>JDSH01000149.1_pt1 | contig 22607 bp, 29 predicted proteins | sample 199451 | NCBI WGS metagenome assembly JDSH01 (sample SAMN02584198, study PRJNA231836) | bioreactor metagenome | isolation source: continuous culture bioreactor electron acceptor NO2- transfer2 day 38 after... | place: Germany: Bremen | reverse complement strand
GTAGCTCTGCTCCTACGGGCGAGCCAGCAACGGCCATGAATGTGTCCAATGAGTCGGTGCCCGCCTTTCTGCAAACGGCCAGCTTCTCCGGGGGGGCGATCTGCGTGCTTACATGAGATGAGTGTCCAGCGCGGTGCGCAGTGACAATCATTAGGTACCGAGCGCCATCAAAGATACCGGTGATACGTTGTCCGCCTGGAAGGTATAGGTGGACAAGTTGATTGGTTAAATCTTTGCCTGATTTTGCGCACACCCAGTTAATCGTCATAGCCATACTCCGTGCAATATGAGGCAACGCAATAGTTGCCGCATTGGATACCATATTTTGAACATAGAATACGGTATCCAGCGCGAATAGGGATGGGGGGGTAGGCGGTGCCTTGTTCGATATATCGGACTTTAGAGTTGAGCCCCCCTGATTATTCAGGGGGGGCCGGAGTTGCGGGGGGGGCCTGCTGACTCCTCCTCGCCGGGTGTTATGGCTGAGTGATACGCAGCCTGTTTTTTTGAGATGATCCTCAATCAGTGAAACTTGTACTGCTGAACTGTTGATGCTCGGTGACCGCCTATCGTTCTGAAGGCCATTGGCTCTAATCTGTTCAACTGTCATCCCGGCATCCAGCATTCCGAGGTGGCGACGTAAACTCGCAATCTCATCTTTATAGGCTTTTTGTTCCCGGCGAGCGCTGACCATATCGGCCTGGGAGTCTTGAACGGCAACTTCAAGGCATGACTCCTGGTAGGCCAACTCTTGATTCAGGAAAGCCCGGAAGCACGCTTCAGGTGATGGATGTGCCGGATCATTCATCGCAGGACTCGCCAGGGCCTGCTGGAGCTTAACTGCCTGCCTTAGCTTCTCGACCGCCAGCTCGTCGTAATCATAGGCACCTTGGGAGATCTTGTTCTCAATCATCGACAACGCCTCCGTTGCGCTATCCCTTCCGGCTGCCCAACGGTCCAGCGAAATCTGGATGAGATCGCGGAATAAATCGTTCTGGATTGTGTGAATGCCATGCTGTTCAGCAAGTATGACCAGGTTCCCCCCCCGAGTCAATCCGGCCGCATCGATACCCTTTTCTTCCTTGAGCATCATACGAATCTCGGTATCGTCCATGTGAGCAAGGATTGAATTAGCCATGGGTCGGTAGCCCGGAAACCGGAATTGTGACCAACCTTTAAGGAGGACAGGAAGCTGTTGGTATCTCGCCCAAACGCGCTCTGTGCCGATGGACGTTTGGCGGCCAATCGAGCACCGGAGTGCTCGTATGCGTCTTTCATGGCGTCAAGGACTTGGTCATCGCTGACACCCTGAGTGGAGCCACCGAACAACTCAATATTCGACCGGCCGTTGGTGATCGCGGCATCACGATCAAGCCAGCACGCAGGATCAACAAACTGCTCGTAAGTGTCTGCAAGAACATCAGACAAGCTCACCTCCGCATCGTCTACCGAACCGGTGTAATGGAGCCACCGTGCCATGGAAGGGTGCTGTTGGCCAAAATTGGTTGCGAGTTCAGCTACCCCCCCGTCCTCTTCGGCCTGCAGGAGATAATGTTCCAAGGCGTCATAGGATTCTTCCAGCTCTGCATCCAGCGTTTCGGCAAGTTCCAGGTCTCCAGAGGCATAAGCGGATTCGACCTGATCTGCAAGCTCTTGGATACGACGCTCTGCGTATTCCGGTATCCAGCTGCTAGGACTGCCTGTTCGACTATACCGAACAACGTCATGGCGGGCTTGGTGCTCAGCCTGCAACATTTCGTCGTTCACGGCTTGAACCGACACAACCGATTCATCCCAAATGACGTAGTTGAAGGTTGCATCTGCTTCGCGTGTACGACTTCCGCCATCGCGGTATCGAAGGCCCGGAATCCCGACACTGTTCAAATACATGGATGTCAGTTGCGAAAGGTTGTAGTTCAGGCGATTAGGATCATCCTTGACCATATCCCAGATAGGCCCTTCCCGGTTGAACGTCTGCTCATCGGCGGCCTTCGCGATCGCAGCTTGAAGGTCCGCGCCGGTTCCGGCATTGATCGTGTTCGGGTCGAATGGGTCCAGCCCCCCCAGACCAATCTGCTCTGCGTACGAGCTTGTCGAGGTAAGAGGAAAGTCGATGGTGGCCAGCTTCTCTTTGACCGAATCCGGCTGTTGGCTCAGCGGTGCGTCCCGGTCCAGCAGGTCGCTGTCATCCGGTATCTCGACTTCATAGAGGTACGAATCGGGTGCAACCACCTCGGCTCCCATCGCTTGAGCTTTCCCAACAATCTCTACGGCTTCATCAAGGATGTCCTTTGCCCGTTGAACCCTCTCTGGAGTTCCCAGGTCCCGGGCAATTTCATAATTCTCGTGAAGGAGTCGAAGCGTCTCATCGATATCACCGTTCGCTCTTTTGAAAGCTGAGGCAGCTTTGCCCTTGGCAATTCCGGATGCCTCAGGGAAAAGCTCGCCAAAACTACGATACAGTTGATCACGGACTTTAATCTGCGGGTGGCCCTTGAGAACCTCTCTATAATACTCAGCGATCTCGCGGTTCCCAGCGAAATACAGCCCCCCCCAACCGTAGCCTTGAGCGCCTTCGCCGGAGCCAATAGCGGCCAGGCTGAAGCGATCGAATTTGTGGGGGGGTGACCCGTGGAATGTGCGTAGGAACCGGATATCCGGGTTGTCAGGTTGAAAGCTGCCGCTGTTCCCGATGGCTGATTTGACTTGCTCAGGTTCAAAGACCACGAAGTAGTCATTGAAAATAATGCCATCGTGACCTTTTGCTTTAACTTCGGCAATACCATCTGTCAGGGCCATGTCCCGGGCGTAAATCGGGTTTTCCATCTTCAGATAGACCGGCATGACGGCGGCGGACTGATCGGTTTCAACTAACTCGAAACCACCGTCGTCTGTATCCACGATGTCTGGCGCAGCTTTGTGCTGGGCAAACTCGGAAGCCTTCTCCGGGCTTGACGTGAAGTACATGCCGCCGCCTAAAGTACCGCCTTCGGAGGGTTTGAATACCGAAAAATCGGAACCGGTGCGTGGTAAACCACTAGGGGGGGAAGGCCTGCTTCATCCACCACCTTGCTCTGACCGAACCACTGGCGAAACGCGGGCGTTTGGGTTTGCGGGATATAGTCGGATGACTGGAGAGATAGGCCACCATTACGAACTACCTGCTCAGCTCCATAAAGGATATTGAGCAGATCCGCTTTCTGCAAAGGCAGCTGGAAACCCATTTGGCGGAGTCCATTTCGTGTCTGGCTCTCAAAGCGCTCCCATTCCGAAATCGCCCGGTATTCGGCGGTTTCAGCGAGCTTGGCCATCATTTCCTCTGCGACCAGCTGGCGGTGTTCCGGGTTCGTCGCATCGAATGGCGGATTGCCAAAATAGATGGCTTTGATTTGCTCGGCAATGGGATCGGTACCCATATCCTGGTAAATCCGCTCTAACGTCGGCTCCAGGTGATCTCCGAGAAGTGCCCGCAGTCCGTAGTGCCCAACAATCTCATGCAGGAGCACTTCTTCGAGCTTGTTTCGGTTTTCAATGCGGGGGGGAGCGAGGATGTAGATGTTGTCTTTCCAGAAAGCCGCTCGAACATCTCGGGCTGCCCTCTGGGTCCAGATATCCTTCTGCAAGGGAGTCGGCAGTTCGCTAATGCGACTGACCACATGAATGTCCGGGCGCCCCCCCTTCCAGCTGCCCAGTAGCCGATTACACCAGTATTGCGCATCCTCCACCGTTAACCGGTTGCCGCCAGTTGATGCCGATCTCAGATAGCCCAGCGGTGTCACATTCGCCATCTGATGGGGGGGAATCTCAACGGTGGAGCCTTCGCGACCGCGCATAACGACAATGGCTTCATCGCGTTTGATGTCAGCGGTGAGCTCTGGTGGTGTTTGCCTGCGTTCCTCCGGGGGGGTCATAATTTGTCGTGTCTGGGTATTACGGGCTTCGATCTCGCCGGCCAGTGATCTATAGATCTGGAATCCCGTGCTGTATTCGTGTCGCTCTTTGAGAGCTTTGGCTGCTCGTTCAGCTTTCTCAAGCTCGCGCAGGGGGGGGCGAGTTTTTCGCGGGCACGGCTGGCTTCGCGCTCGAGCGCCTTGATCATACTTCGCAGTTGCCGTTCGTCGGCACGGAAATTTTTCAAAACCTCAGCAGGTATCACCTGGTCCAAAAGATCAGCAGCTTCGCTGCATTGCTCTCGAATAAACAGGTTCCTGGCTACTTGGCGGTGCCTTTTTGGCAAGCTCATCCAGTTTCGGTCCAGCTCATCGAACTTTCGTCGAACCTCAGGATGCTGGCGGACCATATCGTGGTATGCCCAGGAGCACTCATCTTTGATGAGGCGCAGTACACCGCTGGGGGGGCGGTCCCGATTTGCATACTCTCTAAGGCGACGAGCGGACTGATACATCAAACCATAGGTCAACAAATCGCTGGCCTTTTGGTGAGCGTCCAGAACAAAAATGTTGGACGTTATCCACTGGTCTACCTGTCGGCGGTGCTCGGTGCTCAGCTCAGTGAGCATGGACTTCACGTTCCCGGTAAACCGCTCTTCTGGCTGCCGCCACGGGCAAAACCTTCCGCACTCTGGATGCTGTGTTGCACTTCATGCAGCAGCGTAGAGAGAATCTCGCCAGCTGACATTCGGGCATTAACAGTGATACCGCGGCCCCCCCAGCTGAACTCGCCTTTTTCGGCATCGCTCATGTTCGGATCGAAGTGAACCAGCAGGTCGCGAAGCCGAGGGTAGGCGGCAAACAGCCGGGGGGGGTGGTCCAGAATATCGCCAAGCTCGACAATCTCATTCTCGACATCAGCAACGCTGCGATACCCAGTGAAATCGCGCTTGGCTAATGCGTCGGCCAGGTTGATGGCGGCTTCTTCTTTCGTGCGCCCCCCCCACGTTGCCAGGTAGTCTGAATCGTTGCGGTGATAGATGGCCTTGATTGCATGAGTGTCTTGCTCGAACTCAGCTTCCTGGTATACACGATTGAATGCATCATCCTTGATCGCTTGGGGGGGAATGCCGATCTTTAGCCGGGCATCGTGATCGGAAATCTCATACCGCCACTGGCCATCCGGGCCTCTAAGCCAACCGGTTTCCTTGAAAATGTATGGGGGGGCCGGCCTTTTGTTCTGTTCCATGAGGCGGGCTTTATCAAGCATCAATAGATCAGACGTTTCCGCCTGGGGGGGGCCAGCAAACAAGTATCGCGGATCCTGGCGTGAATAGCGGATATCGGCCACGCTCGGGTCGAAGGTGCCACTGTTCCCGATTGCTGACTTAATCTGATGGGGGGGGTAATAGGCCTGAACCTGGTCAATAATGCCCGTGGAAGCTTCTACCAGGATGGCGCCGTCGAATCCTTGCTCAATCAAATCTAGGCGGTTAAAGCCCCCCCTATCCACGAACGCAAGCCAATCATCATCCCCCCCATCATCGGCAACCACAACCTTTGGATTCTTGATGGACAGGTACACGGGAAAGATTGCGCCGGCCCGCTCATCATCCGTGAATAACTCATTGGTAAAACCTTCGGCGTACAATGGGTCCGGCGTAAAATAAATGCCATCCGTTTCGTGGCGGGCCTCAAACTCCGTGATATCGGTTCCCGGGCGAGTGCCATGATAGAGCACCAGAGGGTTACCCAGAGCATCCTGCAATTTGCTACCAGCAAACCACTCCTTAAAGGCGGGAGTGTCGATTAGTCGCGGTGGTGTGGCAAGTTTCTCGCCCATAGTTACCTCAGGCAGAAGGAAATCGGTATGTGGACCTTGGGAGCCTATAGTTTACCGGCAATTACACTCCCAAAACGGGGGGGCTGAACGTACGAGAACCCGAACAAGAGAACACTGCTGGACGGCGGGAACGAAGGAATTGCTTTTAGGCCCCCCCGGCGTTGCCGGGAGGGCGGCCTTCGGCCTTGGGCGGGCCTTTGGCCCTTGCAGCGGCCTGGCGGCCTTCCTTCATGGCCAGGCATAGCCTGGCCACTCAGAAACGGCTCAGCCAAGAGCTTCGCCTTTGGGGGGGGTCAGCCTTTGAAGCGGTTGCGGCTGGTTAGGTGGGTGATGGAGCGCGATCGCCGCCACGAGCGTAGGTCATCGAGAGGAAGGTTCGCTCTTCTGGCTCCTGTTCCGGAGCCACAGTGGTGTGCCAGACTTTCTCATCAGCGTCCCAACGGTAGTTGCGATCTTTGAGGGTGTCTTTAACATCGAACGGCGAACCGATGGCTTTGATCTTGGTTTCGCGCTTTCCTTCGGCCGTTAGAATGTTCCCCCCATTGCTTGCGGCTCTGGTGTAACACCCACGCGGTTGCCAAACAATCGATGGATGCTCGGTGTCCTTCATAGAAGCCTCCCAGCTTCAGTGCCAGGTACTCAAGTTTGGTGCCTTCATAGCCCAGCTCTTGCCAGGACGCTTCCTCAAGTGAACAACACCAGCGCAAGCTGTGATACCGAGATGGTGCAATCTTCTCAAAGAAGGGGGGGCGATCGAACTTTGCGTTGTGTGCCAGGGTCATAGGGTCGTAGGCAAACCAGTCATCGAAAACGTCCGTGCCAATACTCTGGCCCGCTACCATCGCATCGGTGATGCCTGTGATTCTGGTGATTTCTTCCGGAATCGGATAGCCCGGGTCGTTGTAATGGTTTGCGACACGATTCACCTTGTGGACCTGGCCAGTTGAATATGACACCTCGATCTCTGCCAGACCAAGTTCGATTACGTCGGAACTGTCCAGGCGGAGCCCCCCCGTGGTTTCCACGTCGACGATGACCATCACAATTTCATCGCCAATGGCCGGAGCCAGAATCACTGGAAACTGATCAGGTTGGATACGCGTTAGTTTGATGCGCTCCAGCAGGCGGTAATCATCCGGTGATGCTGGATGTCTGCCAGGCGATCAAGAGGGAATGTCATAGGTAGGGCTCCTTCAGTTAGGCTGCAGCGGAGGTGGCGGCAATGTCGCGAGTAACGTCTAGCCAGACTCGGTCCTGGCCAAGCGACTGTGGAAGCGCATACGCCAGGGCCTCTTCACGAGAGAATACGGAGGCATCTTTACGGGTTACCCAGCCCTTACGGATGTTCCAGAATCCTTTTCCATTCATGGTTCGTTCCTCAAGGTCGGAGAAAAGAATGAACCGCTGGTCTGCTTCGTCCGGCTGGCTGAAGTACGGTTCCAGCTCCCAGGTCAAAATATCGGATACATCCTCTGGCCTTCCACCCATCGCTACGAATTGAGCTTCGGCTTCAGCTTCGTTTTTGGCCAGACAACGAAAGACATAAATGTATCGGTATGCCGGCTGGCGGGCGTGGAAAATCTGGAAGGGTACTGACAATTCAAGATGCTCCAGAATGTCCGTCTCTTCCACGGATTCGGCCTCTAGGAGCTGAAGCTGCTCGGATAGGCCCTCAGCGTTTGTGCGATTTGCAAGGCGTTCGGCGGCTTCACGCAGCTGCTCTTGAAGATCGGTATCAGCATCGCGCTTGCAGCCGGCGCGCTCCAGAAATTCCTCAGCAGCCTGGTCGCCTTCCCAGAAACTGCGTTTTGCGGCAACCCGGGCAGTGGCCTCTACGAGTGTGTCCAGTTGGTCGCTGGTGGCGCCGTTCTGTTCGATGTATCGACGAAGTGAAGTCATTGGTTCCGTTCCCTTTTAAGCTGCATGATTGGTCAGACGGACGAAAATGTGGGTTCCCATGGTGCTCGGCTTGTAGTGTGCTTTGCACAGTTCAATCAGGGCATTCCAGAAGCGCTCTGGCATATCGGAGCCGACGCCTTCACCATTCAGGCTAGGGTCAACCAGAATGACAATGTCTGACCACTCGTCTGGCTCTGTGCCTTTCGTGTGCCAGGTGAAGATGGGGGGGTTCTTCCGGTCATTGAGCCATGTCTTGAATTCGGGGGGGTCTTCAAACCAGTCCGGGGGGGTGTTGGCCACAAGCCCTGCGGTGCGGGTGACTTCATCAATAGGTGTAGGTGCGGGGGGGTGACGCATTTTGGCTTCCTCATAATGGCGTGTGCCTGGTGGTCACTGGCGTGTGCCAGCTCAACTCATAAATTCATTATAGGGCACTATGCCCTACATGTAAAGTTTAATCCTATGCCCGGCGACCGTTTGGCGCCGGCTTCTTCCAGGCCATCGTGGCGTACTGTAACTGGATGGATTGCGCTTTGGCCTGCGGAATTCGACGCTTGAGTGTCGATCTTATCCGGGATGGTGGAAAACGCTCCTGCAGCCAGTCCGTGAGATTCTGTCGTTCAGCGGCCCGGGCCAGGGTCTTGCGGTCGAAACCGAGAGTCTTGCAGGCCGCCGTCAGTGTCAGTCCGTTATCTGCGCACGTATCCAGTTGTCGTTTACGCTCTGGTGTCAGGTCCCAGGTATGGTTATTGCGTGGATTGGTCATGCTGTGCGCTTCTCCCGATGATTCTCATTGGACGCGATGCTGCAGGCTGCCTCTTCCTGGAGGATAGTAGGTTTTGCGAGTTTCATCAGACCAACAAACACGGCCAACAAGCTCTTCATCCCAAAATTTCGCATTCTCAGAATCTGATGAGGAAGCTTGTTGCTTAGGTCTCTAAGTGTCCGCACGTTGTTCTGAGTGAATGCGTTGCTGACGCGCAGATTGCTGAAGTCGGGCATGGTATTTCGGTACTCTGGTTCCATTGCAGTTGCCAGTTTCCGCACACCCTCACAAAGTTTCATCCGGTACAGGGCGGGAGCATGGTTTCCGATGTCTCAAGGTTTAGCAGGTGTGCAAACTCTGCATAAACGGATTCTTTGGTATTCGATTCAATGTAGAAGCGGCCACCCGCAATGTTCACCATGTTGCGCAGTTCCGGGATGTCGAGCTTGGCGCGGTCCAGCAGAATGAAGCGAGTCGCACTGCAGACGACGAGACTCCGGCCCAGGACAGGCGTTAATTCGGACCATGGGCAACCGGGCTTGTCGAGATAGTTAACGATCAGCAACGGCTTTCGATCAGGTGAGATGAGCCCGTTGATGACAGACTGGTTGAGATCACCAAGGGCGATAACCTTCTCTCGTTTTGGGCGCCAGCTTTCATCCGGATAGTACACATGAAGCAATGGCTCAGGAGTTTGGGGGGGCTGATTGCCTTTGCTTTTTAACGCCATGGTGCTAACGACTCCCCCCCGTGTTTTTGGCAATGCCGAAGAATGATTTCAAACGAGCGACGCTTAACCCAGGCTTCGTCACTACCGCGGACGCCAAAATCGATCGTTGCGCCATAGCGGTGCAGATCCCTTTTGACTGTTTGCTTGCGCAGGATTTCGATATCGAGGTTTCCCGTAATCACGCCATAGCCGGCCAGAACTACCAGCAATTTGGTGCCAATAGATATTTCCGGGGGGGCAGCGAGAAAACTTAGGCCGGTTGAGGACACATCGATCAATACCACGGGTTCCCCCCCCGTAATGCTTTTAGCCTGCTCTGGGAGGCTGATAGCGGCATACACCGGTCAGCAGAGAACCGCCGGCACTGTCGTAGTTTCATGCCGGGGGGGGTGATTGGGTGACCTGATTCGGACTCCGGGTCAGCCAGTGCAGCTGGAGTGGGTTGCGAAATGTGTCTGGTCATGGCCTATCAGCTTTAATTGTGATCTGCTTCATATTACCAGAGCGAAATGGGGGGGTGAAAGCCGGCTGTACCGGCTTCCAACAATTCCTGGTTCAGCTGTACCAGCACTCACCACAAAAGCTCGCGCGAGCTTCGGTGAATACCAGGTACTTTGCGGTGCCAACGGATGACATGGTGATGTGGCCATAATCGTTGCCGATCTCGGCGCCCAGCTTGAAGGCCTCAGTGCTACGAAAGATTTCGATCGCAATGCAAGAGTCGTTGGCTACGCCAAACTTGCCAAGCTTCAGCTTTTCAGGCTCCAGCCAGTCGGGTAGGCGTTCGAGCAACCGAGAAGTTGTTTCGGAGATCGCGCGAATGGGTAATGATTGGTGTTTCTTGCTCATAGGGAGTTCTCTCTTGGGTAGGTGCTAAGTGTGTTCCGGCATAAATGCCGAAAGTGCATCAATTTCCGCTGCGGTCAGATCCGGCCAGTATTTCTCAGCGATGTAGTTGCAGAAGCCCTCAAACATGGCTTTGAACTCAGATTCGTCCATGTTGCCAAAGGCCAGGCTGGCGGGTTTGAATGCCGTCACGCGTTCGTCCTTCAGTAGTGCACCGATCTGTTCGAGGGCGCAATCTGCTTCCGCGCCCACGGCGGCCCGAATCAGTCCGGATATTTCTCCCCCCCAGAACAACTCCGCAGGAACAGTAACCGGCTCGCAGGCGAAACCGGTCTCCAACTGCAGCCGCTTGAGAATGCTGTGCTCGGTTAGCCCATGAAAGGCCTCTATGTTGTCGCGGCAAACCTGGGCAAACTTGTGTGCCCGCCGATAAAACATTGGATTTCGAGGAATCTGCAGATCCGCCAGCACTAGGGAACCGATTTTGAGAGGTGTTCGCTTCAGTGCAGCGAGGGTCTCGTCGTCAGCTGGAACAAAGCCCCCCCCTTCACTACCTGGAGGGCGTATTTGGGCTCAGTGGTTTTGGGCTTGCTCACCGTTGCCTCCCATCGAACTCAGCGCGACCAGCTTTGTGATGCCTTTCCACGTTTTGTATTTGGCTTCAACTGCCTCCAGCGAAGGGAACACCTTGATGCTTGGTCCGCCCCCCCATGCCCGGGTTGTGGCATTTGTAGTCCACATTTCCCAGTCATCGCCTTTCCGGAATAGTGTCATGTGTTGGCCGCGGGCAACGAGTTCAAACTCATTCTCATTGATCATGTGGATTGGATTGTGTGCTTTCATGCGCTTTTCACCGAGCTTGAATTGGAGAGAGTGTTTCCGGGCGGATTTCAATCACTGCAATCTGGTGGCCCTGGCGGGATACCCCCCCGTAAGCAAAGGTTGATCCTTTCCGCGTGATGGTGACAATTCCTGAGCGTTCGAAAGATTGTCCGTCGGATGACCAGGCGGTAGTGTCATTCCAGTGGTATGTCTGACCTACGCGAATCTGATGAATATCCATGGTGGTTTCCTCGCGGTGGCGGTTGCCGGTATCGCTGGCGGTGGCCAGCTCAATTTACAATGCCATAATAGGGCGTAAAGACCTATATTTCAAGACCTGAGAGAAAAGGAGTTTGAGGATGCGCCAGTCGGTGTTGCTGTTTCTGTTAGTTCTCATGGCGGGGGGGTGTGCCGCAAAGCTTCCGGTTAGCCTGGAACGTGCATCAGCGCAATCTAGTGCGATCGTGCATGCTTATGAGTCATACAATGATGCTGGTCGCTTTGAGTTCTGGGGGGGAGACGAGTCGGAAGCTTGGTGTTCAAGCCGGTAAGGGCAGTCAGCGCACAGCATGTTGTTGGTGATTTGTACCACGTAATGGACGCCTATTGTGCAAGGAAAGGCGGTGAGCTGGCGGTTCACGCACGCAGACCGAAGCTCCGGGAAGGGTTATATCCGTTCGATGTGTGCAATATTAACGGGCGGCCTGTGTTCGCTTTCTATAATTATTCGGTGCCCGGAGGGGGGGCGGGGGGGCAGTTTCTGCGGATCGTCGTTGAAAAAGCCCCCCGCAGGCGTCCCGGGAGGACTTTGAGCGATACTTGAATGCGCATGGGTACCGAAACCCTTATTCTTTGTAGTTGCCGAGGGCGTTCAATAACGAATCAAAGAGGTTTGGAGCCGGTAGTGTTTCTGGCAAAAATTCGTCGGGTATTGTTGCGTCGGCCTTGATTGGATCTTTGAGCCGGTAGTGTTGGTGTCGGAGGTGGGCATAGTAACGGCGTGCGGCTACCGCCCGGCGATAGCAGGCGTTGAACAATTCTCGGTTTAACCCGTGTGATGCCAGTCCCCCCCAGAAGATTTCATTGTGTGCTCGATCTGATTCTATAGATTGGTACACCCGAAGATAGAACGTCTGGGGGGGCTGATTCGGTTTGGCCATGGACAGCGTTACACCGGTTTCTCCAGTGGCAATAGACTTTTGGATGCCTCTTGCGGGGGGGTGGTCACCGAGCGGATCTCGCTGAAGTATATGAACCAGGGTGTGCCAAGCTTGGTAGAGAGCGGCCTCCAATGTATCACCCGGGATATAGCGATCAATTCTGGGCGTTGCGCGAGCCAGTCGTAATCGCCAACCTTTGCGGCTAGTGGAGGGCAGCGAAATGAACGAAGGTACATAGAAGGTGCCTTCAACCGTTTCAGTCTGCTTAAACCTGATCCATGTGCCGTTAATGCAGATTCGTTCGTGGCGTTTCCGCAGATCAATTGTTTCCGGTGTTTGGCTGATCATTGTGTTGTCTCGGAAACACTACAGTTTTGAGTTGGGCAGCATCGTATGCCGGTCTGGCTGTTCCATACCAAAAGCACCAGCTTCTGCTGCTGTCGCGAGCAGCGCGCACACACTGGACCGATTTCCGTGTCGATTACACCTTGTTGGTCATGTGATTTCAGTACACGTAATCTCGCTTCCCTTAAAACCGGGTCTGTACTGAACATTGTTGCTCCCTGGTCATCATCAGGCGCGTGCGCCAAACGGCTTGCAATATAAATCAATTGGCCCGTGTCGTTCGATCATAGGTGACAGCCATTCTTTGTAGGCGCCGTTATGCCAAGGCTTTCTTGGGATTTCTTGTCCAACAGGGGGGAGAGTAGCCCCCCCGAATACGCAATCCTCAGGTAGTCAATGGCAGCGAACTCCCCCCCAGCGGTACTGAAACGCTTGGCATACTCTTCCCGTACACGATCATAGTATTTCCCCCCCTGGTCGCCTCGGAACGATGCGTAAGGTTTTCCTGAGGCGATCATTCCGATTACCCGGATAACCTCACCCATCGTTGTGAGCACCAGAAGGGGGGGAATATCAGGGCAAACAGTGCAAGCTTTACAGGAGCAACGAAGATGGCATCAGTAAGCACATTGCCAGTTAATGACTGACCCGCATTGATGTCGGGTTTATCAACCGGGTAGATGCGGCATCGAAGCTTTATGGCGCTATATCTGTGGAACTGAAAGGCTAATGACAGGCAACTCCAAAACCAACTGCACAGCCAACGATCACGAACAGTAGCATGATCAGCCCAGCCCAATCTCGGGGGGGCAGAAGAGTAATGAGGTAGCCGCCGCCTGCAAAGAACAGGATGGCCGAGATGATCAGGGAGTGATAACTGCGAAGTTGATCGAAGCCAGAGCCCTCCATGAGTTTTTGGCCAAGTTTTGCAGCCTGGTTGGGCACATTCTTTGATACGGCGGATGTAATGCTTGTGATGGCGCCGGAGGCGACAGCACCAGTTACAGCGGTGTTCTTTGCGGTTTCACGAGGGGGGGAGGTCATGGGAGCTCCTATGCCTTTACTGCTGCCCGAATCGAATTGATTGAGCAAAAGGGTTCTGGGTGGACTGCTTGCATCACACTTTAATCGACCGCCCAAAAAAAAGCAGGCCTGGTAGGGCCTGCAAGGGCGAGAAGATACACAAGAAAAACAAAACAGCCTTATCACATGGTATACACTAAAATCAATTTTGCAAGGTCTACGCAACCTTTTTTCAGTCACCAAGCCGAGCTTGATCGCGTGTTCTCTTGCAATTTTTTCGAGGTGGTCGCACCAGGTTGCGAGGTCACCGCTGGCCTTCCTCGCATACTCGAAGGGGGGGATCAGCAATTCGGCAGCAAAGTAGCCGTCGCCAGGACCATATTCGGCGGCAGGCTCGTCCCTCAATGTGTAGTATCCATTTGTTTGTTCTGCGAGGACTTGAAGAAGTGGCTCAAAGGCCCGGTACGCGGCTTCGGCTTCCTGCTTTGTCCAGTCTAGCTCGTTGTCGCCATCATTGTAGTACCCGAATTCAATGGTAGGTGCCAGGTACTTGGTGCCATTGAGTAACGCTGAGCAACCAATCAGGGCCCAATGGGGGGGGCCGATCGGCAAAGCATTTTCGCAAATGAAGCGATCTTCGCTTGGTGTGAGTGGATAGAATTCGCCATGAATGGTGGTGTAAGCCAGCCCGATTTTCTCGAACAATTCGGAGCGATCCTCAACAGAGTCGCAAACCGGATTGGTTAGGTAAACAAGCTTGCCTGAATGCTTTCGATTGCTCATAAGGTAATCCTCTGGTTGGCGTTGGCCTAATCGGGCCGGCGTGGCCCGCAAAATATTGTGCTGTCGGTGGTAGCGACTTTAGTTTTTTTGCGAACACTAATGCTGGCAGTGGATGGCTATCTTCAGCGATAACGCCTGCAGACTGCAGGGCGCTTTCCAGTTCGCTAAACACCTGGTCAAAGGCTTCAATTCCGCAGCGCTTGGCTCCCATGTCACGCATTACAATGGCAAGCTGAGCTGCGTGATCAATGATGTCAGACACTGCGGCCTCGCGCAGATCGATTTGGTCGGTGTCAACTTGATTGCCTTCGGTATCGAAAGTGTTGAGGATGACAGAAACTGTCTTGTCGAGCCTTGTTGCGGACTGCTCTGGTTGCTGGAGCTTACGTTTAGAGGTTCCGTGCTCTCGGGATCCGGCAGATAGGCGTCTTTTTGGTGAATCGAGTCTTCATCAAGTGCCCAGATGGCGCCGCAGGTTTTGACCAGTTCTAACGCTTTCTGGTTTGCCTGCTCAGGGCTTTGGGCGGCAATGTTGATCTGTGTGCTCACCGTGGCATCTGTCGTTACGGTGACCGAATAAATGCTCGCATCAGTCTCGATGGTGGAACTAACGGCTGTATTCATCATGGTTTCCTCGTGTTGGCGTTTGCCTTGCTGTTCTGGCGGTTGCAGCTCAGTTCATAGCTTTATCATAGGTCGTTGCGCCCTATTTAGTCAATCATTTAATCAAAAAAAGGCACCCGGAGGTGCCTTTCGGTGAGCTGGGATTGCTCTGTTAATCCTCCAGCGGTGTATCCGCCAGCACTCCCGCATCCTTCAGAATATGACCGATGCGCGTGGCGGTCAGATTGTTCACCAGAATACGTGGATGATCGAAGCCCAGGGCGCTTGCAACATTGGCTCCCAGCGGTAGTTTCCAGCCGTTTCGCAGATAACCCTGGTACTCAAACAGGATCGGGTTTCCAGTGTGGAAGTCGCCCCCCCGAGCTACACTGTATTCGTAACCAGCTGGCAGCTGCAGCCAGATATATGGATACGGGTTAGCAACCGAGCGCCAGGTACCCTTCGCGATCATTTCAGAGCGCGCAAACGGCTCTGCGGACAGGATTTGTCCAAATTCATCGCGAACATAACGCGGAGCCGGGTAAATGTGGATTTCTCCATCCGTCGTGAAGATCATGGCGCGATCTGAATCCGACGCCAGGTGGGTAGCAGTGACGAAATGAGAGGTCTGTTCGTAATCTGCCGGGTAGGCGAGGTCCGCCATGGAGGTTGCAAATGTCTTGTTGGCATCCAACATGTACCCGGACACCATCACGTTACAGCTGCCCATATCGAGAGTGTATGTGGTGCCGTTCTCGCAACGCTCGCCCTGCGCGGCATCATCCCACGGAGCAACCATGACATGGTCAAGAAACAGTTCGTTCGTTTTATAGGCCAGGTACCGTCTGGCAAGATCCCGGGATACGGGTCGGTGAAGAGGTCATTGGGTAGGGTTTTCCCGAACAGCTCATTCACCGCCAGGTGGTCGTTGATGTATCGAAGGGAGAATCCCTCAAATACGGACGCGACCCGAACGGCACCGGAAAAAGCGGTACTGTCCAGCATCTTGTCTGAACCGTTTGCGGCGGGTTCATAGCTGCGTTCGCCAACACCAAAGCCAACATTCACAACTTTGAATGCACCATCTTGGGAACTCCAGACCAGCTTCTTCGCGGACTCATCGGGTGCGGGCGTGGATTCTGGGAAGCCATCGGAATTAAGCAGGACGTTCGCTGGAACACTGTTCAGGTAAACCGTGCTCTCAGATGTTTCGGGCAGCCATTCGGTGGTCAAACGCTGATAGTGGACCTTCCCGGTGTCCTGGTTATAAGTCAGGAACAGTTCGTTTACGCCGCCGCGGGAGGCTCGCCCACCCGTGGACTCGAAGAAGGGATTAATCGTCATGTCCGCGCCGGCCATCCGGCGATCAACTTCTGTAGTGCCATTGGCAATGTCACGCACGACGTAGTCAACCGGATACTGAGCGGCCACTGCATCAGGATCAAAAGACGCAGCAAGGGTTTCTTCAATGTCGCGTGCGATCGATGCAACACGGGATGCAAGGTCGTCTTGAATGGCAGCCAGAGAATCGGTGTTAGTCGCCGCGTTGCCGTCGAGTTTATTGCGTATTTCACCTTCGAGACGAGCAAGGACTTGTGCTACCCGGTGGGCTTTCGCATATTCTTCGATAGCACGGGGGGGATCTGTTGCCTTCTGCCCAGCCGCAATGAAGTCCTCCAGTGGGTTGATGCTCACGCCCAGCGTGTCAGCGACAGCTCTCAATGCTTCGTTCGCTTTCTCGCCGGTCTCATCCATGCGATTAGCAACCAGCGTGGTTAGCGGAGAAACAAATACATCCAACTGATCTTCGGTGACCGGGGGGGCCTTGAGGGTAAAGGGGGGGCCTGTAACCGGTTGGTTGGTGTCAAGATCCACGGTCACACCCGGAATGGCCTGGACGATGATCTGGGAGGCGATTTCATTTTCAGGAATCGCCAGTTCAAAAGCACCGGTACCATCTGAGTATGCGCTTGGTTCATCGGTACCGCAGAGACCATCACCATTCAGATCCGCGCAGGCTTCGGCATTCACCAGGTAGCCGTCCGCCGCCATTCCGGTAACCGAGTAGGTTGGGCCTGTCGGTGTTGAGGTATCGTTATCTGTTGAGCCTGGTTGTTCTGCAGCTGGCGGAGTGCTGGTGCCAGAGGGGGGGCTGGAGTCACTCCCGCTGCCGCCACCACCACAGCCATAGAGGGTGGTCGTAAGGGCGAGCCCTAACAGCGCTACTGAAGGTTTCAGCTTCATAGGGTTTCCTTCTTTGTGGTTTTGTTGAATGCCCCCCCGGGTGGGGGGGCAGGGGGGGTTTTATTGATCAAGGGGGGGTTAACTCAGAGATAGCGAGGTAGTCTTTTTCTCTTCTGGATATTGCTCGAGGGCGTAGGCGAGCTCTTTGGCCATGAGCCTGGCAATAAGCTCTGTCCGCAGGCTACCCGGGCAGAATCGCCATAGGCCGATCGTTCAGAGGCATTCTGGGTGGCCACTTCTTCGGCAAATATCTCCGCACGCGTAGCCTGTTCTTCAACTTCATCAAACGGATCGTCGAAGAAAGCTTCCCAGCTCATCTGCAGGGTTTCTGCCGTAAACAGTGATTCGTTTACCTTACGCCCGGCCTGGCGCGCAAATCCAATTTCAGCAAGGGCTATAAAGGCGTGTAGGTCGTGACGAACACTGAACACTTGTTCGAGAGTATCCGCATACAGATCAAACAGGGGGGGCTCTGGCAGGTCGGGAGCTGGCGGGTTGAAAAGCATGGTTCCTGGCTGGTACGGGAATCCGTCGTCTTTGGGGGGGTTCCCTGTATTTTTTTGCGATTTGGTCTGCTTCAGACTTTAGCCAAGGGGGGGCCAGGTGCTGCCATGCGGCGTCGTCCATTAAACGGAGAGGGAGTGTGGGCATGAATGCATCAAAGATTTCCTCAGCAGTTGCGTTTGTCGTGACGCATTTGCCTTCCGCTTGCGCCATCTGAGCATCATCATCATTGACGGTCACGCGTGAAAGTTGACCGTCGCTGTCATGAATCATGTGTGCCTGAATTGTCGTCATAGCGCCCTCTCAATTGATAGTCGGTGAAAAACTAACCGTTTCGTCAGGCGATGCCTGGAGTGTGGATATGAACAATCGCTGATGGCGTGTGGAGCCTATTTCCATCAACTCATGGAGCAGCTGGGCCTCCTTGACAAGATCTTCAGGCGGGACCGGTTGGCCGCGGGTTTCGCGCTCTTTGTTCGCGTTTGCGATCAAGGCGAGTTCACCGTTGCGGTCGGATTCCCACTGCTGGAAATCTTCTTCATCCATGCCGTCGATGCTGTCATTCCAGGAATCGGCTTTGAGGCTTTTCTCCGTGAACAGGGTCTGGTCAACCTTGCGATCGTTTGCATGGGCCATCACAATTTCCGTCAACTCGCGCTGTACGGGAATGTTTGCCGGAGAGGGAAACTGCCGCAGACGTTCAAGGCGTTTGATGGCAAGCTCAGCCGGTAGATCTAACGGGGGGGTGTGGTCAAAGAAGCCGCTCTGGGTTTTCTCTGACAAGTAGATGATGTGATTCGCATGCAGCTCTTCCATGCCTTGAGCTAGGTCGGCCCAGGTTGCATCGTCGAGTCTCGAATACAGGCTTGGGGGGGTCAGGAATAACTGCGTTGCGGCCACGGTTGAACTGGTGGAAATGACCTCATAGCCATTGTCCCGCCATTTCTGAGCCTTTGCGGTGTTATTGGTGATTTCTGTAATGCAGGAATTGCCGGCAGACTCAAAAACCACATACATTGGGCGTTCCTGTTCGCGTGTGTCGTCCATTGCTACTCTCGCTCGTTTCTGTGAAGGGTATAGCATATATTATGCGATAACCATATCTTGCCAAATGATACCTCTGGTTCGATTCTTCGCACTTTCCTATTGCATTACTCGTGGGTGCGTGGGGGGGCTGGGCTCAGCAAAACGCTGACAGATGCGGGTCAGCATGCCCGCATCAACATCTGGCACCCCCCCATAATCCCGGAAGTAGTCGTTCGCAGACTCCATCAGGTCTAAGGTGTGCGCAACGGTCTGTTCGGCCTCATTTCGCTTCAAGCCAAAGACGCCGGCCCGGGACAGGAGGTTCTCGATATCCGATTGCCTACCTTGCGCACCAATACCAATGGCGTGCAATGTCAGCTGGCCGGGATGGGGGGGGAGCAAGTCAAATGCCGGCGCCAGTCGCCAGCCATCTGCCTCCGAATACATGAATCCATGGTTCTTCAGGTGGTCGTCGGTATTCCCAATGGCCACATTGAATGCCATGCGCCGGTAAAGCTCTTGCAGATCCTCTTTCGGGGGGGCCTGGCTGATCTTGCGGATGACGCTGGCCAGTCCCTGGTAACTGTACTCCCCCCCAGCAAAGTCGGTCTCCCGGATCTTCCGAATATTCAGTGCAGATTCGCCGCTCAGGTAGTGGATGCAGGGCTGACGACATTCCCTGTCGAAACGCTCAACCAGGAGTACCGGCCTGTCGTTAGTCATGTGAATGCGGAAGTCCGGTACCTGGATGCCAAGGTCTCGGGCCATGGCCAGTGATGCTGCCTCGGCACCAATCTGATCAAAGGTATCGTCGTTCCGGGATAATTTGGCCAGCCATTCTCGATCGTTGTCTACAACGATGGTTTTTGGGCGCGCACCACCAAAGCTTGAGCCATATTCAACAAGGTGAATAAGCTCCTGGTCCTGAATGCTCTGGGATGCTTCAATTTTGTCCATAGCCGTCAGAAGTCGATCGAGGTCTCGGAGAGTTGGTGGCGTGTTGGGCTCGAGCACCTTCGTTCGGGCTGCCGAAAAGGCGAGTGCGCCTACCCCCCCGCGTCCTCGTGTAGCGAGCAGCCATTCAATCGGGTTTCCTGGGGGGGTTTGTGTGTGGGTAGCCAGAATAACGCGTTGCCCCCCCCAATTGTCGGGCAGTGAATCGGTCAGCGCGCCAAATAGTCGCGTGGACTGAAATCTGCGGGATGTAAGCGGTAAGTGAAGTGGATCCAGCGGGTAAGCGTCTGGTCGCTCGAGCCATGAATTTGCGTATCCAAAGGTATAAATACCACCCTCAAGGCTCACAACGCCCACTGGTCTCGGCTCGTCCTTCAGGGTGGAGAACACATACGCTTTAGAAATCGGTGTCCAAGCCATGTTTACGCTGCTCTCTTACACGTTTTGGCAATCGTCGATATTCCAGCGCTTTACCCGTCTCGTCCTCGTCCGGGTTGGCGACGCTGCTCAGGGTATCTTCCAGGTCCATGGCCACCAGAATATTGGCCAAAATATCCAGGCTGACTGACTCGCCTCGCTCAAGGCGCTGAACCGTGGCCACGCCCACTGAAGCCCGGTCGGCAAGATCTTGTTGAGTTAGACTTCGTCGCTTTCGAGCAATCCGAATGTGCTTGCCCAGGGTGCGAATACCCTCCAGTGCGGCTGGGGGGGTTAAAAACTCACGGTGACTCGATGGCGTTCCCATGGCTGCCTCAACATATCAGATCTGATTGATTATAGACTCTTGGCCATCAAATTTCATGCATTCAGGGCTTCTGTTGTTCAGGATCTTGTGGTCTCGCTATTTGGATCGACCGCGACACAGTGCTTGTTAGCTTCATGGGGGGGCGCCAACATAGCTGCGTGAGCTATACCTGGAATGAGATTTCGACATCAGGCTTATATGATGCCATTACACATGACTGATACTGCCATTTATTTGCATGCCACATATATGACGATTACATCATTAATTATTGCGGTGATGTTTTGACACTTATTTAATGCGATGCTAAACCAACATGAGCACTTGTCACGAGTGCAGTGATGATTAAATGGATATGAAAGGGATATGTAACGATGAAGGATATAATCGGTCAAGGGATGAAAGCGTCACTTATAGTTGTAGCAACCGGTTTAGCTGGTGTTGCGCATGCAACAAATAGTAATGAAGTCGAATCCAGGTCGTTTTCCGTGTCTTCCGACAGCTCCGAGGCGAAGCAGTTTGTAACGCACGGGATTAGAATGGGTAACGGGAAATTAGCCGTTCTGCAGGGAATGCGGTCTGCTGAGTTAAAGGCCAGACACGAAGAGTATTGCAAGTCTTCCGGTGGTCGGGATGCCTATGATGAAACAATCAATATCATTGGCGAGGATGTGGTTGATGTGATCGTTTGCCAGCAGGAGCAAAGCGATACCCCCCCCGCGTCAGAGGTTGGGACTGCAACCATAACGCCATATTACACACCCTCTATAAATCTGGTGCCGCCCAACAGAAATGCCCCCCCTGTAAACTCCAACTATACGCTGGATGGATACATGTACTACTCGACCAATGCGGGGGGGGAGAGTATAGCTTGGCAATGGTGGCGGATAAATGCTCGATTTCTAATGGCGGAATCGTGGGTAGCAATGTTTATAATGGTCGTTTGAATATTCGTGTTGTCTGTGTATCGCACAACGCTGGAACTTGGCCGGTATACCTGAATGGTTGTATTCCGGGTTTGTGTGCAACTGCTGTAGGTGAAGTTCGAGCCCGACATTAATCTCTTAATTATTGGGTACAACTGCCGGCCTTCCTGATTATTTGTCAGGGAGGCCGCTGCAATTCGGTAAAGGTGATTCTATGGGTAATGTAATAGCTGTGCTCGCCATTCTAGCTTTGTCCAGTGGTGCTATCGCTGGAGAAAATCAGAGAATAGAGAAGACATTTACAGATTCCGAAGGAAACAACGTAAAAGCCGAGGTTGTTTATCAAAAAGCTGGTGACAACAAGGTTAAAATTGTTGAGGTCAGACCTATTGATGCATCAGTGGCTTTCTTCGATCGGGCGTGCGAACAGCGGCTGGGTAAGGGGGGGGCTCGTTTTGTCGCTCCGGGTCCAAATACAAAGATCATTGTTGGTGACGTGGAGCAGTATACCTTTGGTTGTCAGAACGAGACTAACTGAGCGAAAGCTACGCTCAAGGGTTAAGGGCACGCGCCAGGCGCGTGTCTCCCGTTTCTTTCAAGTGCCGATGGGCGCTTCCTAGTTGCCGCTTCCACAATGTGGCAATCTGAATCCCGTTGGCGCCCATTCCGTGTTGTAGATATCGTTCGTTGGTGAGCGCTCTGCGCATTCAAGAACAAACCCCCCCACTCTAACCCGGTGGACATCGTCTTTATCCCGGATAAAAATATGCCCCCCCCAAGGGTCTCCATCGTCCGGCGTAGGAAGACATTCCCTGCAGGATGTCCAGGTCATGTCCTCCGTGGCGTCCCTCTCGTTCGACCGGTGCTCACTTTCCAGCCTGGCCAGTTCGTTGCCAACGTTGATGGCGATTGCTTCAAGACTGGGGGGCTGGTGATCACAACAGACCCTTCGCCGAAGTCCTCTTGGTACCTACGGGCCGATTTTAGGAGCTGATCCTCTGATTCGCAGAAGTCCACGCCGACGCATTTTTGAGTTCGACGATCCACAACTACCACAATGTAATCCATCTTATCTTCTCCATTGAACTATGCGGCCGTGCGCAGCCGCTATCTCGAAATGTATGCCTCAGTGGTAAACGGGAAACCGCTCCGGGCCCCCCCGGGCGAAAATCTGTCGGCCGTCGGGCAGGCTGGTCTGAATGAGTAATTCGTTATCGCTTGTGGTGTAAAGGCTTACCCGGCTTGCACCGGTGCGCTTTACAAACTCCCCCCCAATCGTGAGCGGTTTCTCGATGTGATCTGCAATTTCAGATGAAACGCTGTGCGGTACCAGCGTAATACTGTCGGTGAAAAAGGGTACGGGGGGGGTGAGCGTGTCAGACATGATGTTTCTCCTGTTTGGCCTGAGCCTGTTCTGCTGGCGGGTGCCAGCTCAATTCATAAGGTCAGTGTAGGTCTTTACGACCTTGCGCGTCAAGGTCGGAACGGCCCTATTGTT
>JDSH01000148.1_pt1 | contig 22630 bp, 32 predicted proteins | sample 199451 | NCBI WGS metagenome assembly JDSH01 (sample SAMN02584198, study PRJNA231836) | bioreactor metagenome | isolation source: continuous culture bioreactor electron acceptor NO2- transfer2 day 38 after... | place: Germany: Bremen | reverse complement strand
ATCCAGCACCTGTTCCAGCATGCGTACCATGCCATAGGTGGTGTCGTCCCCCCCGACCAGAACCACGCTCAGCGCGCCGGCCTCGAACCGGCGCAGGGGGGGACGCGCCAGCCCCCCCATGACATTCGCGACAATCTGACGGTAGCCGGCATCTAATTCGGTCACCTCGCGCGCATCCGTGAGCATGGTGAAGCCGGGATCAAAGTCGGGGGGGTGAGCCACATAATCCTCAAAAGCCTCGCGGGCATTCGCCACCGACACGATGCCAAAGAAGCGAAACAGCGCGACGCGACGATCCCTGTGCACGCGGATTTCGTACCCCCCCATGTGCTCTCTTTCCGCCTGTTGTACAAAACCCGGCACTTTCCCAAATGCGCGCCTTTGCCCGAGGCTGTCACGATAAGTGGCGCTGCGCCGACAAACGGCCCTGGATTACAGCACATCCGGGGGGGCATACCCTCCACACCCTCAACTTAAACGCGCGTCGTAAAGTTGCATTGACCTGCGTCAATAGAATTTGATTGGACGGTTACGCCTGCAGGTGAACGGACGCACATCAGGCGAGCAGCCCGCCCAATACTTCACCCGTTAGGCGAAAATATCCGCCGGTGACCGTGCGAAAGAATTGGAAAGCGGGGGGGCCGCAGTGCCTAGTATAAAGAGCAACGATAAAAGAAGGACAGGGAGCGCATGGCGGAAAGCCAGCAAAGCGACAGCCGCAAGCTGCTGGTCAGCCTGCGTGAAACACTTGCCGCCGCATCGGCCGGGCAGGAACGGCTGGACCGTATCACCACGCTGATTGCCGGGGGGGCGATGCAGACCGAGGTCTGCTCGATCTACCTGTTTCGCGATGACACCACTCTGGAACTCTGTGCCACCGAGGGGGGGCTGAACCCCCCCGACGCCGTGCACCAGACTCGCCTGCGCGTGGGCGAAGGATTGGTCGGGCGCGTGGCGCGCACCGGCAAGCCGGTGAACACGCCCGACGCGCCGTCGGCCCCCCCCGGCTTCCGCTACATGCCGGAAACCGGCGAGGAGATCTTTTCCTCATTCCTGGGCGTACCGATCCAGCGCCTGGGCGAAACCCTTGGCGTGTTGATTGTGCAGTCGAAACAGGCGCGCGAGTTCACTGCCGACGAGGTCTATGGTCTGGAAGTGGTCGCCATGGTGATCGCCGAAATGACCGAGCTGGGGGGGGCCTTCATCGGCGAGGGCGCGGCGATGGGCGCGCTGCACCAGCGGCCCGCCACCTTCAAGGGCGGCATCGGTCAGGAAGGTGCGGCCGAGGGGGGGCACGTCTGGCTACATGAACCCCCCCGCGTGGTCGTCACCAACCCGGTGGCCGATGACCCGCAAGAGGAACTCAAGCGTCTGACCGAGGCTGTTGAACAGTTGCGTGTGTCCGTCGATGAGCTTCTGGCCACCGCCGAAACCGCCGACAAGGACCAGATGCAGGTTCTGGAAGCCTATCGCATGTTCGCCAATTCCAAGGGCTGGATGCGGCGCATGGAACAGGACATCGACCGCGGGTTGTCGGCCGAGGCGGCCGTGGAAAAGGAACAATCCACCGCCCGCGCCCGGATGAGCCAGGTGCCCGACCCCCCCTACCTGCGCGAACGGCTGCATGACCTGGATGACCTATCCAACCGGCTTCTGCGCATCCTGACCGGTCAGGGCACGGAAACCGGGGGGCCGAGATGCCCGATGATCCGATTCTGGTCGCCAATAACATTGGCCCCCCCGGCGAGCTGCTGGAATATGGGCGCAAGCTGAAGGGGGGGATCGTGCTGGAGGAAGGTTCGGTCGCCTCGCACGCAGCGATTGTTGCGCGTGCCTGGGCGATCCCGCTGATCGTGCACGCAGGCCCGGTATCCACCGAGGCGCTGAACGGCGACTATATCCTGGTCGACGGCGAACAGGGCACGGTGCACCTGCGCCCGGAAGAAACCATTATCGGGGGGGCCTTTCGCGACAAGATGGCGATGGAGGCCGCCCAGCAGGCGCGCTATGCCGAGCTGCGCGACAAGCCCGCAATGGGGGGGCGTTGCGGCACCGAAGTCGCCCTGCACATGAACGCAGGCCTGATGGCCGACCTGCCGTCCTAGAGGGGGGGTCCGGCGCGGATGGGGGGGTGGGCCTGTTCCGCACCGAACTGCAGTTCCTCACCGTATCCCGTGTGCCGCGCCGGGGGGGCGATCTGGTGGCCACCTACAGCCGCGTTCTGGACGCGGCACAGGGCAAGCGCGTGGTGTTTCGCACGCTGGATATCGGGTCTGACAAGGTGCTGCCCTACATGAACCCGCTGGATGAACCGAACCCGGCGCTTGGCTGGCGTGCGATCCGCGTCGGGCTCGACAAGCCCGGCGTCATGCGCATGCAGCTCCAGGCGCTGATCCGGGCCGCCGCCGGGCGCAAACTGTCGGTCATGTTCCCCCCCTTCATCGCGCAGCTGGATGAGTTCCGTGACGCGCGTGAAATCCTGTTGGCTGAAATCGAACGCGAGCGGCGGTTGGGTCACATCCTGCCTGAGGATGTGGAGGTCGGCGCGATGCTGGAAACCCCCCCGTCGATGGTCTTCGCCCCCCCGCAGACTTTTTTTCGAGATGGCCGACTTCATCTCGATCGGCGGCAACGACCTGAAACAGTTCTTCTATGCGGCGGATCGTGAAAACGAGCGTGTGCGCAGACGCTATGATACGCTGAATGTGTCGTTCCTGAACCTGATCGAGGAGATCGTGACGCGTTGCGATGCAGCCCGCACACCGCTCAGTTTCTGTGGCGAGGATGCCGGCCGCCCGATCGAGGCCGCCTGCTTTGCCGCCCTGGGCATGCGTCACCTGTCCATGCGCCCGGCTTCGATCGGCCCGGTCAAGCACCTGATCCGCTCAACGGATATTGAGGCGCTGAAGAAGGTGATCGACGAGGCGCGTCTGTCCGGCGCACAGTCCGTGCGCCCGGCAGTTCTGGATTGGATGACCCGCAACCGGCAACGCTGAACCTGTCGCCAAGGTTAAGGATTGCTTCATTCTTTCTTGTCATCTTCCCGGAAAGGAAACGGAGGATGACATGTACGGCTCGATCCTGCTGACGTCGATCATGGGCGGCATTGCGTCCGCGCTCTTTGCGCTGGATGCCGGAGCGGGGGGGTGTTCCTGTGTATTCTGGCCTATGGGATCGGTGGGGGGCGGTCAGCCTGATGGCCGCCACGGCCCTGCATATCGGCTTCCCTGCGGACGGCCCCCCCGGACCCTCAAACGGCCCGCGGGGGGGGACCACCGCGGCACATGCGCCAGGAACCGGCACGGGTTCGGGTGGATGCCCAGGCAAAGCGGTCCCCCCCACGCCGCTGATACTTCGCGGCAATCAGGACACAGCACCGCATTGCGGTGCTGTTTTCGTGTCATCACTTCGGTCCGGCCTCTTCCGCTCCCCCCCGCGTCTTAAGACTTTCTTCGCCTCTTCCCGGCAAGCTGACCACATGCTTGGGAATGGAGGATGTCATGCGCTTTGCGATTCTGTTGATCAGCCTTATGGCCGGCGGCGTGGTGGCGATGAATGCCACCTCGGACGGGGGGGTGCCCTTCCTGTTCGCCGCGCTGATCTACGCGGTCTTTAGCGTCTCGGCAGCCCTGGTTGCCGCCCTGATCGGCCACCCGCGCCGTCAGATGGGCCACAATCCCTTCGTACGTATGGACTGAACGAACGCCCACCACCACGCGGAGGACCCCCCCGATGACGCGGATCAGAGCAGCCGCGTGACTTCGCCCGCAACGCCCTGCCAGGCACCGGGATAAAGGGCAAGACCAAGAACCCGTTCCGGGTTGGTCGGCGGGGGGGGCATGATCACGCCCGGCAGTTTTTCAAACCCGAATTTGCCGTAATAGGGCGCGTCGCCCACCAGCAATACCCGCGACCAGCCCAGTGGGCCCGCCCGCTCCAAAGCATCGCGGATCAACAAGCCGCCGACCCCCCCTTCGCCCTGGCGCGTCGGGTGCACGGCGACCGGGCCCAGCAACAGCGTTTCCTGCCCACCGACACGCACCGGCCAGAACCGGATCGCCCCCCCACCGACAATGCCCTCTGCATCGCGCGCCACCAGGCACAGCGCGGCCACCGGATCGACCCCCCCGTCCCGCAGACGATAGGAGCTGAGCGCCTCACGCCCCCCCGGCGCAAAGCAGAGGTCATAGAGCGCCTCGACCTCCCACCAATCGTCCTGCTTTTCGACTTCGAGGCTATACACCCCCCCTGCCCCCCCCACATGGTTTTCTGCTTCGAACCGCTTTAGCAGGACCGGCGCGCGACCGGAAGGAAAACCCCCCCATGTTCTACGAACCGAAAAACGGCCACGGTCTGCCGCACAACCCGTTCAATGCAATCATCGCCCCCCCGCGTCCCATCGCCTGGATCGCCACGCGCGATGCGGAGGGCCGCGACAATCTTGCGCCCTACAGCTTCTTCAACGGTGCGGCTTACGCGCCGCCACAGGTCATGTTCGCCACCACCGGCTCCAAGCCCGATCGCGATCTGGGCAAGGACACGTTGGACAATATCCGCCAGACCGGCGTCTTCTGTGTACATGTGGTCGAAGAGGCGGCGACCGAGGCCATGAACGTTAGCGCAGGCATTCACCCGCGCGAGGTGGACGAGTTCGCGTTGGCCGGGCTCGACCGACTTGACTGCGAAACCATCGCCTGTTCGCGCATCGCCACCGCACCCGCCGCGCTGGAATGCAAACTAACCCAGATCACGCAGCTGCCCGGCGAGGCCAATCATATCTGTTTTGGGGGGGAGGTCACCGGCATCCACCTGCGCGATGATTGCCTGGTCGAGGGCAAGTTCGACGTGACGCGCTTCACCCCCCCGCTCGCGCGTCTTGGCTATCGCGACTATTCGGTGGTGCGCGAAGCCTTTACCTTGAAACGTCCCGGCGAGTGAGTATCTTCAGGGAAGCAACCACGGGAGGGTGACATGATCAAAGCGGCCTGACGAGACCACCAACGTTTCTCTGAAAGGACCTGTCATGTCATACGACCTGCCGGATGCACGCAGCATCCATCCCGTGACCCTGCCCGATGGATCTGTCCACGAAGGCACGGTTTTCCTCAAACCCGTGATTGACCATCCACGGATCGACGTGGGTGAGTTCACCTATGCCTCGGATTTCGATCCGCCCGCGCCCGACGGCTGGGCGGCACGCCTTGTGCCTTACCTGTTTCCCATGTCCGAAGACCGGCTGGTGATCGGCAAGTTCTGCCAGATTGCGCACGGGGGGGTGCGGTTCATCACCGCCTCAGCCAACCACGCCTGGCGCGGGGGGGCCACCAGCTTTCCCTTTGGCATCTTCGCGCTGGACAAGGAGGTCATGGCGCAGCCGGACACCCGCGACACGCGTGTCGGCCACGACGTCTGGATTGGCTACAGCGCGCTGATCGGACCCGGCGTACGGATCGGCAATGGGGGGGCGATCATTGGCACCGGGGGGGCCGTGGTGCGCACGGATGTGCCGGATTACGCCGTTGTGACGGGCAACCCGGCGCAAGTTGCGCAGATGCGGTTCGATGCCAGCGACATTGCGCGTTTGAACCGTCTGGCTTGGTGGCATTGGCCAGTCGATAGGATCGCGGCCGCCCGCCCCCCCCATTTGGAGGCAGGTGACCTGGATGCTTTGGAAGCGCTCGCGCCTCAGTGACCGCCGAGGATGCCGGTGCGCACCGAATAGTCGACGGCGATCTCGTAATCGGGATCGTCGTCGCTGTCGACCATCAGGTGCCCGGCCTTGTTCAACAGGTCATGGCAGTCGCGGCTGAGGTGGCGCAGCTGGATCTTCTTGCCGGCGGCCTCATATTTCAGGGCGACGGCCTCAATCGCTTGCAGGGCGGATTGATCGACCACACGCGAACGGGCGAACTCGATCACCACGCGGTCGGGGGGGTCGCCGGCCACGTCGAAAAGCTCGATGAACCCGTCGGAGGAGCCGAAGAACAGCGGACCTTCGACGTCATAGACCTTGGCGCCATTTTCCTCGCGGGTGACGGCATGAATGCGGGCTGCTGCGTTCCAGGCATAGGCCAGGGCAGAGACGATGACGCCCACGACAACCGCCACGGCAAGGTCTTCCAGCACGGTCACAATGGTGACCAGCATGATCACGAAAGCGTCCATGCGCGGCACGCGGCGCAGGATTTTCAGCGAGTTCCAGGCGAAGGTGCCGATCACGACCATGAACATGACCCCCCCCACCAGGGCCGCCAGCGGGATCTGTTCAATGAGCGGCGAGGCGACCATGATGAAGGCCAGCAGGAACAGGGCGGCGGCAATGCCCGCAATGCGCGTGCGCCCGCCCGATTTCACGTTGATCATCGACTGGCCGATCATGGCGCAGCCACCCATGCCACCGAAGAAGCCGGTGGCAACGTTGGACACGCCCTGGGCGATACATTCCTGCGAGGCCCCCCCACCACGGCGACCGGTCATCTCGCCGACCAGGTTCAGGGTCAGCAGGCTTTCAATGAGGCCGATGGCCGCCAGGATCACCGCATAGGGCAGGATGATCCACAGCGTCTCCAGCGTGAAGGGGGGGGCCAGCAACGCGGGTGGATAGATGCCCTCCCCCCCCGTGCCGAAGGGGGGGATGTGGAAGGACGGAAAACCGCCCGAGATCGAGGCCATGTCCCCCCCCACGGTGGGCACGTCAATGCCCAGCGCAATAACCAGCACGGCCACGATACCGATCCCGGCAAGCGGCGCAGGCACCAGTTTTGTGACCTTGGGCGTGCCCAGATGATCAGCATGGTCAGGCCGACCAATCCAAGCATCATGACAAGCGGCAAGCCTGACAGCCATTCGCCAGCGGTGGCGGTGTGACCCGAGGTGGTCACCGAGCCCGGCACCTTGAACTGCGTCAGCTGGGCCAAGAAAATCACGATCGCCAGACCGTTCACAAACCCCCCCAGCATCACCGGGTGCGGCACAAGGCGGATGAACTTGCCCCCCCAATGCATGACACCCGCGAAGATCTGCAAAAGCCCCCCCATCAAGATCACGGTCGCGAACAGGTATTCGACCCCCCCATGTTGCGCGACAAGCGCCACCATGACCACAGCCAGCGCGCCCGTCGCCCCCCCCGAGATCATGCCCGGACGCCCACCGATGACCGCAGTGATCAACCCGACCATGAAGGCGGCATAAAGACCTACCAGCGGATGCACCCCCCCGGCAACAAAGGCAAACGCCACCGCCTCGGGCACAAGGGCCAGAGCGACGGTAAGGCCCGACAGCACCTCGATCCGCAGACGGGAGGCGTTCAGCGGCTCCCCCCCCTGGCTCAATCGCAGGTCGGGTTTCTGAATACGGGCGGCATAGGAGGCCAGAAGGCTCGGGGGGGCAAGGTGTCACCTATCGTGTGGGGGGGATGTTCGCGCAAACTTGTGCGCTGCCTAGTGGATTTTCTTGCAAAAAGAAAGCCTGAACCCAAGCGTCGTCGCCCCCCCCGCCCCCCCTCGCCGCAACGTGATTGGACGGTGATCGGTGGCCGACGCCAAGGTCGCCCAAGACAAAACCGCTGCAAACGGAGCCCCCCCGATGACCCGCCCCCCCTTCCTTTTTGTTGTGACCCTGTTGCTAAGCATCGGCACAGGGGGGGGCTTTCTGGCCTTGGCGCAGGATGCGCAGGGCAATGATCGCCCCCCCTCGAACTGGCGGATCACACACCAGCAAAAGCATGGGATATGGAGCACGATCTGTGACGAGCGCGAGGCGGGCGGAGTATTGGAAAAGCGCTGTTATTTCAGATATGTAGAGGTCTTCTCACCCCCCCGCCCGAACTTTGCTGCGCAATTCCTGTTCATCACCGCGACACAGGGGGGGGAGAGGTTGAGTTCGGCATCGAGCCCGGCACGCTGTTTCGCCCCCCCGGTAACTTCCGGTTGGAACGAAACGAGGCAACGGTCTGGTCGACCGCACGGCTGGGTTGCCTGACCGGGTTGTCGTGCCGCTTTGCCGGGGGGAGGATGCGCATGACCTTCTGACCGAAATGCAGGCCGGTGGCCGTTTTGTCTTCGCCTTCCGAGACCGACATGGCGAAAGCCGGACATTGCATTGGCCTCTGGACGGATTCGACACCGCGCTTGAGGATTTCAACACCCAGTCGCGCAACAGAAATCTGCCTGTGATCACGCTCCAACCTTGATTCCCTCTTGCACCCGGCCCGCCCCCCCCACATAGACTCCCCCCCCGCAACCTTGGAATGGAGAGCGGAATGGACACGATGATCGGGGGGGTAATCGGTGGCTCGGGCCTGTATGAGATCGACGGGCTGGAAGGGGGGGCAACCTGGGTCACTGTCGACAGCCCCCCCTGGGGGGGCGCGCCGTCCGATCAGATCCTGACCGGCACGCTGAACGGCGTGAAAATGGCATTTCTGCCGCGTCACGGGCGCGGGCACGTGCATTCGCCGACCACGGTGCCTTATCGGGCCAATATCGACGCGTTGAAGCGGTTGGGGGGGGTGACTGACGTGATCTCGGTCAGCGCCTGTGGCTCGTTCCGCGAGGAAATGGCACCCGGTGATTTTGTCATTGTAGATCAGTTCATTGACCGGACTTTTGCACGTGAGAAAAGCTTCTTCGGCACGGGCTGTGTCGCCCATGTCTCGGTCGCGCATCCGACCTGTCCGCGGCTGTCAGACGCCTGTCACACCGCCGCCAAGGACGCCGGCATCACCGTGCACAAGGGCGGCACCTATCTGGCGATGGAGGGGGGCCGCAGTTCAGCTCGGTCGCGGAATCGAAGGTTTACCGCGAAAGCTGGGGGGGCTGCGACGTGATCGGCATGACCAACATGCCCGAAGCAAAGCTGGCCCGCGAAGCGGAGCTGTGTTACGCGAGCGTGGCCATGATCACCGACTATGACAGCTGGCACCCGGATCATGGCGAGGTCGACATCAACCAGATCATTGCCACGCTGACCGGCAATGCCGACAAGGGCCGCGCCTTGGTCAGCCGCCTGCCCGCCCTGTTGGGTGCGGATCGTGCGCCCTGCGAACACGGCTGCGACAGGGCGTTGGAGTTTGCCATCCTGACCGCACCGGACAAGCGTGACCCGGCGCTGTTGGCAAAATTGGACGCGGTGGCCGGGCGGGTTCTGTAACCCCCCCCTGCGGCCACTCGCCCCCCCTTGCGTGGATGCCCGCCATGGGCCAAACCCATGACGGACCAGACCGGAGGCCCCCCGATGAACACCAAGAAAGAGGTGCGCGACTATATCCGCACCATTGTCGATTTCCCGCATGAGGCATCCTGTTTCGCGATGTCACGACGCTGTTTGCCGATCCGCGGGGGGGCCTGCGCATGGCGATTGATCAGCTGCTCCACCCCCCCTATGCGGGCATGCAGATCGACAAGGTGGTCGGGCTGGAGGCGCGCGGTTTCATCCTGGGCGGCGCAATTGCGCACCAACTGACCCTGGGCTTCGTGCCCATTCGCAAGAAAGGCAAACTGCCTGGTGCGACGCTGAGCCAGGCCTATACGCTGGAGTATGGCGAGGCGGTGGTCGAGATCCACGATGACGCCATCCAACCCGGAGAGAAGATCCTGGTGGTGGACGATCTGCTGGCCACCGGCGGCACCGCCGAGGCGGGCATCAAGCTGATCGAACGTCTGGGCGGCGAGATCGTCGGCTGTGCCTTCGTCGTTGACCTGCCGGAACTGGGCGGCCGCCAGAAGCTTGAGGACATGGGCATGGATGTGCATGTGCTCTGCGAATTCGAGGGGGGGTTTTAAGCCCCCCCTTATGAACCTTCCCTTAAGACCTTGATTCTATACCTATGCGTGCCTGTTGGGAGCAGGCGCTGCTTGTGCACAAGGCACCGACTTTGTGACACGCCCCCCCGTCCCCCCCACCCAGGGCGGGGGGGCGTTTTCACATCTTCCCTCTCCAATTGGTCTGTGATGATTTTTCAGTTTTGGACATTCAAATAGGGCCGCCCGCTTGGCATTCCGAAAGGAAAGACCAAGGAGGCCAGAATGACCCAGCCCGATACGCTTGCGAAAACCGACCGCACCCGCCTGCGCCGCGCCCACGCCCGCGGTGCCTTTGACCGCCTCACGATCGACGCGATCCTGGACGCCCAGCCCATGTGCAGCGTGGGCTATGTGATTGACGGCAAACCCTATGTCACGCCCACCCTGCAATGGCGCGAGGGTGATCACATCTACTGGCACGGCTCGTCAGCCAGCCGGGCGATCCGTGCCTCAAATGGGGGGGCCGAGGTCTGCGTGACCGTGTCGATCCTGGACGGGTTCGTCATGGCGCGGTCGGGCTTTCACCACTCGGTCAACTCGCGGTCTGTCATGCTGTTCGGCCGCGCCGAACTGGTCCCGAACGAGGATAAACCCGCGAAGCTGGCGGGCATGCTGGAAACCCTTTTTCCCGGCAGTACAGGCACCCTGCGCCCGGATCATGCTCAGGACATCAGGGGGCACCACGGTTCTGTCCCTGCCCATCACAGAAGCCTCGGCCAAGGTGCGCACCGGGCCGCCGGTGGACGATGACGAGGACTACGCTCTGCCGATCTGGGCCGGGGGGGTAATCCCGGTGGAAACCCGCACCCTGCCGCCGATCCCCCCCGACCCACGCAACCTGGACGGAGTGGAGATCCCCCCCGCGCATGTGCGCGACTTCAAGTATCTCAGGTAACGATCTGCTTCTAAAAAATATTTCCGGCAAGCAGGGGGGGACGGATCGTGGCTGCTGCACCAGCGCGACGTCTTGCCATTCACGGATGCGGACAGTCCGGGCGAGGCGGCTGCGCTGGTTGATGTGATCACCAAGACCCGCGACACCGTTGCCTATCGGATCTCTGAAGATCTGTTCGAGCGGACCGGAGCCGGTTGGCACCTTTATCAGCTGACGCAGCACCGCGCCGGGGGGGTTCATGATGCCCATGGGGGGGTCCAGCGCCTGTTTGATGGCACGCATGGCGGCGAGTTTGGCGGGATCGCCGAACCGTTCGAGGTCGGCGACCTTCAGGCGACCGATACCGTGTTCGGCGGAAAATGACCCGTCGTAGTCGTGCACGAGGGTATAGACGGCCTCGGCCACCTCTTGGCGCTGGCGGGCAAAGTCGGATTTGGTCCGGCCCTTGGGCGGGAAGATATTGTAGTGCAGATTGCCATCGCCCAAGTGGCCGAAAGCGTTGATGCGGAAGGGGGGGCCGAGGCTTGCGACCATTTCGCCCGCGCGGGTCAGAAACTCCGGTATCACGCTCAGAGGCAAAGAAATATCGTGCGAGCTGACCGAGCCGAGGCGGCGGTTCGCCTCGGGGGGGATTTCCTCGCGCATCTGCCACAGCGCCGCGCGTTGCGCTTCGCTTTGGGCGATCACGCCATCGGTACTGAGCCCGGCCTGTAATGCGGCTTCGAACAGGGACAAAAGCTCCGTTTCGGCATCCTGCCCTCCGCCCAGCCCCCCCAGTTCGATCAGCACCGCCCAGTCGGGCAGCGCGTCGAAGGGCGCGCGGGCGGGGGGGCAGTCGGTTTCCGCAAGGAAGCCCATGCCGGTGCCAGAGATGAGTTCGAAGGCCGAAATGCCCCCCCCACCCAACCGGCTGCCCGCCAGCGCCAGAAGGTCCAGCGCCGAAGCGGGGGGGGTTGGGACAACCAGAAAGGCGGTGCCAACCGACGCGGGCCGTGGGAACAGCCGCAGGGAGCTGCGGTGATCACGCCCAACGTGCCCTCGGCCCCCCCGCACAGAAGGTCACGCAGATCATAGCCGGTATTATCTTTGCGCAGCCGCTTCAGCCCGTGCCAGACGGACCCGTCGGGCAGCACCGCTTCCAGCCCCCCCAGACACAGCTCGCGCGCAGTGCCGTAGCGCAGCACATTCACCCCCCCGCCCGCATTGGTCGCAAGGGTGCCACCGATGCGGCAGGAACCCTCGGAGGCGAGCGAGAGCGGGAACAGGCGGTCGGTGGCCTCGGCGGCTTGCTGCACATCCGCCAGGATCGCTCCGGCCTCGGCGACCAGCACGTTCTCGGACGGATGCACGGCACGGATCGCGGTCAGGCGCTCGGTCGAGAGGATCACTGGCGCAGGCCCATCTGGCTGCACCTGCCCGCCGACCAATCCCGTGCCACCACCGAAGGGGGGGACGACGCCCACGCGGGCCTCGGCGCAGGCGCGGATCACGGTTGCGACCTCGTCCACGGTGCGCGGGGGGGCCACCAGCAGCCCGCCCTGCCCTTTGAACAGCCCGCGCGGCTCTTCTAGGTAGCCTGCGGTCAGCGGACGAAACGCCGCCTTGGGCAGGCGCGCGCGCAGGGTCTGTTCGAAGGGTCCGGTGGCCGGGGGGGTCAATGTATTCATGCGTTGGGCATGGCACGCGGACCGGGCCAAGGCAAGGCTCAGTCGGACAGGAACCCAGCTCCAGCACCACCACCGTCGGGTCGCGCGGCAGGCTCCGCAGAGACAGGGTAATGCTGTTCGCCCCCCCTTCGCGCCTCACCGCGAACTCGGGCGTCATGTCGGCCACGAATGCGTCCAGGGTCGACCGGCCAAACCAATGCATCGGCAGAACCACCCGTGCGCGGAAGCGCTGCATGACCTTGACCATGGTTGCGTGGTCCAATGTCGTGCCGCCATCCACGGCAGCCATGACCACATCAAGCCGCCCGATCGCCGCGTATTGGTCCAGCGTGGGTTCATGGTGCAGGTGGCCCAGGTGGCCGATGCACAGCCCCCCCGCGACTTCGAACACGAAGATGGAGTTGCCATTTTCGCGCCGCCCGCCGGCCCCCCCACCGCGCGTATCGGTATGCACGTTGCGGATCAGCATGTCGCCAAGGTCCAGATGGTGGTCCTGCGGGAAATCGGCAGTGCCCCCCCAACCTTCCAGAACATGCTGAATGCCCTCCTGCGGGTGGAGCGTGAAATGGGTGGCATGCGCATTGTTCATGGTGACCGCCGTGGGCACGAAGCAACCGCCCCCCCCAGAAAGCCCGCATAGTCGGTGACGACGCTGGTGCCCTCTGGCCCTTGGATCAGGAACATAGAGTGGTCGATATAGGTGATACGCACGTGGTCCTGGTCGATCGGGTCCCGGAAAGAGGCGCGCATGAGGATCGCGGGCGGGGGGGTGTTGTCGACCAGCGCAATGCAGTGGCTCGGGCGGCGCTCCTGCGCCCATCCCGCGCTTGTCAGGGTCACGAAAAGGAGGATCCAGCGCAGCATGGGGGGGCGAGGATAGCATGTTTTGCGTTCGATGGCGAAAGCAGTGGCGCAACTTGGCATCGTAGATGGTGGCCTGGGGGGGCCTTACCCCCCCACCGTCGTGCGCCCCCCCCTCCGGTCCGCGCGCAGGTTGGCGTAGAGCACGTGGTTGCGCCAGCGGCCGTTGATTTGCAGGTAGCTCTGCGCCACGCCCTCGTATTTGAACCCGACCTTTTCCAATGCCCCCCCGCGCGACGGGGGGTGTTTTCGGGTAGGCAGCCCGCTTCCAGCCGCGACAGGTCCAGCTCGGTAAAGGCGTGGTGCACCATCGCCTCCAGCGCCTCACGCATGTAGCCCTTGCGCGCGTGCACCTCGCCAACCCAATAACCCAGTGTGCCGGCCTGTGACGGGCCGCGCCGGATATTGTCCAGCGTGATCGCGCCCAACAAAACCTGGTCGGTGCGCCGGATCATGAACAGCGGCACCGCCGTGCCCGCCGAGATCGAGCGATTGGCCCAGTAGACCCGATTGGTAAAGCTCTTGCGCGTCAGGTGGTCGGCGGCCCAGGTGGGCTCCCACGGGGGGGACAGGAAATCGCGGCTGGCATTGCGCAGCGCCGCCCAGGCGCGGTAGTCGCCATGGGCGGGCGGGCGCAGCGTCATGCGCTCGGTTTCGAGTTTCAGCTTGCGACCGCGTCCCAGAACCATCAGGCGACCAACCTCGCGCGGATATCCTCCAGACTGGGCGCATTGTCCGCCGGGCCGTAGATCGCCAGTGCCGCCGCACCGGGGGGGGCGATCAGGTCGGCAGCGAAGTCGCGCACGTCGGAGACCCCCCCAACGGCGTCGATCTTGGCCACGGTTTCCTCCAGCGGCGGCACCCGGTCCCAGATCGCCACCAGGCGCGCCAGCCGTTCGGCGCGATTGGACGGGCTTTCCAACCCCCCCATCAGCAGCCCCCCCGCCTTCATCTGCGCGCGGGCGCGGGCAACTTCCGCCTCGGACATGTCCTCGGCCGCGCGTTTCAGCTCGGACAGCGTGATCTCGGCCAGTTCGCCGATTTGCTCGCCCGAGGTGCCCGCATAGATCGTCGTCATGCCAGTGTCCGAATAGGCGCCGGTCTGGGCGAAAATCGAATAGCACAGCCCGCGTTTCTCGCGCACCTCCTGGAACAGACGGGAGGACATGCCACCGCCCAGAGCATTGCCGTAGATCTGTGCGGTAAAGATCGCGTCGTCGCGGTAGCCGGGGGGGCTTTCCAGACCCAGGGTGAAATGCACCTGTTCCAGACCACGGATTTCCGTTCGTGCACCGGAGGCAAAGCCTGCCGGTTGCAGCACCGTCTCACCGCCGCGTTTCAGGTGGCCGAACGTGGCCTCGGCCAAGCGCAGGATTTGATCGTGATCGACAGCACCAGCGGCGGACAGGATCAGCCGTTCCGGCCCGTAGTGGCTGGCAACGAACCCCCCCGCGAGATCATCGCGGGAGAAGCCGCGCACACGGTCTGCTGGCCCCCCCAGGATGGTGCGGCCCATGGGCTGGTCCGGGAAGGCAACCTCCTGCAACCAGTCGAAGACCACGTCATCGGGGGGGGTATCGAGCGCCTGTCCGATCTCCTGCAGGATCACACCGCGTTCGATCTCGATCTCGTTTGCATCGAAGACCGGGTTCAGCACGATGTCCGAGATCACGTCGAAGGCCAGCGCCACGTCGTCCTTCAAAACGCGGGCGTAATAGGCCGTAACCTCACGCGAGGTATAGGCATTGATATAACCGCCCACGTCCTCGATCGCCTCGGCGATCTGCAAAGCCGAGCGGCGCTTCGTGCCCTTGAAGGCCATGTGCTCCAGGAAATGGGCGATGCCGTTCTGGGCCTCGGTCTCATGGCGTCCGCCAGCCGTGACCCAGATGCCAATGGAGGCGCTTTCCAGGCCCGCCATGGGCTCCGTGACCACACGGAACCCGTTGGCAGAGTGTCGAATTTCACGCTCAATTCCCGGTCCGCTCCCGAATGAGGCTTCCAGCGCGCCCAGGTCGTTGGCGACGCGGGTCACGCGTTCCTCGCGGTCAAAGAGGTCGGCCATGCGACCCGGAAGGGGGGGGCGTCCTGGCCGCAGGCGTCTTTGACGGCGGCTGGGAACTTTGCCGGGTGGGCGGTGGCCAGTGTGATCATGGGCACGTCCCCCCCCAGATGTTCCTCGGCCACTTTCACGCCGACGGCACCATGCGGACAGATGACCTGGCCGGTGGCTGCAAAGCTTGCCTTGATCTGTGCCTTGGTTTCCTCTTCCGAGGCCCGGCCACTGTCGAACTGCTCCCGCAGGAATTCCATCGCGCCCTGGCTGATCTGGAAGCCGCCGGATTTCAGGTCCTCCATCTGTCCGGCCACAGCGGCACCGTCGCGCCCGTAGGCGTCAAACAGCGCACGTTCGAAGTTCGAGCTGACCTGGATATCCATCGACGGGCTGATCGACGGTGTCACGCCACCCTTGGTGTAGGCCGCGCTTTCCATCGTGCGGTGCAGGATGTCGTTCTGGTTTGTGGCGATCACCAGCCGGTCCACCGGCAGGCCCATCTTCTTGGCGATGTAGCCCGCGAAAATGTCGCCGAAGTTGCCGGTGGGCACGGTGAAGGAAACCTTGCGATGCGGCGCACCAAGCGCCACGGCGGAGGTGAAGTAATATACGACCTGCGCCAGCACACGGGCCCAGTTGATCGAGTTCACACCGGCCAACCTCACACCATCGCGGAAGTCGAAATCGTTGAACATATCCTTCAGGCGGGCCTGGCAATCGTCGAAATCACCATCCACGGCCAAGGCGTGCACGTTGCTTTCCGAGGGCGTGGTCATCTGTCGGCGCTGCACTTCGGACACGCGCCCATGCGGGAAGAGGATGAAGACATCCACCGCGTCCAGCCCCCCCTTGAAGGCTTCAATGGCGGCCGATCCGGTGTCGCCTGAGGTCGCGCCGACGATGGTCACCTTCTCGCCCCCCCGGCGGCTCAGCGCCACCTGGAACAGCTGACCGATCAGCTGCATGGCAAAGTCCTTGAAGGCCAGGGTCGGGCCGTGGAACAGCTCCAACAGGAAGTGGTTCGGCCCCCCCAACTGGGTCAGCGGCGCACGCGCGTCATGGTCGAACCCCCCCGCATAGGCCTTGGCGATGATCTGTTTGAACTCTTCATCGGTAAAGCTGTCGCCGACAAAGGGGGGGCGCATCACGCGGAACGCAGCCTCCTCATAGGAGACACCCGCCAGCGCCGCGATTTCGTCCTTGGTCATGGTCGGAACAGACTCGGGAACATAGAGCCCCCCCCGTCGCGGGCCAGGCCCGTCAGCATGGCCTCTTCAAAGCTCAGAACCGGGGGGGCTTTACCGCGGGTCGAGATATATCGCATCGTCCATTGTCCTCAATTGGTCCGGCGCTTCATACGCCAAAGCGCAAAGCCTGTCATCACGATCCATGTCGCGGCCAGCAAAAACCACGTCATGGCATATTCCAGATGGTCGTTCGGGATGCCCTCGCTGGTCACCGGCAGGGGGGGCGACACGGAAGGGTCGGTTTCAGACCGCGCGACAATTAGGATGGGCTCAGTGCCCAGGGCGGCGGCCATCACATCAACCTCGCGGGCGTACCAGTAGTTCTTGTCAGGGTCATTCGCCGGTGTCGAGTCGCTGCGTTCATCCGGCCAGTGCAGGTTGCCCGTCACTTCCATCGACCCGGTCACACGGGGGGGGTGTCCTTGGCCGTGACCCGCACGTAACCTCGGTCAACCATGACCCTGCGCCCGTCCACCTCGAAAGGCGCAATGATGCGAAACCCCCCCGCGCCCTGATCGCGGGTGGAGACGAGCACGTGCAGTTCCCCCCCCTCCCCCCCCATTACGCCGGTGGCGGTGACTGGTAGGAAACGGTCGGCCTGCGGATCAGGATCAGCAGGGATCGCCACCGGCACCGCGCCTATGCGCGCGTCAATCTGTGTCAGGACCGATTGCTTCCACTCCAACCGGCGCAGCTGCCAGGTGCCCAGGGACAGGAACACGGCCAGCACCGCGATGGACAGGATGATGGTGATGATGACGCGCATCGGGCCCTCGAATGCAAAAGCGCGGGACCGTGGCCCCCCCGCGCTTCTTAAACCCTGTCAGGAGGTCAGGTTCAACCGCCCCCCCAGATGTAGACGGCGGCGAACAGGAACAGCCAGACAACGTCGACAAAGTGCCAGTACCAGGCGGCGGCTTCGAACCCGACGTGGCTTTCGGGAGTGAAGTGGCCCTTGATGGCGCGCAGCAGGCAGACCGCCAGGAAGATGGTGCCGATTATCACGTGGAAGCCGTGGAAGCCCGTCGCCATGTAGAAGTTGGCACCATAGATGTTGCCCGACAGGCCAAAGGCCGCGTGGCTGTATTCATAGGCCTGGAAGAAGGTAAAGAGCATGCCCAGCAGCACCGCGATCAAGAGGCCGTTGACCAGGTCCTTGCGGTTGTTCTCATGCGCGATGGCGTGGTGCGCCCAGGTTACGGCGCAGCCCGACAAGAGCAGGATGATCGTGTTGATCAGCGGCAGGTGCCAGGGGGGGTCGAACGTCTCGATCCCCCCCACCGGAGGCCAGACGCCGTCAACGCGCGGCGAGTTGTCCGACATCGGGTACATGGCATGTTTGAAGAAGCTCCAGAACCAGGCCGAGAAGAACATGACCTCGGACATGATGAACAGGATCACGCCGTAACGCAGGCCGATCTTCACCACCGGGGGGGTGTGGTCGCCGACACCGGATTCGGTCACGACCTCGGACCACCAGGCGAACATGACGTAAAGCACGCCGACAAAGCCCGCAGCAAAGATCAGTGGCGTGCCGCCGGACATCCATTGCACTGCGCCGTAGAGCATGATGAAGGCGAAGACCGCGCCCAGGAAGGCTGAATGGAAGGCGGCAGGATGTGGTAGTCGTGGTTCTTTGCGTGCGCCATGTGTTTCGTCCCTGGTTCTAGTTGTTCTGGGTGCTGCCGGAGGTCGCGGGCGTCGTCAGCGCCGCCAGGTCCTCGGGCAGGTCGGTTTCGTGGAACGTATAGGACAGGGTAATCACATGGGCGTATTTCGCCTCCCGGTCCTCAACGATTTCGGGGGGGTCGACATAGAAGGTGACGGGCATGGTGACCCGCTCGCCCGGCTGCAGCACCTGTTCGGTAAAGCAGAAACAGTCGATCTTGGAAAAGAAGCCGCCCGCCGCATAGGGGGGGGCAACGTTATAGCTGGCGGTGCCGGCGATGGGGGGGCGGTCGGTCGGGTTCCAGGCCTCGTAAAAGGCCAGACCGGTTTCGCCGATCTTCAGCTCCATCTCGCGCTGCATGGGTTTGAAGCCCCCCCAGGGCATGTCGCGTTCCAGCGAGGCGTCGAAGCGGATCTTGATGGTGCGGTCCAGCACCACATCCGAGCCCGCCTCGGCGGTCTGGGTCACACCGCCAAAGCCTGTGACCCGGCAGAACCAGTCATAGAAGGGCACCGAGGCCCAGGCCAACGCGCCCATGGTGACGGCGACGCCGACCATTTTAAACGCGGTTTTCTGCGGGGGGGCGGTGAGGCTCATTCGCGACCCTCCGCCGCAGGCAGAGTGTTCGGTTTCGGCCCGCCCACCTTGGCGATGGTCAGCCCATAGACCAGGCCCACGAACAGGACCAGCACGATGCCCAGACCCACATTGCGGCTCAGACGGCGGCGGTGGATGGCATGTTCAACCTTGATCGCCATGTTACCAGCCTCCCAGACCCAAGGGTTTCAGCGCGGCTTCGACCAGCAGCGCGCCATAGTGCAGGAACAGGTAGAGCAACGAGAGCTTGAACAGCCCGCGTTCGGCGGCATGTTTGTCGGCCTCGCTGTCATCATCGGTGCGACGCCAGACCGCCCAGGCCCCCCCCTTGAGGAACAGAACATTCAGCACCATGGCCACGACCATGTAGACCGGTCCGCCGATCGAGGTCAGGCCCAGCGCGACCGACACACCGATCAGCGCGATGGTATAGCCCAGGATATGTGCGCGGGTCGCCTTGCGGCCGTGGGTCACGGTCAGCATCGGCACACCTGCGTTGGCATAATCGCCCTTGGTGAACAGCGCCAGCGCCCAGAAATGCGGGGGGGGCGTCCACGCCAGCGTCAGGGCAAACATCAACACGCTTTCCACCGACACGCCACCGGTGGCCACCGCCCAGCCGATCATCGGCGGGAACGCTCCCGCCGCGCCACCGATCACGATGTTCTGCGGGGGGGTCCAGCGTTTCAGCCACATGGTGTAGATCACCACGTAAAAGAAGATGGTAAAGGCCAGAAGCGCACCCGCAACAAGGTTCGCGGCCAGGGCCAGCATGACCACCGCGATGCCCGACAGGGCCAAGCCAAGGGCAAACGCCTCGCCTTCGGTCACGCGGCCCGACGGGATCGGACGCGACTGCGTGCGCTTCATCTTGCGGTCGATATCCGCATCATACCACATGTTCAGGGCACCGGAGGCCCCCCCACCGCCCAGGGCAATGAACAGGATCGAGGCCAGTGCGACCACTGGATTCACACCAATGGGCGCGACCAGCAACCCGACGAAGGCGGTAAAGACCACCAGCGACATGACCCGCGGCTTCAAAAGCTCGAAATAGTCCCCCCCGAACTGCGCCTCATAAAGGCCGGTCTGGGGGGGACAGATGCGCGTGTTGGTGTCGAAGCTTGCGTCGCTCATATCAGGGTCTTCTGGGGGGGCAGTGCTGGCTTTGGGTTGGTTTGGGTGGCGGGGGGGCCGGGTTGTGGCCCCCCCGCGAGGGCTCTATCAGTCGGCGGAGGCCACGGTCAGCGCGGGGGGGCTGACACCGGCGTATTCCTCGATCGCGCCGTTCAGCCAGGCATCATATTCGGCCTGGGTCACCGCCTTGACGGTAATCGGCATATAGCGTGGTCCTTGCCGCAAAGCTCGGAACACTGGCCAAAGTAGATGCCTTCCTTGCCTTCCTCGACCTCGAACCACAGCTGGGCGATGCGACCGGGCACGGCATCCTGCTTCACGCCGAAGGCCGGGATGGTCCAGGAATGGATCACGTCGGCACCGGTCACGTCCATGACGACCTTCGCACCGGTGGGCACGACAACGGAAGTGTCGGTGGCCAGCAAGTATTCCTGTTCCGAATAGCCATGAGCGGCCAGCTCTTCCTTGGGCAGAAGGAAGCTGTCGAAGCCAAACTCGTGGTCGGTGTATTCATAGCCCCCCCAGTACCACTGGTAACCGGTGACCTTGATATGCACATCGCCTTCCGGGATCTCCTGCTGCTGGAACAGAACCGGCAGGGAGTTCGCACCGATGAAGACAAGGATCACGATCGGGATCAGTGTCCAGGCGATTTCAACGGTGGTGTTATGGGTAAAGGTGCCCGGCGTCGGGTTCGCGCGGCGGTTGTAGCGCAGGATGATGATCAGAACCAGAATACCGACGAAAACCGAAATGGCGGTGATGATCCACAGAAGCAGGTTGTCCAGCCCCCCCTGGGTATTGACGGCAATGTCGGTGGCGGCCGGTTGGAAGTTCAGCCCGCCAGGTTGCGGTGCACCGATGATTTCCAGGTTATCCTGAGCACGGGCAGCGGTCGCGGTCAGGGTGGCAAGAGCGGCGGCCAGGCCGGCCGTGAGGGTCTTCATCGGTCGCATGTATCTTTCCTGTTCACTCGGTGCTTCTGCCGCACCTGACTCGGGTCCACGCCTGCGGATGCGGGAATCCCGTTGTATCCCTGTCGGTTTGAAACCATATCTGGAAACCGTGAACAAGGAAAATCTGCGCTGTTTTGTCGCTCCTGCACATTGTCGCAGCGCTAACAATAGGGGGGGTTGTCATGTCCGAGGATACCAGATTCAGGCCGTTCGAGACTCATCTGGGTCAGGAAGAGGCGCTCTCCACCCTGCGGGCCGCGACCGATGGGGGGGCGGAGGATGGCGAGCTGTTCCTGGAACGGCGACGCAGCGAGGTCCTGACCTTTGATGACGGGCGGGTAAAAACCGCAAGTTATGATGCCTCGGAAGGGTTTGGCCTGCGTGCGGTAAAGGGCGAAGTGTCGGGCTATGCCCATTCGACCGAGATCAGCGAAGCCGCCTTGAAACGGGCGGCTGCCACGGCACGACTGGCGGTGGGCGACGGCGGCGGCGTGCTGGCCGAGGCCCCCCCTGCCCCCCCGACCAACCGCCGCCTTTACACGGATGACGATCCGATGGCGGGGGGGGCCGCCTTCCCAGTCAAGATCGAGACCCTGCGCGAGATCGACGCCTTCGCCCGCGACCTGGACCCGCGCATCGTGCAGGTCACGGCGACGCTGGCGGCGTCGTTGCAGGAAGTGCATATCCTGCGCCCGGACGGCACCCTGGTGTCCGACACCCGACCAATGACCCGGCTGAACGTGTCGGTGATTGTCGAACAGGACGGACGGCGCGAGGCGGGCGGCCATGGCGGCGGCGGGCGCGTCGGGCTGGACGGCCTTCTGGAGCCCGCCCATTGGCAGGGCGTGACCCGCGAGGCGCTGCGCATCGCGCTTGTAAACCTCGACGCCGTGCCGCCCCCCCTGCCGGGCAGATGGATGTGGTGCTGGGCTCCGGCTGGCCCGGCATTCTATTGCACGAGGCCGTGGGTCACGGGCTGGAAGGGGGGGATTTCAACCGCAAGGGCAGTTCGGCCTTCTCCGGCCTTGTCGGCACGCAGGTGGCCGCGAAAGGCGTGACTGTGGTGGATGATGGCACCCTTCCTGACCGGCGCGGGTCGATCACCGTGGACGATGAAGGCACCCCCCCGTCGACCCGCAATGTCCTGATCGAGGATGGCGTGCTGGTTGGCTATATGCAGGATCGGCAGAACGCCCGCCTTATGGGCGTCGCCCCCCCCACCGGCAACGGGCGACGCGAAAGCTATGCCCACACGCCGATGCCGCGCATGACCAATACGATCATGGAAGGCGGGGGGGACGCGACCCGCGAAGAGGTGCTGGCTGAACTCAAGGACGGCATTTATGCGGTCGGCTTCGGCGGGGGGGGCAGGTGGACATCACCAATGGCAAGTTCGTGTTTTCCTGCACCGAGGCCTACCGCGTCGAGGGCGGCAGGATCGGCTCGCCGGTCAAAGGCGCAACCCTGATCGGCGACGGGCCGCAAGCCATGAAACAGATCCGTGCGATTGCGAACGACATGGCGATGGACCCCCCCGGCATCGGCACCTGCGGCAAGGCAGGCCAATCGGTGCCGGTTGGCGTGGGTCAGCCGACGCTGTTGATCGGTGGGCTGACCGTGGGAGGTTCGGCGGCCTAGCGTGTCCAGGACGGGAGGGGGGGAATGAATTCTGTCCTGATTTACGGCTCGTTAACCATTTCGCCCCCCCTATGGTTAACGGGCAAGAGACGGAATCAGGACGA
>JDSH01000147.1_pt1 | contig 22771 bp, 22 predicted proteins | sample 199451 | NCBI WGS metagenome assembly JDSH01 (sample SAMN02584198, study PRJNA231836) | bioreactor metagenome | isolation source: continuous culture bioreactor electron acceptor NO2- transfer2 day 38 after... | place: Germany: Bremen | reverse complement strand
ATGTTAATCATAATATCACGAACGAAAGAAAGAAGCAAACCATATGTACCAAGGTAATCGAATACAGGTCATTGAATAAAAGTTTTTGCCATAAGATTTTCAAGAAAAAAATCATGTAATCATTCTTGCTATGCATATGTAACTGGAGGATAGACTTCCCAACCCATAGATTCTCTTTAGGAAATCTTTGAAGAAAGTCCTTGAATTGGCTATCCAACAACAACTTGTTGTAAAGTACCAATCACGTATCTTTGTGATGAGAAGAATCAAATACATTTATCCTAGAAAAGGCTCTTCATTGCATCCAGAATTCCTGCAAACTCCAACAAGGAGTAGGCAATACGCCACATGATGAGGAAGATCAGACTGTAGAGAACTCTCCAAGTAATTGTCCGCTTGAAAAGAGGAGCAAGAACTGCAGCCCCCCCATAGGACAAGAGGAAGAACCAGAGAAAAGACGCCGAAACAGCGCCTCCTGCAAAAAGGTACCTACTCTGCCCAACATAGGTACTGCTGATACTTCCCAGGAGCACCACCGTATCGAGATAGACATGGGGGGGGTTCAAGAGAGTAATTGCCAAGGTGGTGAGCACTATCTGGCTCTACTTGTTTCACTATGTTCAGTCTCCGCTAAACCCTCAACAGGTTTGAGTGCGGTCAACAAGTTCTTCAGGCCATACACAAAAAGAAAGAGAGCGCCTCCGCCGGCAGCAACGGTAAGCAGATGGGGGGGTGATTGGCTGATAATACTCCCCCCCACCCCCTGCAACTCCCAATGTAATCAGCACTGCATCCATGAGAGAACAGATAAGTGCAACAAGAAAACGATGTTGCTTCTTGATACCTTGGGTAAGAACGAACGCATTTTGCGCACCAATTGCGATAATGAGGCTGGCACCAGTTGCCATACCGGTGAAGTAAGGGAGTTCCATGGCATACAGCGTATACAGAAGTGGCATGGTATGCAAAGCAGGAAAGCTCTATCTTAAGTGAAAAGATGTAGAATTAGGATACCTCATCATTTCTGAATGGGTAGAGGTGATGGGCGATGGTAGTATATGCTAAAACTTCCTAAATACAGACGGTTGCTTCCGACACTGCTCATAACTCCTTCCATGTACGAACAAGAGCTCGTATTTCCATGATAGATAGATTGAGCATTTCACCAGCCCGGCTCATCGATATAATCTCCCTCTCATAAGCTTCTCGCACAAAACGAGCGAACCGTTCCTCCATAAGGTCGCTGAAGTCAAGCCCATGAGGGTCCTCTTTTGCAACCAAATCTGAAAATTCTGCTCTCAAGGAATTAGGTTCAAAATATCCTTTTAAATCATGTCCATATCTGTCGAAATAGTCCTGTCGAAACCTGATAATGAGATCAGAATAGGAAGAAGCCTCTTCAATCTGGAACAGTCTATAGAGGATTGTCATATAGCTTACTTTAAAGATTCTCTTTACTTTCAGCACTCTATCAACAAAAGCAAGGCCCCCCCTACTTTCTTCCCACTCCTTTCTAAGCGCTGCTTCAGGCACAAGGAAGGCACCTGCAAATGCATTTGCCTCATCCTCTTCCTCCTTGTTCTCTACTTCAACACAGTTCTGGTAAGAGGTTTTATGAAGAACTAAGTGCCTAGCTCATGCGCAATGGTGAATATTTGTCGTTCAATAGAAATCCCTTTCTCAGAATTGACGACGATAGCCGGCCCTCCATCAGCATCACCAACAGAGAGTCCAAATGTCTTTTTGAAACCAAAAGGACGAATTCGTAGCTTAATACCTGCATCTTCCATCAAATCCGAAATATCGCAGATGGGCTTATCATTATATATTCCACAAATTTCCCTTGCAGTACTCGCGGCAGACAATGGATGTATCTCCACAATGTCAGAAATGATATTTTTTTTATTGATATCGTTCATTTCATGCTCGAGAAAACAATAGTCAGAAAGCCAGATTGCGGTATCATGCTTCAACTGATCACGTTCAGCTTTCTCTCGTCCACTCAAAGTCTTAGCAGTACGAAATCTGAGTGAATTGAGTTGTGGAGCATCTGCAATGATTGCATTGAATGGAACTGAAAGAGCATCAGCTATCTTGATGAGTGTTGAAGTCCTTGGTTCAGATTTGCCATTCAGTAGATTGGATATAGCGGCAGTCCCTAACCCAGTCATGGTGGAGAGTTGTGAAATAGTAACTCCATGGATTTTCATATGTCGGCGAACATTGCTTCCAATATCCTTTACACCCATATCTACCTCCTATTCTCTACGAATAGTATACTATACTATGTGTTTTCTACAATAATGAATAATACATAGTTTCAAGCATATCATATTCAACCACCCCCCCAGAATTGCAGGAAGGCCTACAACCAATGGATAGCAGCTGAGAGAAGAGGTATTTCACCTAGGAGCAATATATTTCTACTGGCAAAATAGAAAGCCCTCCATCTAGTACATTGGTCCGTACACAGATAGTGTGATGTGTGTGTTACTGACCCATAATTCCATTTGCTTGAAAGCACATACTCACGTGTTCATACCATCCTCTATTCTTTTGCTTCTATTTCCCAGTAGCCATAGCGCTTACCACCCAAGACAGAAAAACCTCCCTAAGGAGGCAATATATATAGAAGACTTCCAAGAAAGTCGGCCTTGAATAAAATCGGGCAAGTGCCTCATTCCCAGGTATGTGTTCTGGATGGAAGCCCTATACCCAAAGATGAGGGAGAAACGACAAAGTCTGTTCCTGTTTCCCAGATCCGGTACAAAGATCCTGTCTTTCAGAACCATTCCCAAACAAACCCTTGGAAGGAAGAGGCCACTCAGAGGAAGCGTTCCATCCGCTCTATGGTCTGTTGCTTTGATTAAACCCCCCCGAAGACATGAAGAAAGTATGAAAGAGGTATGAAACAAGCATGAATTGTTGCTGATCATAGAATGAAGATACTAATCCTCCCAATTTTTTTTCTACTTTTTGGGTCAATTTATATTTACCAATCCTCCCAATTTTTTTTCTACTTTTTGGGTCAGTTTTAGTTGTTTGATACGATTTAATGGTTTAGAATACCTATATGATAATAGCCAATAAAGAGTACTTGCCTAGGTTGATTGACCTGTATATGCACGATGTTCTTCACATGAGAGGGGGGGCCGTTCTCATTGAAGGTATCAAGTGGTCTGGGAAGACAACATCTGCTAAAAGGCATGCCAAAAGCCTGATTGATTTGTCAGTTAATTCTGAGAAAGAAAGGGCGGAGTTTTTGGTACGAGAGAATCCTGACCGACTCTTTTCTGAAGACACCCCCCCAATTCTTATAGATGAATGGCAAAAGGTTCCTTTGCTTTGGGACACGATAAGAAATCAAGTAGATAAGCGTACTGGCTTTGGACAATTTATTCTTACAGGTTCAACATCACAGACAAAGGCTGCAGAAACGCTTCGTGCACACTCCGGGACTGGTCGAATTGGAAGGATCCATATGCATACGATGAGTTTATGGGAGTCTGGAGATTCAACCGGGGGGGAAGTGTCGATTGACACTTTATGGAAGGGAGTGAAAAAAGTGTATGGAGAAAGTAAGCATACTGTAGCTGACATCGCTTTTCTTTGCTCTCGGGGGGGAGGTTGGCCGGAAGCATTGAGAATGCGCAAGGATTTATCCTTGAAGCAGGCATACCTGTATATTGATGAAATCTGTGAAAGTGACATCAGAAATGTTGATGGACATAGGAGATCTGCACAGAAGATGAGAAAGGTCTTGCAGTCATATTCAAGATTTTCCACCTCAGATGCCCCCCCAAATACAGCAATAGAAAATGATGTATTTGATATTTCAAAAAATACCCTTGCTGACTATCTTAAAGTTCTTGAGGATCTTTTCATTACCAATGAAACAGAGGCTTGGAATCCAAATTTCAGATCCGCTACAGCAATTAGACAGTCGAATACCAGATATTTGGCAGATCCTTCAATTACAACGGCTGCCCTGAAGATGGGACCGGAAGATTTATTGAACGACTTACAGACTTTTGGTTTGATTTTTGAGACCCTTTGTGTAAGAGACCTCAAAGTGTATGCACAGGTACTTGATGCGGATGTTCTCCATTATCGCGATGCGGCAGGCCTTGAATGTGATGCAGTATTCCATGGCAGAAACGGAAAATATGGATTGATTGAAATCAAACTTGGGCAGAATCGTGTTGAAGAAGGGGGGGCTACAAATATTCTAAGGCTGGCAAAGAAAATAGCAGCTTCAAATCAGAAGATTCCAGATTTTCTCATGGTTCTGACAGGAACAGGATTTGCCCACCGTAGAGAAGATGGCGTGTATGTTGTACCGATTGGATGTTTGAAACCTTGATACTGAAGTCATTCCCAGCAGAAGAGTAGCTTCCTGAAAGCACATACTCACGTGTTCATACCACCCTCTATTCTTTTACTTCTATTTCCCAGTAGCCATAGCGCTTACCGCCTTTACGTGTAACCACATTGGCCTGTATCATGCCGGTCATAACGCGCTTAATTGTAGACAGAGAGGTTGCAAGCTGATCAGAAAGCTCACGTTGATTGATTCGGGGGGGGTTCTTTTGTATCAGCGAAAGTATTTTTAGCTCCAAAGTGTCATCCAAAGTGTCATCCAAAGTGTCATCATGAGACTTTGGAACTTTAGTAGGACCAACCACAACGGTAGCGGCCTCATGTAAAGGCACGATAATCCTGAACACATCTCCTTCAGTAAAAATCGGTTCTGCTCCACTATATAACTTTGTATACTTATATGTATTTCGCATCCCAGAACCCAACTCATCAGCTAAACCAACTTCGCGAAATACTTTTGAAATTGGAGGATTCTTAGGGAAAGGTTCGAATGATGAAGGATCCAAATTCCCGAATCCATGTGAACGATTGCTGTTTTCGGTATAAATACGGTCTTTCTCAATCACCAACTTTGCCACATAGGCATTAGCATAATTCCTATGAGCTAAAGAGTTGGAAACAATCTCTCGAAGTATCTTATCTCTTGCACTAATGCTTTGCATACCTTCGGTAACAAATAGATCATTTAAATGCTTTTGCCCAAAGGCAATCAATCGATCATAGCTTTCAAATAGGTTTGTGATTATTACATCTCTATCATCATAGCGATCTGTGTTGAAAACTCGAAATATGGCATCAGTCTTATGATGGGCTAGAGCTGACACGATCAAGGCATCTGGTCCAAATAAGAGGATTGCAGCAAGGGTAATCCCTTCGTTCCCTGTTGAGGTATCCGTAAGAATAAGTCCAGCACTCCGAAGCATTTCCAGATCAGTCATATATTGCCAAGGATGCTTTGGCGTACGCATACCGGACATATTGCGTGCTCGGTCTATCAAGTCATGACGTAGATCTGTGACAGAGAATATTGGAAACACCTTATTTACATAATATGTATCTTGTTTCCTTGCATATAACTGATAAACAAGACCTTCATTATCAGTGATATCTAGGTCGGAATCATAATTCCTATCAAAGATTCTTCCACGACAACGACAAACACTTTGTGAACGAGGCACTTGTATATATATAACTGTCTTCCCTTTAAATTCATAATCTATTGGATTGATATAGAGAGGAGGGTTTAACTTGTTCCTGTTGTTGATTACAGTCACAAAATTCTTTTTCATCTGATCAACACAGTCTTTATTTACGCCAATAATATCACCGCTGTCCTTTACACCCAGAAAGATATGACCTCCCTCTCTGTTTGAAAAAGAACAGACAGTCTCATAGACATCTGAAGTTATTTCTGTTGTGGATTTTTTGAACTCCACAGTAAGACTTTCACCCTGTTTAATCAAAGAAAGTAAGGTATCTGGTAAAACCATAATCATATCCTTTGCCAGTGTCGAATACACCTATTGCGCATTGGTTTCCGGCTTATAGTCAAATTCCAAATGGTGACGGGTACAATAATTTTTGATAACACTTAGTGTCATCTTGTTGGGCATTGTTCTTCCATTCTCCCACCGGTTCACTGTTGCATAGCTGACATCTAGTTCTGCCGCAAGATCTTGTTGAGAAATTCGTAAAGCCGTTCGAATATTCAGGATTGCTTTTGCAAAATCCATAACATTTCTACTCATATTGCATATTATAGCATATGTTATGTACAAAACAAACTGTCAACAGTGATTATTCCATCAGTTATAGGACATGATTACAAGACTTTTGATGGTAATCCGAGACAATCTAGTTTTGAGATCTGCACCAGAAAACACTTGGGTTATCCAGACCCAACATGGACTTCACCAGCCTATCTCTTACCTGACGGAACAGCCTAATGCTCTTAGTTGAGACCTGCAAAAACCATCAACCACCAATCGGACGTAGCACAGGAATCGGCTGCCAAGTGATAAAGGGAGTGACCCTTCGCTTGTACCGGCCAAGTTCCTTGTAATGCATTACCTCAAATACATCCTCATCCTTTCTGAATCGTTGGTTTGCACGATGGAACCAAACATATTCAGGTATGATCCCTATATTATCCTGGGCAAGGAGTCTTTTTCTGACAGACTCAGGATTTGTAATCGTAATAGGAAGACCTGCCTCATGGATAGCAAGCAACATACGCAACGTCTCTTCCATTCTCCCCCCCAGCGATTCTCCACTCAATTGGATGACATACCCCCCCTCTTCCCTGTACATTGGGCGGTACACAGCGAGAGAAATATGTGTGGTATTTCCTCCTCGTTTAATCTCCCATGGGTGTCCCCCCCCATGGACCGCAAGGGGGGGTGTTTATTGTCAATCCAATCGGTAAATTCCTCCGGGGGGAGTCTCCATCAATCTTGAGCAGGCCCTCATCACGTCCATCAGCAAATTGACGATATAGTTCCCTACCTGATAGGGAGGCATCTATTACTTCATCGTCCCTCTTGGCTGCAAGATATGCAATTTTGCAGTAAGTAAAGTACTCGTTGGCGGTGAATGTTTTCACTTCTGCATCAGCCTGCTTATGGAAATAGAGAGATTCAACAAGATCCACTATTTTCTTCGTCTTGTCCAAACCAATTGCTTCATCTAGACGATAAGCATCCGGAAAAGCCGATCGAATGACCGCATGAGGAGCAATCCCCCCCTGTCGTAATTCCAGGGGGGGATACTCTCTCTGAATACGTTTATTTGCTGCCACCCAATCCTTTTTGACCAGCTTCAACCAAGCACGGGCAGCATTCAGATAGGTAATCCAAACTTTTGTATCCGGATACTCACGTAGTATCTCCAGAGGCTTGATATCACTACGGTCTTCGAACTCGTAGCCACCCTGCTTGCCACTCATATCAACGAGAGCGATGTGCTTACGATAAGAAACAACTCTGATCAGGTGCCAAGAACCATTCTGGTCAGGAAACGGTATCTCCCAGATATGATCAAGAGCACTTATTGAGTAATGAAATGACTGAATTTCGTCAACAAAACAGAGAATCATATGGTCAAGCGTAGCCTTTTCATCCATCGGCAATTACTCCTTTACAAGGAATTTTATGTAAGGATAACTCTACCCTCTTGTATGTATAACAATATGTCAACCTTATTTTTATACAAGAACAAATATTAGTGATTTATATACAATCCTATAACACCATACTCATGCAGCTCTACTTTCATAGAGCAAGTCCTCTTGGTCTCGTGTATGGATGAAAACACATTTCCAATTTTTCGTCATAGCAAGCATGCAGGCTTACCCTGCTGAGGTAGCATCACTGTTTCTCTAGTTTGTCTGCTACTGCTCATATGTGAACAAAAAAAAGAGAGCCCTGGGATATGATCAATCAGATCATGCTCAGCCCGTATGCACCAAGTCTGCAGCCATCCTTGCGGTCATGATACACGTAGGAAGGCCAGCCGGGCTGACCGTCCACTGCCCTGCACGATAGACATCAGGAATGGGGGGGGTAAGAACAGCCTTCTTCATATTGAGCATGCCTGCATCTATGGGAATATCCTGTTCAAATGACCAGCCGACAATAGCGCCTTCACTGCTGTAAATATTTCGCTCAATACTCAGAGGACTCGCAGTAAACGAGAACATGATATGTTCTTTCAGCTCTGGATAGACCGACTCAGAAAGGGAGGCAATCATCATCTCCTTGATACGGCTTTCTAACTCCTCATACCAACGGCCTTCTTCAATCCTCCGTGTAAGTTCGTAGTCAAAGAGGAAACTGACAATGAGGCCACTCTTTCCCTCTGGGGGGGCTGCACTACTGTCATTAAGTACAGGGATAGAAATCTCATAGGTATTCAAGCGACAGAATGCAGAGAGCCAGGTATAGAAGGCTTCTCTGTCCAGATCCTCCCATCCTTCCAGTATGGTAGCAAGCTCAGAGTGGTTGAGTTCCCCCCCAAGGCCTTGCTTTGACGGGGGGGTATAGAAGAAATGTCCCTCTGAAATTCCTGCAAAGTACGAAGGAGGTAAGTCCACTGCAAGGAAGAGTGTAAATACTGACTCCGCCCCCCATGGCTGGAGAGCACCTTCTCCTGCTCTCTGGCAATTCCACTCTTCTCCTCCTCAGTAAAACCCTCGAAGCAGACCATCCGGTAGAGATGTTTCAGATCGGCACACCAGATAAGTTTATCATAGCTGTACTTGTTCCCCCCCTTCCCATCGGTGAGCGTCTTACCGAATGCATCCACATGAGTCACCTCAGTCTCCTTCCTCACCTCTGAGCCGAGCGCCAAGAGGCGCTCAGTCAAAGCCTTGGGAATACTGCCTACCCCCCCTCCCTTTGGATAGAAGTAATCAGGATAGAGGGAGAAGTAACTCATGGCGAAGAAGGCAGGAGTCTTCTTGAAGAAGTGTTGGGAGACAATATCAATGAGGGCTTTATTCTCAAGAAGGCCTGAGAGGAACTGCTCCATCGGCATTCTCATGCGCATGATCGCTGCCCCCCCGGTTGCGAGGAAGCGAATGAACCAGAGAGGGAATGTTGTAAAATAGTACGGAAGATTCCGCTTTGCATCCTTGAAAAATGGACTGTCACTCCCAAAGAGAACCTGCATATACACATCGAACTTTCCAATGACCTTGATGACCTTATCTACATCATCCCTGCTCTCAGGATAGAGCTCCAGAAGAAGATTCCTATATGCCTCCAAGCTACCCTTGGAATTTGCATTGATGATCTTATCCTCAACCCGAGAGAAACATTGCTTGGCAGAAGAGGAAGATCAATCTCCAGCTCTTGGAGCATGGGCTTAAGCATGCCAGCATTCTCCAGCTCTCACTCCCCCCCCATCGAAGAGGAACCCCCCCTCTCGGGTGAATGAGTTCACCAGCCCCCCCCAGGGACGTTTCCTTTCTCCAGGAGCAATACCGAGTGCCCCCCCCGCATGGCAAGGGAGGTTGCTGCAGTCAGTCCAGAAATTCCTGCTCCAACAATGATGATGTCTCTGTGTTCAGCCATCTTAGCGTACCTCCAAGGAAAAGGTTGCTGGAAGTATAACATGACCTACGCCCACACAGTATTTGATTATTCCAGAAAACGGTGTACGTGACGATGCCTCGTATTAATAGCATTTTCATTGAGGAGAAGCATCCAACACTTTACAAGCAACACAACATTCACTAGCGTAGCACCATGAGTGTTATGCTATCCCAGTTGTTGGAACTTCCCTGTCTCAAGGATGCAACCGTAGTTGCAGGCCATGAAGCCCTTGCACGTCCGGTGACCTCCGTCTCGGTCCTGGAATATGCCGAGCCCACAGCCTTGCTTGATGAATTTTTCGAGAAGAATCGATTCATCGGCAGTGAAATTGCACTTACCTGTTGGTATAACATACGCTCAGACGTCGAGGCACAATGCAATATCCTTGAGGCTCTAACAAACTATGGCGAAGTCGCTGTTATTCTCTACTACCTTGGAATAATCGTACAAGAACTTGACCAACGGGTACTTGATGTGGCCAATGCCAACGGTATCGCCCTTATCGTCATGCCTGAGGGCAACATCAGTTATCGTTACAGTGAGGTCATCACCCCCCCCGTTATGGAAGCGATCATAAAGGACCGAACAGAACAGAGTCTCTTCTCAGGGGGGGACTTATTGAACCAGGTAACAAGACTCCCTGAACACTTGAGGACCATGGATACACTGCTCTCCATGCTGCGGGATCGATTGCATACCAGCTTCATTCTCACCGACCAAAACAATACGTTGCTCAATGCAGTTGCCTACCCCCCCTTAGCCGCAGAACCTATCCTTGTCAAAGCACTGGATACCCATCGCTTTCCTCCCGAATGGAAAAAAAACAAACGGAGAATTACCGCCAGCAAGGGTCCAGCAATGTTTCTGTATGTCATCACGACCGATGGGACTGTACTATCACAGGAGGAACTGCGACAGATAGATGAAGTCGTACAACTATTTGTAAACATCTGGAATCCTCAGCATAACCAGTTCATCTCAGAGGAGATGATCAGGACCATCCTGCGTGATGAACCGATCAAGATGCGGAGGCTGGGTGAACTGTTCCACATTGACGTGGCAGCGCTCCAGGAAATGTGGGTTCTCATTCCTGAAAACAAAGGATTTGCCGAGGAACTGTATAGGAACCGATTTGCGGAAGTTTTGAAGGAAAACTACAAGCTTTGCATCTGTGATACCTATGAGAAACAAATCGTTGCCTTTACCGATGGAGCCTGCCTTGGAGAGCGTGATGCCATCGCGCAGGATCTTGCTGAGCTGAAGGGAACCGTATTCTCCATCCAACACACCCTGACCACCACAGAGGTACGACTCTCATACCTTACCATCCAAGAGACCAAGGAAGCGTGCCATTCCATCTTTCCTGACAAACGTCTCTACACAGCCCAGGATGTAGCGTTCGCCAAGGATTGTCTGGAGTGTATCGAACAGGGACAACTCTCCATTGAGAACAAACTCCATTGTCTTCGTCCAACAAGACAAGATGCCGAAAGTCTCAGAACACTTGCAGTTTTATTGCTTGATTGCCAAGGATCGATTGCAAAGACTGCTCATAAGCTCAATCTCCATACAAACTCTGTGAAGTATCGGGTACAAAAGCTCAATACCTTGTTCGGTTCTGAGATAACAGCCTTCCCTCTGAACTCCTTTCTTGCTTTTGCCTTGGGAGTCAGAAGGATATTAGAGTCCTGATTTTGTCCTTTTGGACAAAGATGAAAGTAAATTTTTGGGTTCTATTGATAATTACAAAACGGTAATCCCCCCCATGTATGCTCCAAGCAAATCTTAATTACTTGCTAGGAGTGGCTATATGAGTGAGAACAACACAGGGTTTGAAATTTCCGCCTCACAGCGACAGAGCTGGGGGGGCAGTCTGGCCATGATCTGGATCGGCAGCATGATCTGTGTGCCGTGTCTGATGATTGGAGGAATTCTCGGCATGGGATTCACACTAGGGGGGGGAGTCGTTCTCTGTGTGTTGCTCGGGTATGGAATAGTCTGTACCTACATGTGCTTTATGGGCATGGAGGGGGGGTGTGACACGGGATTACCAACCGTCTCGATGGCAGGAGCAGTACTCGGAGAGAAAGGTGCCCAGTATATCATCAGCCTGATGCTTGCCATTGCATGTATCGGATGGTTTGGGATCCAGAGTGCTGTGTGTGGCTCCTCGTTCTCATCCATGGTCGCCTCCATGACAGGGGGGGTGAATATCCCCCCCGTACCGGTAAGTTCGCTTGTATGGGGGGGTATCCTGATGCTGCTTACGGCAATGTACGGATACAAAGCCTTGAAATACCTTAACTATATCGCGGTTCCCGCTTTGCTGTTGGTCATGGCTTATGGAGTATTCGCTGCATTCACCAAGAATGACGGAATTTCCATTATCAGTGGATATCAACCAGCAGCCCCCCCGATGAGCTTGGTTACCGGCATCAGTCTCACCGTTGCAACCTTCGCGCTCGGCGGGGGGGTCATCAGTGGGGGGGATTATTCACGTTTTGCCAAGAACAGGGGGGGTGATGTAATCAAGTCCTCCGTACTTGGGGGGGTATTGCCGGTGGGACTGCTTATGATCCTCATTGGTGCAGTCCTCTCCATTGTGACTGGAAAGTATGACATCTCTGCCGTACTTGCATCAGTAGGCGTTCCCGCCTTCGGTCTGGTTGCTCTGGTACTGGCCACTTGGACAACCAACGTGACCAACGCCTACAGTGGTGGTATTGCCGTCTCAAACCTCTTTGGGGGGGTAGGCGAAAAGAAGTTCAAGATTGCTACAGCCATAGCAGGGTCCTGGGAACCTCCTTGCCGCAATCGGCTTGATGAGCAAGTTCCAAGCCTTTCTCAGCATCCTTACCGCGTTCATTCCCCCCCCAATTGCTGGGGGGGTGATCATAGCTTCCTATTGGATAATCGGAAAGGGCAAGAAGGATCAGGTGATCATCACTGAAGCTTCGCGCTTGACGGAATCATCGCCTTTGTATTGGGTGCCGTTGTTGCCTATGTAACAGGCAATATCGCTGTATTCTTCATCGGCCCCCCCATCAATGGCATCGTGGTTTCCATGGTCAGCTATATACTCCTCAACAAACTGTTCAAGAACAAGAAGGTGAAAGCATGAGATTGATCGGATTGAAAGAGATTGAAGACATCGCCCTAGGTGCCTCGTTACTGGGCGCTGGGGGGGGTGGTGGAGATCCCTATATCGGCAAACTTATGGCAATGGGAGCCATCAAGGAACATGGACCGGTAACGCTGCTCAGCGTGGATGAGATACCTGATGATGCCTGATCGTCCCCCCCATGGCAATGATGGGGGGGCCCCCCCAACCGTGCTCGCAGAGAAGGCAGCCAATGGACGAGAAGCAAAGGCTCTCTATGATCTGGTAAGCAAGTATTTCGGGAAAGAAGTTTATGCATTCATGCCCATGGAAGCTGGGGGGGGATTCAACAGCATGTTTCCCATCGTCTGTGCAGCTACCCTGGGCCTTCCCCCCTGGTAGATGTCGACGGAATGGGCAGGGCGTTCCCCCCCGAGTTGCAGATGGTTACATTTTCCATCGGGGGGGATGTGAGTGCCTCCCCCCCCATGGCCTTGACCGATGAAAAAGGGAACGCCGTCATCTTTGAAACCATCTCCAATAAGTGGACAGAGGAACTTGCACGGGCGGTGACCATGAGCTGTGGAGGATCGGTGGCAGTAGCGCTGTATCCAATGGATGGGAGAACCGTCAAACAGTATGGAGTAAAGGATATCGTCACTCGGTCTCAGGAACTGGGAGAGGCCATCCGATCAGTAAAGAAAAGCACTGAAAAACTCCCTGAAGAGCACTTCCTCGAATTTACCGGTGGGTATCGATTGTTCAAGGGAAAGATCAGTGACGTGGTGAGGGAAACACGGGGGGGAGCATTCAATTTCGGAACGGTGGTCCTTGAGGGAATTGCCGACTGTAAGGGAAAGCAGGCAAAGGTGGAGTTCCAGAATGAAAACCTGACAGCCATAGTCGATGGCGAATATGTCGCCACGGTACCAGATTTGATCTGCCTCGTCGATACGGAGACATTCCTCCCTGTGACCACCGATGCTCTCAAGTATGGCAAACGCGTACTGGTCGTAGGCCTGCCATGTTTCCCCCCCATGTGGCGTACCGAAAAGGGACTGGCTTTGGTGGGACCACGTTATTTTGGGTGTGACACAGACTATATTCCGCTCGAGGAGCGCTTCAAGGAGGCAAAGTGATGCAGTACCGTCTGGGAATTGATGTTGGGGGGGGACCAACACCGACGCCGTCTTGATCGATGATAATCTCAAGGTTATTGCAGAAATCAAGCAACCAACCAGCAAGGACATCTCGGGGGGGGAATCCTCTCTGCTCTTAAAACCATCCTGGAAGTATCGAAGATTGACCGATCCTTGATCACAAAAGCCATGCTGGGTACGACCCAGTGTACCAACGCCATTGTTGAACGCAAGCATCTGGCAAAAATCGGTATCCTGAGAATTGGTGCTCCAGCAGCAGTGGCCATTCCTCCCATGATCGACTGGGCGGAGCCACTCCAAAAAGTGTCAATTGCAACGACAATCATAGGTGGCGGGTATGAATATGATGGAAGGGAGATAGCTCCACTGGACAGAGAGGCAGCAAAAGCCTTCTTCTCCTCCCTCAAGGGACGTGTGGAAGCGGTAGCCATCAGTTGTGTCTTTGCTTCGGTACGCGACGACCAGGAAAGGGAAGCTGCTGCAATCTGTAGGGAAATCATGGGAGAAGACACCCATATTTCCATCTCCAGTGAGATTGGGTCCATGGGCTTGGTCGAGCGAGAAAACGCAACCATTCTCAATGCGGCACTCCATAAGGTTGCCAAGACGTTTACCGATGGCTTCGCCCTCAGCTTGAGACAGGAAGGATTGGTGAATGCTGAGCTGTATCTTTCACAGAATGATGGAACGCTCATGACCATGGAACAAGCGCGCCGTTATCCAATCCTGACTATTGCCTGCGGCCCTACCAATAGTATCCGCGGTGCCGATTATCTGTGCTCCATCAAGGAATCGGTGGTGATAGACGTAGGGGGGGGTACCACAACCGATATTGGGGGGGTCATCCAAAATGGGTTCCCTCGTGAGAGCGGAGTCGCCGTTACCATCGGAGGGGGGGTGCGCACCAATTTCCGAATGCCGGATGTCATTTCCATCGGGCTTGGAGGTGGTTCAATCGTAAAACAACAGGATGATGGGAGTGTAACGGTAGGACCGGAGAGTGTGGGCTATATGATTACCCAAAAAGCTCTGATCTTCGGTGGTGACACCATCACCGCAACTGACTTGGCTGTGGCTTCTGGGTTGGCTAAGCTTGGGGGGGACCCTTCCAGGGTGGCACACCTCGATGCAACATTTGTGCAGAAGGGAATGGATGCCATCAAGATGTTGGTCGAGGACCACCTCGATGCCATCAAGATCTCCGCCGAGGAGATGGACGTGGTACTGGTCGGGGGGGGAGGCTCGCTCATTATCCCCCCAAGAACCTTGTGGGGGGGGCCAAGAGTGTACAGACCCCCCTCCCCCCCACTTTGGGATCGCCAATGCCATTGGCTCTGCAATCAGCAAGGTGAGTGGGACATATGAAAAGCTTGTTTCGTTTGACAAGACACCCAGGGATGAAGCGTTGGCCGCTGCAAAACAGGAAGCGATTGCCTTGGCTGTAAAGAGCGGTGCCTTGAAGGAGACGGTAGAGATCATTGACGTAGAAGATGTTCCTTTGGCCTATTATCCCGGCAACACCAGCAGGGTAAAGATTAAGGCGGCTGGAGAGCTCGCCTGAGGATATTCTGCATCATTCATAGATTGCATCAATCACTGGAATCTGGTACCACTTCTTCAAGTGGTACCAGCTCTCATTTCAGGAGGATTGTATGAAATGTTATGAAACAGAACGATTGTATCTGAAAACCGTTACCATTTCTGATTTGAAAAGATTCCAAGCATTTCTCCTGAAGAATAGAACGTTCCTTTCTCCGTGGGAGCCGCTGCGCGATGATGCTTACTACAGCGAAGAGGCAATCCTCCAGAGGATTGAGCAGGAGCTTCTCCTCGACTCCCAAGAGAAACAACTGAGCCTCTACCTTAAACCAAAGGGAGAAGAGAGAATCATTGGGAATGTCACCTTATCAAACATTGTCCTTGGACCATTCCAGTCATGCTTTCTTGGTTACAAATTGGACAGAGAAGCCACCGGCCATGGATACATGAGTGAAGCAGTTGCGAAAGTAGAAGAAATTGCCTTCAACGACCTTCACCTTCATCGAATTGAAGCGAACATCATGCCAAGGAATAAGAGGTCAATCCAGGTGGTGGAGAAGAGAGGATTCTCCTTTGAGGGAGTAAGCAAGAACTATTTGAAAATCAATGGAAAGTGGGAAGATCATGCCCACTATGTGTTGTTGAATGATGAGAGAGTTCCTCTTCCCCCCCATCTATTACAGTGAATGATGCCCCCCCATATATGCATCGATACGCGTCTTGACGTTTTCCTCAAGATTCCGATACCAGAACGCATAATCATAGCGATGGTAGACGCCCTCAGGATAAGGACCAATCTCAAGCTCATCGGGAATGACTGTCGTCAATGCACCTGTTTCCAGATCGATGGTTGCCCCCCCACAGTAGGCAGGCTCTTCCCGGAGGAATGCTCCAGTCGCATCATTGAAAAAAAACAGCACCTTTGTTGAGGGTTGCCTCACAAGGGGGGGTATCGTCAGTCTTCCAACTCAAGGGGGGGTTGATACAGTGGGCACCTGCAAGAAGCATGGGACCTCCTACAGAAGCAGGTGATTGCGTGTTGAAAGTAATGACCACACCCGTATCATCCGCACCTTCTGCAGCATGCAACCGGGAGATTCTTAGATCTTCATCTGTTACGGTGTAACCAATCAAATAGGCCGCTACCAGCTGTTCCCGCAATGAAACATCATTACCGAGTTCGCTCTTGATAAGCTCAATCAAGGCCATTGAACCTTGACTGTGCCCTGCCAATATAAAAGGACGCCCCCCCTGATTCAGATGCTCAATATAGTAACGGAATGCTGACTGAACATCAGAGGCTCCCTCCTTGAATTCAGGCAATTCGGTCGCGAGTACATTGGGATCATCGGAGACTTTTGCCCCCCCCGTAGACATCTGGCGATAATACGGTGCATATATGTTGGCATTCCCTTGGAACAGACTGGCCTGAGCAGCAAAGATCCCTTGTGCCAATGCACGATCTTCCTCATTCATTACATCCATATTTCCCGACTCATTATGACTTACCGTTGGATAGACATAAAATACATCAACCGGATACTGGCTCTCAAACGGAGTAATCCAAGCGTGTGTTTCACCATAGTCTGGAACGCTTGATTCCAGGGAAGATCGCTCTGCTGTATGGACACAGGAAACGAAAAGAGCAACACAAACCATTCCAATCAACAACTTTTTACTCATAGCATCTACTCCTACTCAGAATACCACTGCTCTACCCCCCCAGCAGCGTAGATGCATACAATACAAGCTACCGGCGTTGCATACAGAAAACCTATCACACTTGATAGGGTTGCACGGTATTTGTATACAATAGTGGTACTGGATGTATCAATTGCATGATACAATCGGCAACCTGATGGCAAACACCGTATAGATGCCTGCTTCCCTATCCACAGAGACGGTACCGCCAGCATTCTCAACAAGTTGCTTCACCACGGCAAGCCCAATTCCAAAACCTTCGATACTTCGGCTCTGATCCTCACGATAAAACATATCAAATAGCTTTTCCTGGTTCTGGAATTCCTTTCCCCCCCGATTCTTTACCTGTACAAGAACATAACCACGGAATATCTGGTAACCAATTGATACAACCTCCCCCCCGGCATCTCCGAATTTACCGGCATTGTCAGTGAGATTCTCAAGGATTCGGTAGCAATCCAACACATGCATGGAGAGAAAACAGTCTGTTGTCCCATAGTGCACGACAAGCTGGTCACCCCCCCGGGCATTTCGGTGGTCCTCCTCGAACTGTTTCAGTACTGTTTTCAGGGAAATGACTGTTTCTATACCCGTGGCATCTCTCCGATTGAAATAGTCATTGATATTCGCAATCATCATCTCAAGTCTCTTTATTGCCTGCAATGAACCTTGAATGCACGTTCTCTGTTCCTCATCGTCAACCTGATCCAGCAGATACTGATTATTGAGTTTTGCAGCAAGAACAGGATGCTTGAGATCATGCCCCCCCAATCCCTTCAGCAAGAGGATTCGTTCCCACTCCTTCTCCTTCTCAACGAGTTTCTTATGCTCCTGCAGGTAAAATACCACCATCAAGCACACCATACCCAAGAAGTAGAGTGTAGCTCCAAGATACGCACAGTTGCAGAAGAAAAGGATGTTGCTCATCGGATTGCCACCTCTCATCATTGCCACATAGGTAGTGGAAGATGCCATGGAAATCAACCTGAGTACCATCACAGGAATCGCACCCTTCTTGTTTCTGTAGTACCCATAGGCCAGAATACCTAATGTTACGGAGAGAAACACGACAGCAAGTACCATATCCACTGCCGTAGACCGGGCGAACATATTCTTGGACACGATCGCAAGGGGGGGTATGGATGAACCCCCCCAGAGAATCAGGAGATAGCGCTTTCTTAAGCGGACAGAAAACAACACCAGCAGGAGGTAGATTGGAATCACTGTATTGATTGCAGTGGTAACTGCATCAAGGGTGCTGTAGCGATAAACACTCATACCGAGGAACAACGCAAGTGTATCCAGTTCTCCCAAGTTGAGGCCCTTTACCAGACTGGAGAGTACATAGACCATGAATATGCCGGTAATTTTCCTGTTTCTTCCCATGAAGCAGTACACGGTGCAACAGACAAGCGTCGTCAGATGGAAAAAGAACAGAAAGGCATTGAACAGCAAGCGTAGCTCCAGACAGGTAGCCATTACTGTTCTTTCTGCAATGAAAAATCGCGTGTTGGCTATTCCCTCACCTTTCACAGTGATGGTTGTTCTTCCCTGCTCGACAGCAATCGACTGATAGGCATACCTGCCGGATGTCTGGATTTTTCCATTCACCCAGATTTCATGAGGATAGGTAAGGTTATGTGCAACCACCTCCACTCCATGGCTTGCTTCGATGGCAAAGTCATGGAGTTCCCTTCCGGTAGGGGGGAGTCTGGATGACATGGAGCCGGGAAGAGGATATCCGTGAAGCATCCAACACCCCCCCCTTTTGCAAGGATAGTGGAGGTGTTGCTTCCTTGTTGATACCAAGCAAGAGAATGTATGTTCCAACAAAGACAAGCACAGCCACAAGTACAAATTGAATCAGCCGGCTCTTCCCATCCTGATGCACAGTAAAACTCCTTTGATCAGTGAATGACTACCAGTCGATACCCCCCCTTGCCATATATGGTTTCCAGGAATACTTTCTCGCTCTTGATTATCCGTAGGTTTTTTCTCAGCCGTGCCACCAGATTTTGGATACCGGCGTCCCCCCCATCACCCGCATAGTGCCTATCAGGGGGGGCAACCTCATCCTTCGCAACCATCCGGTGTTCTTTCCGTCGCTCCTCAAGCAGGCACAACAGGTGTATCTGGCTACGGGGGGGAATGTCTAAGGAGCACTCCTTGCAGACAATCCGTTGTGATTTTCTATCAACAACTATGTCACCGATGACCCATTCAGACTTCTCCAGATTCCGCTCTACCACTTCTAGTTTGTAGAGCAGTTCCTGCATGTCGAAATCCTTGGTCAAATAGTCTTCTGCACCATACTCATAACAGAGATATTTGCTCTCTAGATCGGTCAATGCCGTGACAATAATCACCTTCGCCTGCGTTTTCCATTGGGGGGGAATCATCTCATAGCCCTTTCCATCCGGAAGCATGATATCCAAAAGAACAATGTCGGGGGGGCTTTCCTCATTAAACAAAAGAGCTGCATCTCGTAGATTGGCAGCAACAACCACATGATAGTGTCTGCTTCTAAGAATCCTGACCATGCAGTCCTGAAGAAGCGTATCATCCTCCACGACAAGAATCCTGATGGCCATTATGGGGGGGTCTCCTTTTGCAGTGGTTTCATGGCAATGCCTCATTCCAATACACGAAACAGAGCAGCCTACTTGGTAAGTGTGCCGCTTCTCTTCGGTGATAGCAAGAAAAAAAACCTTGATATACGTGTATCAAATGATACAAAGGAGGGTTCCGGAAAGAGATTACAAAAATACGTATCGTTGGAAAACCAATTTCGAAGTAAACAGCTGGACAACCCTGATTGCAGAGATAAAAACTTTCCTCATAATGCATTTTATTCATTGGCATCCATGTAAACTTGCACGAACATATAATTATGTGTATAGTTATAGTTGTTTTCATATATGTGTCCCAAAAATAAGTATATCTGTCCATAGATAATTATGAAGAGTTCTGTATGAGCAGGAATAAATACAATGAAAAAGAAGAATGTAATCAACTTGATAAAGTATTATACCGAAAGAAATGACGGAGCTTTCCGTGATGAAGCATATGAGATAGCAGTTGATTTCAACAGGAACAACGATAGTGAACTTGGTGACTATATCATGGCGTTATTATCCGACAAGAATACCTTTGTACCACAAGTACTGAATGGAAAATTGGACTATCTTAGAAAGGTTGAATGTCCACCTACTACGCTACCACTCCCTGAATGCATCAAGGAGGAACTGATGGGCATTGTCAATGCCGTCAGCTATGGTGCAGGAGTTAATACGTTTTTGTTTCAAGCCCAGGAACCGGAAAAACTGAAAGTGCAAAGCAGCTTGCCCGTATTCTAAACCGACAACTCTTTGTAGTAGATTTTGATTTGCTTGTAGACAGCAAGATGGGACAAACTTCGAAAAATATTGCAGAACTGTTTGCAGAAATAAATAAAGTTCCCTATCCAGAACAAATCATTATCCTCTTCGATGAACTGGATTCAATTGCTCTTGATAGAACGAGTGTACGTGATTTACGAGAGATGGGCAGGGCTACATCCGCTGTGTTGAAAGGACTTGATAATCTTAGCAATCGAATCGTATTACTAGCTACGACAAATTTGTATGAATCATTTGACAAGGCTCTCATCCGTCGATTTGACAAAGTAATTGATTTTGCTCGTTACACAAATACGGACCTAAGGGAAATTGCAGAGACTATTCTTGAGGATCTCTTACAGCAATTCAGGTTTAAAGGAAGAAATATTCGGCTGTTTAGGAAAATCATTGCGCTGATGGACCTCTTCCCTATCCGGGTGAATTGAAAAATCTCATTAAAACTGCCATTGCATTTAGCAACCCCCCCCATGAGGATTTCGACTATCTTGCACGATTATTCAAACAGGTAAAACCAGGATTTGCAGGAGATTATAAAGAGCTCAAAATGATGGGGGGGTTCTCTGTACGTGATATAGAAATCCTCACAAAAGTATCGAAGAGTCAAGTATCACGTGAACTGATGGGAGTTACGCGATGAACAAACTCTTGGAACTAAAAGGAACGTTCAATCAAGCACCCAGACCTAGGCCAATAGTGTTTCATACGCTCCCCCCCCAAAAAGAGCGTTACCATAGCTGATATCAATAGATTGACTCAGTCTCTTGAAGCGGTGTACCGCTATTGGAGAGAAAGAGCCAGTCCGTTCAAGCCACTTGTCTCCATCTACTACAAAGATATCGTGGCAAAAAGTAATAGGATGGGTAAAATCCTTTCCAATGGATCGGAATCACCCAATAGAACTATTGTAGGTGCAAAATTTACCGACACGACACCACCCAAACACATCTTTACACATTGTGTGGATATTCACACCATCGAGAACGGATTGGAAAAACTTCTGCAAGTTTCTCAATTACTAGCAGAGGAATTCAGCAACACAATCACTGCTGAAGAGATGGATATCTTGAACAATAATGAACAAAGACTCAAGAGAAAGCTTTCAAGAGAAGAGATTTCCTGGAAAACCCAGAAAGGACGAGCGATCACAGCACATGGCCTAAGCAAGTCTGCCTTTTACCAGATTATAAAAGATGCTTGGTACCTTGATTTCTTTCAAGTTGAAGAACGAAATGTTCCCATTTCGGGGGGGAGTCAGATTATCACACTTTATGATACCGGTATAAATCGGGAAGAAATTCTTAAGAATCTTGGATTGCAACAAGAACCCATCAGAACCCTAGACGATCTTACATGGATGGTAACTCCTGAACAGTACCATAAGATTATCAGCAAAGCCCCCCCCTATCTTGTTGCCATGACAGTCTCCGATTTTGGAAGAATTGATGCACGTTCTCTTGATGGAATAAAGAGCCTTTCATCAGGATTCTCTATCCCTGAACCTACAAATGAACCAGTAATTGGAGTTATCGATACGCTCTTCGACCAATCCTCATATTTCTCTTCATGGGTGGAGTATCACTGTATGATATCCCCCCCTGATCTTATTGAAGATGAAGATTACGCGCACGGAACCGCTGTCTCATCCATCCTTGTCGATGGACCTACTCTCAATGAGGATCTTGATGATGGATGTGGACGTTTTCGTGTCCGCCACTTTGGCGTTGCCAAACATGCACGAAACAGTTCTGCCTATCTGATGAATGCAATACGGTCTATCGTAGAAACGAACAGAGATATTAAGGTATGGAACATATCCCTCGGATCATCACTGGAAACTGACCAGAATTTTATCTCTCCTGAAGCAGCTCTTCTCGATGAACTCCAATTCTTGTATGACATCATTTTCGTAGTAGCCGGCACAAATAATAGAAACCGTCATTTAGATCGTCCAAGAATTGGTTCTCCCGCCGATTCCGTCAACTCTGTTGTGGTAAATGCAGTGACTCTGGCAGGAGATCCTGTGGAATATGCACGCAAGGGACCTGTATTACATTTCTTCAACAAACCTGATGTCGCGGTATTTGGTGGAGACAGCCAAGATGGCATGATCGTCTACTCCAACCGAGGAAGGGTGAAGGAATTGGGCACTTCGTTTGCAGCTCCTTGGATTGCTCGGAAGTTAGCATATCTTATACACGTAATGGGATTTCCTAGAGAAATTGCCAAAGCTCTACTACTTGATTCTGCCGCTGGCTGGAAAGTCGACTCTAACAGCCAGAATCTAAAAGGCTTCGGTGTTGTTCCAACCAAGATACAAGATATTTTGACATCTCCGAATGAAGAAATACGCTTTGTAGTACACGGGGGGGTGGTGGAAGCATATGAAACCTATGCGTATAC
>JDSH01000146.1_pt1 | contig 22791 bp, 38 predicted proteins | sample 199451 | NCBI WGS metagenome assembly JDSH01 (sample SAMN02584198, study PRJNA231836) | bioreactor metagenome | isolation source: continuous culture bioreactor electron acceptor NO2- transfer2 day 38 after... | place: Germany: Bremen | reverse complement strand
GTATGTATTTTTCGTAGGCCTCTTTCTCGCATTCTATCTGCCGGCAATGATCATGATTCAATGGCTGATCGGGCTCGTCACTTGGATCATCTACATTGTGGAGGCGACCGTGGTCATACCTCTGTGGGGGGGATTGCTCTTTGTAGGTGACATGGGAGAGAAGGCTTTTGCACCTTCTACCGCGAGGCAAGGCTTTGTCCATATGCTGAGCATTCTGGTCTATCCGGCCCTTATGGTAATTGGATTCACGATCGGGTTGAAGGTAATTGATCTCAGCTCTATCTTCTTCATAGATTTCCTGCTTATCGGCTTTATGAATAGCACCGATGGCTATCTGTTTGGCTTGCTATCTCTGGTGTTTGGCCTGCTTATTGTTGGATTTGCGTGTTATCAAATTATTATGCGCGTATTCTCGATAGTGCTTGAGCTGAACGACCGTGCTATTGGCTGGATTGGACAGCGCATGAACTACGGCGAAGGCAACATTGAAGGCCAGGTCCGAGGCGGCTTCATGGCCGTTCTCTCAAAAGCAGAGATGCATTCTCGCTACCATGGGCAGGACAACCCATCAAAACCTGGCAAGATCCCTGGCATGCAGCAGAACCCAAAGCAATAACATAAATAAAGCCCTTGAATTATCAAATGGTGTATTATATTATTAACCAAGGATGGTTAATTTGAGGGCTTCACCATGAATGGAAATATAGACAACACAGCAGCATTCCTCGGCACCATAGCCGTTGGTGAGGCCGTGAGCGATCCTCTCGCTAATACCGGCCACGGACTAAGAACCAACCAGGCAGCACAGGATCTCATCAACGTCTTCGCCCACATACGTGACTTCTGGGTTGCACTGGTGGTTTGGGGGGGGCTTGGGGGGGTTAAGGGATCCTATGAACTAATGTCCTGGGCACACACTAACGACTCCGGCTGGTTTATGGCGCTGGGCGTATTCCTCGCCTTTGTGTTCTGGGTTGGAATGACATTTTATGTCACGCAACAATATTGCTGGTTCGTGCGGGCCAAAATGCTGACGCGCATATTCCCAGTGTTCAGCACTCCATGGAAGATGCTCACCCAATGTCACGGCTATAGCGGCAAAACTGCCTTCTATTTTTCTACCGTGCTGATGCTAATATACCCGATCACCTTTGGACCCGCCCTACTGCTATGGGATGGACTTCGGTTGATACGGTTCGCATTAACTTATGTTCTGACTGGCGGCAATGTTCGGTTCGGTGGCACGCAGTTCATCTGGTACAAGAAACAGGCGCAGCTATATAACGCCGCCCTGCAGGCACAAGGCAAGGACGCTGCAGAGTTCTATCTGCGGCAATCTGCGTACGGGGGTTGATATCCCGGTGCTAAAAGCCTATGCCGTTAACGAGGAAACATGGGACCAAACGTACCGTAACGCCATAATGGGTCCTAAGATCGCTAAATATGGCAACCTCTTCCAAAAGTAGACAGGGAAATCAATACCCCCCCCTCAAGCCCGGCAAGTTCCGGGCTTTTTCTTTGGCGAAGAAGTCACTCTGAGCCAATAGCTGAACGCGAAACGTTCTGTTGATGCGTGAAGAGAGGTCGCAAGACCGAGGCTGCCGAAGGCACAGCAGTTGGCCGTTAGGCGCCTAGAAGCAGGTTTTACATTAGTGACGCCAGCCGACTACGCAACGGGGGGGAATCGGCTGGTTGACTTTCTTCCTGTTCAATACCGTCGTTTTCATCTTCCAACCCATCGATTCCCGCGGATGTTGCGGAAGCCGAGTCTGCGCTGGCCACAGTTGCGGCCTCCCGAACTGCAGTAACAGGCTCTCTCTGACCAACCTCAGCTATAGGGTGATCGCTTGACCCAGCCGGCGAGGATGGAGCGCTATGAGTGGGCATGGATTGAGGTGAAGGTATCAAATCATCAACCGAGACAGTTCGCCCTTTTAGAAAATGCGCCATCATTTGATGACGCAGTTCAGAAAGGGAGTCTGCTTTATACCCAGGGGGGGTGGTCAGCTTGGCCTGGTAATCCCGAAGCGCATTCACGAACCACTGATTGCGATCAAATGTGCTCAACTCTTCCATAGCTTCAAAATGCTGGAGAATGAGCGCCTGATCGGGATCCGCACTATCAAGATAGATGCGGACCCGCTTCATGGTTCTGGATTGCCTGGCCATTCCTAATACTTCCTATTTCGCCGCGGTGTGAACTCAGTTAGTGGGCTTTACCCAAGTCATGTATTTCAACATGCCTCGGGCATTAGCAAACTCATCACGAACAATGAGCCCATACTTGTCTTCCCAGTCCTTAAACAGCTCCCGACAAAGCAGAGCGCCACCACCGACAAGCAAAATGAATTGATAGCCCGTCAAATCCTTCAGCTTAGAAGATACGAATTTCTTGATTTCGCCAACAACAGGCTCGGCAGCCTTCTTCAGAATATCTTTCACTTCGATATTCTTCATCCCGCCTTTAACTTGCATACGCACGTAGCCTTTATTAAAACCCGCCTCGACCATCCAAGGAGCAACCTTAGAGATGGCCACACCTTCGCTACGAAGCGATCCGCCAGCAAATCTTTGAAGCTTTCCTTAATATCCAGGGTTCCACGTTGCAGAGTGCCGGAGCTGTCCTGAATAATGTTCAGCTCTGGGGGGGTCATTGTGACAACATCGAATGTGCTGCCACCAAAGTCCAGTGCCGCCATCGGGGGGGCATGAATGTCACTGAGCGGTAAAGCCTCCTGTCCGTCATCCGCAATCAGGAAGTCGATCATAGCCGCAACACCTTCTGAAAGAACGCGACTTTCGATGATTTCTGCAACCAATTCTGGCTCTTTATCATCGCTAATGATCATGTTGACGGTTTTTTTTCATGTTTTCGGACTGAGCACGAATGAGATCATCATTCTTGCGGCCATCCCGGAGATAGTAATCCCGCATCGGAAGTGCCGTTGCCAAGCGGATACGCTTACCTTGAAGCCCTGCTTTAACCAAGCCATGGTTGACCAGAACGCGATTCTCGGCGGACAGTCCGTAATCTTGGTCTCGAATGGCGATGGGGGGGTTCTGGACAGACTCGTTACAGACGTAATGATTGGAATCCGATTCATACATATCGACGCGTCCGCCATCGAGGCTGGTCTGAACCTCCTGGCCGGTACCGATGATGCTTGCGTACTTATGGGTTTTGATTTTGCCCTGCTCGCTGAACCAGGCCAGCTTGTGAGAGTAATAGCCGTTGTCATCGGCAACATTCAGAACATTCTTTGAGCTCATACTGGCGTCCTCTTTCATTAATGATACTGGCCCTTGAAGTTATCCCAGGCTCTCATGGTTTGGCGGAGACGATGGCGACTTTGAGTCCGCCAGTAGCCTGCCGTGATGGTGTACCGATATCGACGTAAGAGGTCGCCCCCCCAACGGGATGCGCGCTTACGAGTTCGGTAGATATCTAGCGCCAGGTTCAGCAGCACAAGCTTGAACACAGGCGCATAAGGAAAAATTAAGAGCAGCGCAAAGGGCAGCACCCCCCCGGTAAGGCCTGCAAACCCCCCCATGACGGTTGCACGCTGCGTTTTATGGGCCCAAATAATCGGGGGGCTCCCTCGCGGACACTAATGGCGGAAGCTTCATTGCCCAAACTCCGCCTGATACCGCCGATAAATCTGTTCGGAAATTCGCCCAGCATCAAAATGCATCTGTATGTCGGCAAAGAGCGGACGGCCTTTCTCTCGAACAAGTTGAGTCAGAACACGGGCAACCTGATCGCCTTCTGCTTGATAGAGTTCGCTGCGGATTGCGTCATCCATCAACAGGTATTCCCGTGCTGCACAGCGTCGACCATCCACTGTTGGCACCAACTCCTGGTAGAGCAGAACACGCGAGGAACCTATCAGACCTGAGAGTGCCCGCCCACGCTCCTGAGGGCCGAAGTTCCCGGCCATACGAGTCAGCATTTCACCTACTGAGTTAACGTGCACAGTGGTGTATACCGTATGCCCCCCCGTTTCTGCGTTCTGAACAGCGCCTCTAATGGTCTCAGCATCTCGAGCCTCACCGAGAAGAATGATGTCCGGATTCCGACGAAGTGCATTAGCCGTAGCATGTGCATAATCCTTGAGATTGACATACACATCCGACTGGGCGATTCGCCCCCCGTTCGACCCGGTATCGCGCGGAAATCGAACTCGATTGGACTCTCGTAGGACAGAATTCGTTTGCCCATAGGATCTGTGAGCGCTTTCCGAACGGTGGCGCCGAGCAATGTGGTTTTACCCGAGCCCGTTTCACCACCAATGATGACAATGCCATTGCGCACAAACAGAGCTTCTGCAAGATCCTGGGGGGGAACCTGAAGATCTTCAAGCGTCGGAGGAATCTGACTAATAGAACGCATAGTCAGATCAATACCCAGGGGGGGAGCACCATGCATCCCCCCCATTGTCGCAGTTCCATTGACACGAAAACGGTAGGTAGTCTTCCGGTCCTTTTTCACTGGGTAAGTGAAATTATGATCAATACCTTGCTGCAATGTGGAGCTTGCACTGATCTTGAACATTTCATTCAAGATATTCTGAACCGTATCCAGTTCTAAGGGTCGTCGACCTACTGAGATCAATCGCCCATTTCGCTTAACAGCAAGGGTTTCTGCATCCTGGAGAATGACATCATCCACGCCCCCCCACTCATACAGGCTATCAGCGCCTGATCGAACTTCGTCAGAGTGAACGGATGGTCATCATCTATTTCCGGGATCCCATCAATTACCTGAGATTCTGACAAATCTGACACTACAATCTCCTATTCACCTTGATGACTGCTAAGCACCTTGAAGCTCGGCTCCCCCCCAACAGGTCTACCGCGATCTAAAAGCTGAAACCTTGGCCCATTCGTATCGACCTGACGCCACAAAGGCTTCCAATTGGTATCAGGTGTAAACTCCATCGGCACAGTTATCGAATAAACTTGGTCCCCCCCTGCATTGAGGGTGCGACCGTCAGCAGAAACAGTAATCGTAGGTGTGCTTCCAACCATGACCGGGCGCTGAACAATCTTTCGCGACTCCAAGACCCGATAAGTGACCCGGCCCCCCCGAATATCTCGAACCAATCGATTGAGGTTGTTCTCCCACGAAAGCTGGGCTTGCTCCAATCCTGATTGCCACCCCCCTCTTCCACAGCAGCTTCCCACACAGCTTCTTCTTCCGGATTTTTAGGAAGAAGCGCTGGGTGCGGGGGGGGTTCCGGATAGGGATATTCGCGCCAAAGATAATCGCGCCATGTTGGCGGTTGGGTGACTGCCCTCGGCGGCTGATCCATGATGTATTGAACGCGCATTGTGCGAATCTCTTTCTGGTCTGCCGAAAGATCAAATCGATCACGCGTTTCGGTTATAGAGGGCAGCAGAAGGTACTCATCGACAACAAAAGGGGGGGCAAAACTTGCAATTCGATCAAGGGTGCCCTCTTGCGACTTGGTAAACTCCAGCAGCTGCTCGTAGCGCCAGGCAAGTGCTGTTTGGGCCCCCCCCATAGCAATACCGGCGTCCTTAATGGCACGTAGGCGGAATTTGCCACTGGCAAGATCTTCAGCGACTGACTCGCCTCCCTCCGAGGCAGCGCGTGCGGGCAAAGACTCGAAATTATCTGACCGAAGCTCCACAACCTGAACCAGTGCCGGAGGGTTCTGAGCCTCAATCCAAGTAGAAATGTCTGGTGCGTCCATCAAACCGCTCCAATCCGCGCTTAGTTGGGATAGATGATTTTGAGCTTGTTCTTGCTATCCAGAACGACCTTGGCTCTTGCGCCAGCTTGATACGAAGCATCCACCAGGAATTCCGCCAAGGGTTTGCTGGCTCGGTTAATGGATATGGCAATCGGAAGTATCGGACGAGGGCCCACAACTTGCGCTCGCCAGTGCCTACGAGCTTGGCTAGGCCTCGAATAAAAGGCTCAAGCTCGCCGTAGTAGTCATCCTCCAATGCATACTGAGCATGCCAGGCCTTTGGAAAATTGCTCAGCTCATACTTCAATGGATTGGCCGCCCCCCCATTGTCGGACAGCCTGGCCGACTCAGAGTAAGAGAGAATTCGGTACGCGTGAGAGATCTCATTCGCGGCCTCAGACAGCTTGACTACCGCTGGATCGACCTCAACACGAGCTGTTTCGTTGAGCAGCCAGCCATCAACACTCCAGTCACGAGCACCACTGAGCCAGCCTTCGCAAGTTTCGGGAAATTCATTCGTCCATTCGTCCTCTGCAGTGAAACAAGACATTCAACACAATGGATACCATTCTACCACTTAGATTGCAGAGCAAACTGTAGTGGACACACTTCCACGCCCCCCCGCCAAAACCTCAGCCGCAAACTCCACATACCACTGATATACAAGGAGATCCACACATTATCCACAAGCTGGGCCAGAAAGGGCCATAGCGGGCTATTCTGGCCCAGTATGGCCACAGATGCCTAGCTGGCCAAGCTGGCCTCTAGGGGGGCCAGCAAGACCCACTGCGGCCCAATATCACCTTTACGCCTGGTGATGCCGGAAGAAGTCATGGATTGCGATAGCAGGGTGAACATCATCAGGCGATGATTCCAGCGCCCATCATGGCGCCAGAAAGGCGTAATAAAAAGCGGAGAACAGGATGGCGCAGCATGGAGTACAATATGAGATAATCTTTAATTATTTCTCACGAGTTTCAATAAGACAAAGTCATATAGAAAATAAGGATTAAGCTATTAACTTTTCGTGGGCATACTTACGTGTATCGATGAGAATGCATAACCGCTATCGTATAGGCGTTGATCGAATCAAAGTGGAGACAAAATGAAAATCCAAGTTCCCCCCCTGAATCCCCCCCCATTGTCTGAGATAAATCTGGACCAAGAAGAGGCAAGATGCCGGCAGCTCATGCAAAGTTTTGTCTCCGAGCGTTACACCGAGGCCCTCATGGAAGTGCCTGAAGTCCAGAAGGCGTTTGTCGGGTGGCTAGAAAACAAAAACAGAGAGGCCAGCAGAAAGACTCGGCGCTGGGAATTCCGAAGACTAAAATCGATGGCCTCCAAGCATCCCGAGTTGAGCACGCTTGAAAGGGAGGCCGAGCGGTTCCTCCTTGAGACGAGAAACACGGTTGCCAATAAGTCAGAGAAGGCTGCTGTATCGCGCCTGATCACGGAACACTTCCTGAAGAAGATGCAGTCAGCGCTATCCAGGGCGAATGGAATTACCCCCCCAACAATGCGTAAGGCGATTGTGATTTTTAACGCCACGCTCATGACCGGGCTTCGCCCCCCCGATGAATGGAAGTCTGCCCGCTTGGTTCGAGAGGCCTCCACCATGCCGGGTGCCAGAGGTCCGCATATGATTGTCCAGACAGCCAAAGGCAAGAGTGATGAATCCCGTGAGCGGATGCTTTTGTTAAGCGGATTCAGCGCACCTCAGCTGGATATGATCGAGTCGGCCATTACTTTGGCTGGCGGGCTAACTAATCCTCAGCTGGGCCATCTTTCTACGGGGGGTTGCGTCGGCTCGGACGTTACGCTGCTGAAACGCCGCAGGACGAAGACGCCCTTGCCTCACTGGAGCTATCCTCTGCACGAAAGATGTACGCCGTTGAGGCTCTGCGTGAAGGCCGGAGCGAGAAGGAGGTAGCTGCCGCGATGGGTCACACGACCACTGTGAATTTGCGCTGGTATGCCCAGGGTGACGTTTATCGGGATCGCGCAATGAGATACCCGTTGGCCCGAGCAAGTGAAGAAGCTGCCATGGCAGTGCGGGATACCCTGCAAGAGTTTAAGGATAGCGGTCGTGGTCTGGAGAAAGCTCTGAATGGTGGAGAGACCACCCTTGAATGAGCAAGGCCAACAACTGGGTCTATTTGGCGATCTGCATGAGACTGTGCCTGACGGCTTGGCGAATTCGGCGTTGTCCTCGGATCCCCCCCTGATGCCGGATAGCTCACACCATAGAGTTCGTCAGCCGATAAGTCAGGAATCCGGCCGCCCAGTTTGGATCCGGGAAATCCTGATCAATGGTCAATGGTGCGCGCATGGGGGGGGTTATTGGGTGCCTGAAACGCATTCGTAATGAAAGCTTGTTCAGCGCGCAAAAACGGGGGGGTTTCCAGAAGGTAAGATAAGAGGCCTGATCCAACCTCATTTGAGCCGCCCTAACGCAATGATATTTCTGCCTGTATCAAAGAATCGAGCTGCCCATCTTCGTCATAGCTATCCATCCTTGGTGAAGGAAGCCGCTGCCCCCCCAGATGGGCGCCGGTATACAAGCATTGCCATTGAGGTAGACAACATTGATCAGGCGCGCTCCATTGCGGAGGTGAATGGCGCCCTTCCCTGGCGATACCGGGCAAAGCGATATCGATCAAGATGACACCCACGCCGGCCCGGGCCAGCACGAACTTGCTACAGGACTGCCTGAGCAATCAAACGTACTCCTTTATCCTTGGTCGAATTCACAGCTTGTATGGAGGCCGCTGCCAGGTCTGCGGGGGGGCGGACCACCGCAATCGCAATGGTCGTCGAATCGCGCCACGACTGATGGCCACCTGGAACTACCTCCCGCACGCTAACCCGGCCGTCAAGAAAGGCATTCGGGAACTGATTGGGCTTACGGCCGTCTGCAATGATTGCCTGAGCCTGTTCAGTCTGAGTGATGCGCACCCATGCACCACCTGCCCCCGGAAGCACGTAAATCCGAGTTTCACAAAGGGATTGCCAGGTTGGCGGAGCACAATGGCTGGACAGCCCAACAGGTTCAGTCGGCCATCACAAAGAACCGAGGTATGCGAAAGCGCTGGGATGATGTTGTCTGGGCCAGCGACATTGGCTGGCTGCTTGAAAAGAGAATAGTGACAGCCGACAAACTGCAGTTAGGGCTTCGCGCAATTCACAAAGACTACCGGCTATGGAAAGGCAAGGTAATTCTTGAGCCGGACTTCAAAGACGCCCGCGATGTGGCATGAGAATGCCTCGGTCAGCTGCGCACAAGAAATATGGGCACAGAGGCGAGAGCGCGCTGTCCATTTCAGATTGGGATAGGTTGTACTGAAGAGACTTCCTGGTTCGCCCGCCAACCAAGGTGAGCCGACAGCCCAGAAGCTCGGCTTGAGCTTCGCCAGCTTTTGACAGAATCCAGCCTGATTCTGCTTCTGACCAGTGAATCAGCTCTTTATCGAGCAGCGCGCGCACGGTTGCCCCCCCGCGACAAGCAAGACCAGCCTCTCCTGAAAAGTAGAAGTCGGACTCATCGTGTTTCTTGAGGGCGCCATCCGAGCGATCGCAATGATGGCTCGGCGCTGGGCTTGGGAAAGTTTGATCGTGCACATTAGCGAATCATCTGGAGATAGGGGGGGTCGGTAGACTCAATGGAGTGATCTTCGATCTGGTACGAGCGCAACCTCGAGGAAATGGACGGTCCCACACCTGGAATTGACAGCAATTCTGCATCGGATGTTCTGGCAAGCTCGTTCTGGGAGCAAATCCCCCCCACCTCCCGGAGAGCAGAGATCACCTTGGGTGATATTCCCTGGTCCTGGATATAGAGAAGGAAACTTGGGAAGACGCGATCAAGGAAGCCAGCAATGCCGCCCCCCCAGCACACCAGAATGTCATTCCAGACTTCACGCTCCAGCCAGGCCTTGAGCGCCTCGCGCTTGTGGGAGGGCGCACCAATACTTTCAATGATGCCCCCCCGGAACCTAACAAGGAAGGTGTAATACCGCTCTGGAAGCATGCCCCCCCTTCCGGAACGTCCATTGCCAGGTCATGACTGCCCCCCCATATATAGGGTTGCTGGAGGCCAATTTCATGGGAGGCGATTTCGGTGATTTCCCAGGCGGCGTAATCCATTTCGGAGTCTGTCAGCACGGGAATCTGGTGCTCGCTCTGAGCAGAAGGGAACAATCGTTCTCCGTGACGCTTGAGAACCGCCAGCGGTGTACTCAACGTCAGAAAGGCCCGGTATTCCCAGCACCAGAACACGGGCCCATTAAAGGAGTTGGTATTGGGGGGGCGCGCTACAAAGGATTTTCTCATCGGTGCTGCAATCATCTTGGAGAAGTAGAAATCAGTAAGAGTGGTTAAACCATGAAATAATTTTACCACTGGTGATTGGCAATAATTGGCCACGTTCCGTCTCGCACCTCCGCGAGAAGATCCGAAATAATCAAAATATGGAGACCAAAAATATAGGATGGCTTCTGACAACTGTGAAGCACTACCACGTTCGAGTCACAACGCTTGATACCAAAGATCAGCAAGGCAATTTCGGTCTACTGGCAGATCAAAAACGACACGGATGAATCTGTGCTTGTGCTCTTGATTCGTGCTATATTGTATACTATGTGATAATTGTATAGCTGCGGAGGAACCGGTATGCCAAGCTCCCTGAAAGAAATCCAGCGGCGGATCATCGAGAATCGGGGGGGCGCACCCTTTCCCGAGATCTACCATCCAGCCAACCTGATCAAACCCGAACTGCTTGCCGATGGCGAGAAAGCAGCCAACCGGCTTGCAAAGGGGGGGCTTCTGCACCGCCAGCGCATGGTGATTGTTTCCGACTTTGACGCTGACGGCGCAACCGGTGGAGCTCTGTTCATTCGAGGACTCCGAATGCTGGCCACGGCACTTGGCGAGCCTCGGATTTGCATTATGTCATTCCAGATAGATTCAAATACGGCTATGGATTAAAACCGGAGCTGGCGGAAGATGCGATCCGTCCACTGGATCCGGCCATTGTCATCACCATTGACAACGGCATCAGCTCCCAGTCCGCGGTTCATCAAATGAAGAGCTGGCCAAGCGCTCCGACAACCATCATTACAGATCATCATCAACCTGGCGAAACGCTGCCTGCAGCCTTTGCGGTCGTGAACCCCCCCAACCGAGAGGACTGCAGCTTTCCATCCAAGGCATTGTGCGGGTGCGGAGTAGCCTTCTATCTTTTGCTCCTGGTGCGCCGTGCACTGATTGAGCTTGCCCCCCCCACCCAGGAACGGAAATCTGCCGTTTCCAAAGTGAAGCTGATTCAGTTGGCGGATCTGGTTGCCGTGGCGACCATTGGAGACGTGGTACCCATGGACGCGAACAACCGGCTATTGGTGAAGATTGGACTGGATCGCATCAACAAGGGGGGGATGACTATGTCTCCCCCCCGGGAGGCGCACAAAGCAGGACTGCTCTCCATGGGTGTGCGAGCCTTACTCGAAAAAGCGGGTGCCGAACTCCCCCCCATTACCAGCACCGACCTGGCATTCAAGGTTGTCCCGAGGATCAATGCTATTGGTCGCCTTGAAGAACCCACGGCCGGCATTGAGTGCTTGCTGGCGGAGAGCTGGACGATCGCGCAACTTGAAGCCGAGAAATGCGACAAGGCCAACAATGAGAGGAAGAGCATTCAACGCACTATGAGTGACCAGGCGGAGCGCATGCTGATGGAGAAGCTGGGAGCTATGGCGGGAAAGCTCAAGGATATGCCTGCCGTCGTCTTGCACAATGACAAGTGGCATCCCGGCGTAGTGGGATTGACGGCATCCAAAATCAAAGAGCAGACCCGAGGCGCTGTCATTTGTTTTTCCCCCCCAGACGGCGACCCGACAGCGAAGCAGTAGATTCCGCCACCGAAACGCTGAAAGGTTCAGGTCGCTCAGACAATGTTCATCTCCGGGATGCCCTGGCACTGGTTGCCACCTGGAATCCGGAATTGCGCATGCAGTTTGGCGGTCATGCCCGGGCAGCCGGACTCTCCCTCCATAGGGATGACCTTGACATCTTTCGAGCCTCCTTTGCGAAAGCCGTAGCTCACCTACTAACTTTGAGCCCTCTTGAAAATCGGTCATGGATTGACGGTGAGTTGCCGGCAGACAGCTGGAGCATGGAGCTGGCGGAATGGATTGAGCAGCAGCCTTGGGGGGGTCAAATGTTTCCCGAACCAACGTTTCGGCAAGCCTTTCTCGTAGCTGGCATTCGCCAGATGAAGGGGGGGCCACACCTCAAGCTGACACTGCAAGACGCACGCATTGGTGGTCAGGGCATTGAAATGGTCTGGTTCAACTCAATGACGAACAGAGACACTCTCCCCCCCTTCGAGGCTGGGGGGGACATCATTGCGGCTGACTACCGGTTGACGGTGAACCGCTGGAACGGACAGCGAACTCTCCAAGGCATCATTCAGCAAGCCAAGCGATTCCGGACGAGGGCAACCACAAGAGCTGCATAATAATGTGCTCGAAAACATAGCCAGGGACGGCTTACAACATTCACAACACAACCACGATCACCCTCGCCAGGGAACACCCCCCCACACCACGAACCCGTCAGCAGCCAGCATTTGACGACTTCGCGGGCTTAAAATGCCGAAAGAGGCAATATAGTGCCGGAAACGTCATTTTGAGATTGCGTCCGTACATTTATTGACGCAATGACCAATAGCGAGCATTATACTGAGCATCACCACGTTCCACTCTGAGACAGTTCAGTATATTGCCGAACAGGATATTCCATGAAAACGAAGCAAGGCGTACTGTCCGCGATACAGAAAGAAATCGCCGCACTACAACAACTGGCTGCACAAGTCGAAGCTTCCGATGAACCGGATCTACGGCCAATTTCCGACTTGCAGGAAGTTCTGACGACTCGGCGAGAGAGCCTCGGGCTGAGCGTACCTGATATATCAGATCTTGCGGGGGGGCTTGCACCGAATACCTACCGAGGGTTGGAAAACGGTACCGGGAATCCGACGATCACAACCCTCACAGGGATTGGCAAAGTCTTGAACTTCCGGCTGTGGATTGAGCTGAAATGAAAGCCATAGTCAAGATGAACGGACAACCGGCCGGCATACTGGAGCGACAAGGATCCACGGTGACCTTCCAGTACGACTGCCACTATCTGACGCTGGGCCAGCCTGCCCTGAGCAAAAGTTTACCGTTGCGGCAAGAGCCATACGAATCCGAAGGCTTGCCGGCATACTTCAGCGGCCTGGTCAGCGAGGGCTGGCTCAAGCGGGTTCAATCCCGGGAGCAACGAATCGACCTGACGACGATTTTGCTTTGCTGGTTCACAACGGAGACGATTTACCTGGAGCCATCACCATTGAATTGCTTGATTTGCCTTAAAGGTTTGCCAGAGAAAGATCACACTGGCTACCACAAAAAAATGCCTCGAACGACTTTTTGGCGACCGGGATATTGATCTGAATCTTCCGGAGAGCCGGAAAGATCTTGTATCTGCAATGCCCAGACAAACTCAGGGCTTTTCCATCAGTGGCGTACAGATGAAATGCCAGATGGCCATTGAGGATCACAAGCTCAAGCTGGTGGACAGCAATGGCCAATTCATCATGAAGCCTCGCCCGAGGAATATGAACATGTGGCGGAGAATGAGCATGCCACACTCACACTCATGGATCGCATTGGGTTTGCGGTACCGCCGTGCGGACTCCTGAAACTGAAAGACGATCACCTGGTATTCATCATCCGGAGATACGATCGAGATTTTGAAACCGGAGCCAAGATTCACCAGGAAGACGCAATGCAAGCCCTGGGAATCTCAAATGCGGAATCCGCCAGCAAATATACAGCGGCAAGCTACGAGAAAGTCCTGCACCTTGTCAGCGAAGAAGCCGGCATGGCAGTGGCCATGGAATTGCTGCTACGCCTCGTGTTCAGCTACGTCGTCGGCAACGATGACCACCATCTGAAAAACATCAGCTTCTATCACGAACCAATGTTTCGCCTGACCCCCCCCTGCTACGATGTCCTGGCATCAAGTCTTTACAGCTCTCCCTCGGAGAATCCGATGGCGCTTCCGTTCTTTGAAGACCGGGACGCGATGCCGAGCTATTACAGAGACATGGGGGGGAACGGGTTTTACTCGGGCTCTGACTTCATCGAACTCGGTGTCCGTGCCGGGCTTTTGGAACCGGCAGTAAAGAAACGCATTACTCAGCTGCTCCGGAAGGTGGCCAAGCTTGCCCCCCCAGCCGCGATTCACGACTCCTACATGCCTGATGAAATGAAGGACCGGTATCGGGAACTCGTCCGACAAAGGCTCAAGTTCCTCGATGAACTCGAGTACAAGCCAACGACATCCAGCTGATTCGGAGGTCGCCGAATAGACTCGGCCTCCCTGCCCGGAAAAGCTATCCGTCCATGTTGTCCGATTAACCGAACTCTAATCACGGTCTACCCCCCCATTCCCTTTATAAGCCTTCCCTATATCCTGGTCATATTCAGTCCCATTGATCAGGAGATCACCATGAGTCGCGAACAAGAGCGCAAAGTAATCGAAGAAGTCACCCTCTTTTTGCAGGAGAAGGGATACACCATCAGCTATGCCCACGACAGCGAAGAACGCATGGAGAAAGCCGACCTGGATGAAGCACTATCCAGCAAGGACTTGAACCCGGTGCTGAACTGGGTTATGGCCGCCGACGGAGGAAGCATCGGCTTCAAGACGCCCGACGGCGGCCGGTTTGCTATCCACATGATGTACGGGAATAGTCCGGAAGAGGTCATCTACAACACGTCCGGCAACAACGAAGAAGAACTGCTCAAGGGTGATGCCCTGGTAAATGCACGCCTTGAAGATTTGATCGAAGAAATGAGCTCCGCTCCCACGCTGTAACTACCCGTGTGACGTAGGAAAACAGCTGGCGGGTCATCAATCCGCCAGCACAAACCCTCACACTAGCTACCCAAAACATAGAAAAAGCGGTTGACTAAATAGGTCTATGAGCCCTACACTAGATATATGAAATCAAGCTGGCCACCGCCAGCGATACCGGCAACAGCCACACCGAGGAACGACAAATGACAGAAGCCAGTAGAGCACCACCAGCTCCGAACCAGCCCCCCCTGCAATCCCAGCGCAACCGAATTGAACAGACAAACGTTCGCCTCGCGATCATTAAAGCCCCCCCTGCAAATCCCACAAAAGGAAACCAAAGCCATGACAGTAGAAGCAATCGTCTACGGCGTACTGACAGTCATCGCACTTATCTTCGTCCTACCCATTTTGTTCTCGTGCATCTTTCTCGTTTCTCCGCGAGAAGCCCGACTCGTGCAATCCTGGACCGGCGCATCGGTGACACGAACCATCACCGAAGCTGGCCTGTACTTCAAATTTCCATGGCCATTCCAGAGCGTGTCGAAGCCAATCGACCTGTCTCAGCGAATGCTAACCGTAGACAATCGAGCACGCTCGTCTGAAGAAGCTTTCTTCAATCTGGAAGTGAAAGCCGTGATGGAGATTTCGCCCAAAAAGGTTAAAGAGGCCATCTTCAATATGAACAGCCCGACCGAGCAAATCAGGGCTTCCATGAGCGAAGCGGTAAAACGCGTTGTGCCGTCCATGACGCTCGATGAGGTTTACACAGATCGTGAGCGGATCGAAAGAGAAGTCAAAACCTCCCTGAATGACGTGTATGCCGAGCATGGCTGGACGTGCCTTAAAGTAATTGTTGAGGATCCCCCCCGGCTCGAAACCAGCATGGAGGAAGCCTCCAACAAACGCATCGAGAACCGGCGCCGGGCGGAAGCGGCCGAAGATCTCAGCAAAGCTATCTTCCTGGAAGAAACCGCGCTGGCAAAAGCCGCGTCAGAATCCCTGCGACTGCGCACCCGGCTGCCGGTGAGGCGAAGAAGGCATTTACCGAAGAAATGGTCAGCGCGATCACCCAATTCCGGAAGGCGCTCCCCCCCGATCTTTCCCCCCCAGAGCTGCTGCTGCAAGCCATGAGCGACCTTGATCGTCGAGATTCCATCATCACTGCCTCCGGCAACCCGGGTAGCACCATTGTGATTGATACAGCCTCCGATCGCGGACAAAGCTATGCAGACATGGCGGCATTCATGAAGAATGTCGGAACGCAAGAATCGGCATAATCAGTGGTATTGTTGGCTGGCGTGTAACACCGCCAGCCACACAGCAAAGAAAATATCCGTCATGAGTAAAAAAAACCAGCCTGACCCACGAGCGGCGAAAGGCCAGCATTGCCCGATTACTTGCGCGCCTTCAGCACGAATCTGACGAACAAACGTGACTACAGGGAGAGCCCATGAAATCCGATCGTTTCTATCTCGCTTGTTTGCGGGACACGGTGGGTACCAACGTTAGCTTTCACGGGCTTTCGGGGGGGTACACCTCCGATATTGACAAGGCTCGCAGCTATTCTCGCGAGGAAGCCCAATCTGAATGGAACAGTGGGCGTTCTTTTGACCTCCCCCCCCTGTGCGCTGACAAGTTGATGCTCTGGCATCTACCATGTGGATTGCCAATACATTCCTTGCGACACCGAGATTGCGACCGGATGCTCCCGGTACGTCGCCTTCCAGAGACAGCGATGGGACGGAAACGATGTGTACTGGCTCACCGATACTGGCGCGTTTACCACGAACTTCCTGCTGGCGGCTATCTCCGAACACCCGGACAACCAGGACAACCTGGTATGCTACCCTACTCCGTCGCCAACGCAGCCAAACGGAGAACGTTCGCCGTCAACAAGATTGATCGTCGCCGGATGATTCAAGCGGCAGGCCTGATTACGCCCGAACACATCAAGCGGTACCGGAGGCGCAAGCCGTCCAGCAAAACTCGAATGAACTGCCCAAGCTGCGGACGGATTCACTGGCAACACGATCCCCCCCACGAGTTTGCGGGCTGCACCAATATCAGCTGTGACCAATGGCGCTCGTCCCTGGAGCAATGCGCCTGAACTGGCATTCGCATCCTCGCGCTTGACAGAATAGGGCGTTACGCCCTATTATTGCCTTATAAACTGAGCTGGCCCCCCCGGCCGGCGACCACAAGGCAGACGCCAACGCGAGGAACTACCATGCAAACACTGGATAAAACCCCCCCACAGATCTCAGACTTTATTCGCGTGATCCCGGGCGACGAACGAATGGGCTTTCTTCCAAAATATCTGGGCCCGCTACTCCTGCGCTTTGAAAGCCGCCTCTACGACAACGCAGAACGTACGATCACCGGCATGGGAGGCCGCGAAGGCACCTACAAGCAGCTGGGCTCGGGATACTGGGAGTATGCCACTACCCAGACCGGCCAGCCGTTTGCCTACCCCAAGGTGCCAGGTAATGACCAAACGGTTTCTATGACCACCTATGACGGCTACGGCAACGAACGCTCTCTGCCGAACTGGCAGGCATTGTCGTTACCGCATTGACCCTGATGATCATCATCCAGCAGATCGCGGAATCCCCCCCCGATTCCAGGACTTGGCCGAAACACTTATTGACCGGTACCACGATCTGCTGAGAGACGGCAAGCAAATCGCCGATGCCACAGGCTACTCACAAGCCTTCTACCAGTTGACCAACTGAAACCACACGATCGCGCTGCGGGCCAGGCCCGCAGCCTTCCGGTACCCACCGACTGAGGACACGAAAATGACCGAGCTCACCTTGCACCTGCACGCCATCGAAACCAACAACCAGGGCGACGCCTCCTTCTCTACGATTGCCATCGCACTCAATCGCGATCACATGGCGCATTTGGCCCACCTATACCAGGCGGCCCGAACCCTGAAAGCAGACGTAGCCGTGCATCATCTGAATTGCGAAACCGAACATGGCGACCTGAAAGAGAACACCATTACCATCACGCCTTGCGGGGGGGAGATCGAATGCGAGTTTGCCGACCCGGTACCGAGTGACTGGCCTATCCTGCTGACAAGTTCCGGCTACCTCACCATGGATGCACTGGTGAAGGCATACGCATGGGCCGAGCAACAGGAGATGCCTTGCAGCGCCTTTGTCCCGCGAGATTCTCGCACCATCTACCTGGTGGCGAACGACACCCTGATTGCCGATCCGGCTCTGGAGCTGGCGCCATCGAATACTTGGGCGGCGACGCTCCCGCGAACTTCTACAGCGAGCTCGCCCACCATCAGATTGCTCAGGACTTCGTTTCCCATACTGCCCGCGACGCCAGCTATAACAACGCAGGTCCACTGTGGCCCAATGCCAATGATGCCCGCGTTCTTGACGAAATGATCGAGCGGGTTAGCGGAGCCAGTGCTGACGCCATGGAGCCAGTCGCCACAAAGAATGAGGAATCCACTCTGCGGAATTACCGTGTGGGCATCACCCGCACAGCCTACAGCTCAGAGAAATTTGTGGAGGTTGTGGCCACCTGTGCGGAAGAAGCTGAAGAACAAGCCTTGAGGCTGGCGGAGGATATGGAGTTCAGCACAACGACATCCGAGCTTGACGCCGAATGCGTGGAGCTGGGCACCGTCGAGCAGGGCAACAGCTTGATCTGGCGCGACCCGGACACCGAGCAAGAATATATCGTGACCTTCGAGCTGTATCGGGTGACGTTGTGCGCTGCTCGAAAGCGCCTGGCGACGCTCTGGAGGTTTACAGCCGTGAACTATCACCCTGTTATGGCGCATAATTAGCCGCGACACATAGCACTTGGATTAACAGGTACTTTCGCATGAAACACGCGCTAACCGCCCTACTCCTGATCTGTCTACCGCACGCAACATTAGCGGATACGAATGGAGCCAATGCACTTGTGAACCTGGACATGAAACCGGTTGCCGCCGATCAGATGTGCGGCAGCATTCACATTAAGCAGATCGTCAAAATGGTTCTATCCCGGAACAAACAAGAGCGCGACGAGGCGGCCAACCAGGTTAAAGATTGCGAGGTCTTGCCGCGCCATATGGCATGGGACATCGTAGCGTTGCGGAAAGGGTGGGCGGAGCTGGAACCCCCCCAGCTGGAGAAACTATCCAAACCTCAACAAGCGAATGAAAGCGAAAACGAGGCGGCCGCCAGGCAAAGCTACAAAACAACACTGGAGAACCTGTACTTGCAGAGGGCCAAGGACAAAATACTAAGCTGGCAGGAAAAAAAAGCGAATAGAGAGCTCGCTGGCGGATAGCAGATTCCTTCTTCCGGACTATCCGCCAGCCCCCCCTAGACTGAATGGAGGCTTCCATGAAACCCGCGTCAGACAAACCTACCAGGTGGGCGAGCGCGTCATTACCCCCCCGCTGGGTACCGGCGAAATCCTCTCCTGCAAAACACTGGACAAGCCAGAAGGACAAATCCGCTGCCGTGTCCGGCATGAGGATTACCACGATCATGAAGGGGGGGACACCTTCGAGATTGATATTGAGCAGATTCGACACGCCCAGGCACCTAACCCGGGGGGGCTATCCAATTAATCAGTCGCACATCGTCATGGTACCGATCGTGTTGCAGTACCGATAATCCCGGGGGGGCAGGACGGGAGACCATCTTTACAGGTAGGGCTTTATGACCTATACTGGCATTGTGAATTGAGCTGGCCACCGCCAGCGATACCGGCAACCGCCACCAGTGGAGCAACAACCATGACGAATTTCACTCCAAAGTACCCCCCCAAGAGCAAATTGGCCCTGCGCAGAATCCGCGCCAAGATCTTTGACTACCCGGAACACCTCGAAGCCAAAGCCAGCCGTGTACTGCATTATCTGAAAGCCCGTCACCTGCGTGACCGGCGCGCCGAACGCCTGGCACAACCAACCGGCCGTTTCAGTGGCCTAACCCGGGCGGAACTGGCCGCCACCGGCACCTGCGAAACAGACTGGTTCTGACGCACACAGTTATTGAACGGCTGGCAACCGCCAGCCCTACAAGGCAACCGTCACCCGAGGACAACTCACATGAAAAAAAAGCACAGCCCACACCACTGTCCACCGATAAGTGCCTTGGCCGCCGCCTTCTTGCCAGCACTGAAGGGCACGCGATTGACCCTTGGTATTTCATTTCCGGCAAGGACGACGCTTCCTTCAAGGCTTTCATTGCACCTCACTTTACCCACACCTGGCGCGTCCCACTGCAATTTCCCAGCCCCCCGACGCAGCCCTAACGGCCTTCCGTAACCCATCTTTCGTCGCTGCCATCCTCTGGCGCATGACCGAAGAATGGCTGGGGGGGGATGACGCTGCCTTTGAACTGGTGGAGCACATCAAACTGCCAGAGGACGTTCAGGCCCAGATCGACGACGCCGATCTGACCACAAGCCAGTTTGCGGCTCTAATGATGGCCACCTTCCAGTGTGAGTTCATGCCCATCGAGCGCAGCTGGACAACCCACTGAGACGAAGCCTGTGGCTGAGTCGATGCTGAACGGTCAGGCTCTGCCTGGCCGTGAAGAAAGGCCGGAGGCCGCTGCAAGGGCCAAAGGCCCGCACGACTCCCCCCCTCGAGGCGCTGGCCGGTACCGCCAGCCCAGTTCGCACCACCAATACCAATACACCCTCCCCCCCCTTCCAAGCAAAAAGGGGGGGTTTACGCTGGAGCTTGAATCATGAACACAGCACAGAATCTTCCCACTGAGGTTGAACTGACCATGGCGTTTTGTCGGGACAAGTACGGTACAGAGTTCTTTACCTCCGGAGGATGCGGGGGGGTCTTTGCCGCACTGCTGGCGGACGTAGCACTGGCCACCGGGCACGGCCCCCCCGGCACCTTTTGGCTAATCATGCGGGAATCAGAGGATGGCCGCGAACAATGGCTGAGTCACATTTGCTATGAGCACCCCCCCGCCGATGGTGGCCTGTACGACATTCACGGAGGACCTGGTGCCGATGAACGCTGGATGGACAAGGTTAGCGAGGAAGCCCGGGCCGAGGACGAACCAACCCCCCCTGAGTTCTTTGACCTATGCCATGAGGCAGCCAGCACATCCGAAGGCATCTATCACCAACTGATGGAGCTGACCGAGGAATACCACTTGAATACCAGAGTTTCCTGGGTAGCCGCGCATTACCCGGCCCTGCGTGAATCCCTGTTATCGGCGGTGCGACAAGTGCCTTCCGACAGCAACACAAAGGCCGCTTGACCAAGTAGGGCGCATAGCCCTATCATAGACCACTAAATTGAGCTGGCCACCGCCAGCGATACCAAGGCAAACGCCAACGCGAGGAAACCGAAATGAGCAAGACGATCACGCTATCCCTCTCTGAAAACCAGCTGGCTGCACTAATGAGTATGGCCGAACACGGCATTGACGATCGGAGCACCTACATCGGTGAGTGCCGGGAGGCAGATGGATTCAGCACCGAGGACATTGAGGCGATCAACAACGAGATTAAGCTCGCCCAGGCAACACTTGCAGAGGCAAAGGAACAATTGCTCGCTGCGAGCAACGAGGCCGGCCAATCGTCACCTGAGCGAATGTCCATTGGATTCCTGATCACACTGGACGTAGAGCCCAACGATTACAGCTTTAATCAGCATGACCCGAGCGAAATGACGGCAGCTGAGGTCGAGGAAGCCCTGAGCCAAAGTCTGCACCATATCGTTGGGGGGGAGTACGGTATCAACGAGGGCTGCCTTGCTGACACATCCCCCCCGATGGCTATTGAAGCCTATGAAATCCGGCACACCCTGCTGGTAAATCCGGCGTAATCGCAAACAACACCGAGAACTGCGGGCCAGGCCCGCAGTCACCTGGTACCCACCACCCGAGGACAACACAACATGAGCCACTATTACACCAAAGCTCACCTGACCATCGAATGTGACACCGAGCGGGCCCGATATGCAGCTGCTGCACTGGATTTCATTGAAACCGAATGCCCGAACTGGCTCATCGCGCCCACACTGACTGGCACCAAAGCCCACGAAAGTACGCGAGATTGGCCGGAGTTTCAGCAAGCACTGATGGTCGCGGCTGCTGCTGACATTTTTGAGGAAGAGAGGGACGGCTTTTCTTTCGAGTGGAAAGTTAAGGACACAGGCATTGCCCTCTGGGGGGGTGATGATGTTGAAGACGACCTGTTTACGACTGCACACCTTATTCTGAAGGCGCTGGACAGTGACCAGGTGATCACGTGTGGTGTCGCATACACCTGCGATGAACCGCACGACAATGCCTATGGCGGCAATTACATGATGATTGGCAAGCACGGCTGGAAGCCCATGATTGACGGTCACGACCAAACCGCTACTGAAGTCGAAGTTGGCAATAACCACTGGTATTGGCTCATCACCTATCAGCCGAGGCAGCCGAACACCCCCCCAACAGTTTCATCATGATTGCTCATGACAAGCTGACCAAGGACGAGGCGCTCAACAAGACCATCGCGCAGCTGTCCGGTAAATCGCTGCCCGAGGGCATGGTACCGGGAGACTTCCAGGCACAGAACATTAGCGGCCAGGCTTACTGGCAGATTTCTGCTCAGATTCCTCAGCATCATCTTCAATAGCCAGCACCGGCCTTCGGGCCGGATTACTTCCGGATAGATCAAAGGAGACCATCTCATGAGCGATGTTGTACGCATTGAATACTTCATTGAAACATCCAAGATCAATTCGACCTGCAAGGACGTGGTGGAGATTGATCGCGCCACCTGGGAAGCCATGACGCCCGACCAGCGGGACGAGGAAATCAAAGAGTACGCATTCAACGACCTGTCCTGGGGGGGGTACAAAGAAATCGAATAACAATCTGATCTGGCGGTTGCCACGCAGGTCTATATGCCCTACTATTGACGCATTAATTGAGCTGGCCACTGCCAGCGATACCGGCAACCGCCAAACCGAAGATAGGGCTTTCTCATGCATCTCTTTTTGCTGCTTTTGAACCTGACCACTGTTATCTCAATTACCCTTTGCGGCTTTTTGATTCCAGACGAACCCGAGATTGCCCAAGCCCTCGCCCTGGTTGCCCTGTTCTCTTTTATCACCCACCGACTGGCAATCTCCCTGATTGTCAGAAACCTCAAAGGTTAATGCAGCAGGAGCCTCACCCATGAATAAAAT
>JDSH01000145.1_pt1 | contig 22972 bp, 24 predicted proteins | sample 199451 | NCBI WGS metagenome assembly JDSH01 (sample SAMN02584198, study PRJNA231836) | bioreactor metagenome | isolation source: continuous culture bioreactor electron acceptor NO2- transfer2 day 38 after... | place: Germany: Bremen | reverse complement strand
TCTTTCCGGGTACCGGACCTTTTTGTAGGCCTTTCCTTCGATAGTGGAAGTGTAAGTTCAGGCCCTCTGGCTTCTACGTTCATTCTCAGTTTTGCCATAGGCGCCTCTACCTCAGTCGGGGGGGGCGACCCTGTCAGTGATGCATTCGGGGGGGTTATCATTTTTGTCTCCATGACACCGGTGGTGATAGTCCAACTCTTAGGCTTGCTCTACAAACGAAAACAAGCCAAGCTAAAAAAAAGGAGGAAAAGGACAATGAGTAGCTTGTTGTTGGCTATTGTAGGAGCAGGAAAAGCAGATTCACTCATGCAACTTGCAAAAGAGTCAGGGAGTAGTGGGGGGGGTACCATTCTCAGGGGGGGACGTGGTACCGCCTCAAGTTCATTGCTCTGTCTCCTGGGCCTAGGTGATGCAGACAAGGAAGTGTTGCTTACCTTGGTTGATGATGGGGGGGTTGAACAAACGGTGTGGGATGCGCTTTCAAGATTTCCCCCCCATACCAGAGGACTGCTTGCATCTGTTCCTGCAAGCAGGAATGAAGATCATCCAGTTGTGAAAGAGCATTCATTTGACTTGATATACATGATCTGTGCAAGCGGCTTTGCTGATGATATCATGGCCGCAGCCCGTAAGGCAGGGGGGGCCGGAGGTGGGACGATCATCGAAGGAAGGGGGGGAACGGCAACCTCGGAGGATATTGCTTTTTTTCTCAGCATCCTTGGTTCCCGAGAAAGAAATGCTCATAATCCTTCTTCCCCCCCACACAGAACGTGATGCGGTAATGGAAGCAGTATCCAAGCTTTCTTTCTTACAAGAAGAGGGAAGCGGAATAGCCTTTAGTGTTCCAGTACAAAAGGTTGCTACACTCAGATAGTGTTGGTCTGAGACTATACATAGCAAGATTGTATCAGTACTATGCAAACACGAAAAAGGGTTCACTATCTTGAACTTTGTGTTAATATAATAACATTTTGTTAAAAAAATACAATTATTTGTTACTAAACTATTGCATAAACCCTGAAAAATCAGTACCGTACTGATACATTAGTGAAGAAAACGGATACAAATCCGGTTAGGAGATCCCTCGATGGAGAAGAAAATTAAAGTTGCCGTAATGGGTGCCACAGGTGCAGTTGGACAGGTTTTTATGTGGATGCTTGCAGATCATCCTTGGTTTGAGCTCACGTATGCAACAGCATCAGCTTCTCGTGTCGGCTTGAAATATGCTTCCACAGTGCACTGGGTAATGCCATTTGAAATGCCCAAGAAAATCAGGGACGTGGAAGTAAAGGAATTTAATATTGAAGCAATGCAGGAAGAAGGGGGGGTACAGATTGTGTTCTCCGCCCTTCCCGCTGAGGTTGCCAGTGAAGCTGAACCACAGCTTCGAGATAATGGATTCTTTGTGTTCTCGAACGCGGCTTCCATGCGTTATGATCCCAATGTTCCCATTCTTATCCCGGAAACCAATATTGAACAGCTTGATCTTGTACAGGCACAAGGATATCCCGAAAAGGGTTTTGTGGTAACCAATGCCAACTGCGTCACCACTGGGTTGGCAATGGCTCTGGCCCCCCCACTACGGAAATATGGTATCAAGAATATCATGTTGCACAGCTACCAGAGTGTCAGTGGAGCAGGCTATCCAGGTCTCTCTTCCTTCGATATCACCGATAACTGTATTCCCTTCATCAGGGGGAGAGGAAGAGAAGATCGAGAAAGAGATCAAGAAAATCCTTTCCATTGATCCAGAGGTATACTGTTTCACCGTTCGTGTACCGGTCATGTTTGGACACCTTGAAGCTGTCTGGTTGGATCTGGAGCAGGATGTTGAGGTTGAGGACATTGTCAAGGATTGGGCAGATTTCAAGAATGTACCAGACCTTCCTTCCACCGCAGCACAGCCTGTTGAATATGGTGCAGATCCCACCTTCCCGCAGCCAAGTATGCCTTCTGGGGGGGGAATCCCAGTGGAATGGTGGTGTACACCGGCCGCTTGAAGAAGAAGAATGGAAAGATCGGATTCCTCCTGATGGTCAACAACATCGTAAAGGGCGCAGCTGGTGGTTCAATCCAGAATGCTGAAGCTTTGTGAAGAAGTTCGGCCTTATTTAAACAGCCCATCATGCACTCCAAGGGCTCCCTTTCTCAGTTGAGAATAGGGAGCCCTGTTTGTTTCCTTTACTTGCGGAAACCATGAAGAATTTCTACTATGCTGAGTAAGGAGCCAACATGAGGGAATATTGGGATCTCTATGACCATGCAAGAAAGCCTCTGGGAAGAATTCACCAGAGAGGCCTCCCCCCCCTAGGTGAGGGTGAGTATCATGTTGTGGTTTCAGTGTGGACCGTGAATCAGGATGGGAAAATACTCATCACCCTCCGTTCTGAAGAGAAGGAACTGTTTCCCGGGCATTGGGAGAATACCGCAGGATCGGTAATGAGAGGGGGGGAGACCAGTTTGGATGCTGCACTGAGGGAGTTGAGGGAAGAAACCGGCATTGAAGCTACCCCCCCTGAAGAAATCACCTGCTTGGGGGGGACCGTGCTCAAAATAGCTTCATTTGTCGATATCTTTCTGGTGAGAAAAATGCTTGACCCCCCCGATTCCATTCAACTGCAGAAAGGAGAGACTACTGCCTACCGTTGGGTTTCCTACGATGAGTTGAAAGAGATGGACAGACAAGGCAAGCTTGCCTTTCCTCTTTTCTCCCCCCCTTTCCAGATGGCAATGGAAAACGAATGCTAAGCGTTCACAACGGTAGTGATGCAATCCTCTACGATAACCCGATACCGTTGGTTGTCACCCTTCACATACCATGATCCCCCCCTATAAGGACATCCCTCGCAACTTAATCGCAGTGAGTCATGGCGAAAACATGATCGGCTGATGAACAACGGCGGACTGAATGCATCATCCACTACAGTGGGAATGAATGGCCAGTACTCTGTATCTGTCTCTTTTCTTTCCATCCAGAGATAACCACCCTCCATTTTCAATCCAAACGTAAGGGCTAGGTTCGCCGCCTCGCTGTTTGCCAGGTATAGGTAGATATCAAAGAAACAAGGCAATTGATGATCCCTGAAATATGCAATCTGACCCAAGTTGTTCAATCCAAAGGAGACTGAATCCAAAAGATTCTCTTCCTTCATCCTGGCAACAACCTTGTCCAAATCAGCGAAGAATGCATCCTCATCGAACATAATCGGACTTAACGGTAGGTAATAGTGATCCTCATGGTTGAAGAGCAAGGAAGCAAGTGGCTGCTGTGCATGTGCGAGAGTCTTCAATTCGAGGTAAGGGATTTTCTGTTCAGTAAGTAGCAGGGAACGTGGAGGCAGTGTGCTCATTTCCAGTATCTCGGCAATGGGCTCACGAACTAGACTCTTGGTAAGCTCCTGGGCCAGCGTCCGGTCAAGAAGATCATACCAGTCACGTCTGATTGTCTTGAGAACTGAGAGAGGTAGGAATATCTGCTCAAGTGAGAGCTGTGTTCTATTCACGAGGTTGATGGAGCCAAGGGTGAGGAAAGAGGTATCACTTTGGCTGAATATGGAAACAATATTGGACTCAGTCTCTTGGGGGGGTTTGCGAGCCTCGCTCGTGGGAATTTCGTATGTCGCTTCCCCCCCATATTGGCATTGGATCGACAACAAGCCCTCTTCCAAGGTAAATGTCATGTCGAGCGGATGCTTGCTGAGAGGAAGTGCCTCACTGATTAGGGCAGGATTCTGGTCATGTCTGCTGATCAGGTAAAAGAATTCACCGGTGTGTGGACGGGGGGGAGCATTGGCTGGTAGTGGTATTGCCACCGACTCGCCTTCATAGGCTTCAGTAATACTCCTGCCTCTTTGGTCTATCAGGGTGTTGATACCAAATTTGATGGTATCGATCGGTTGCCTCTGGCTTCTGATGAAGTACATTAATCCATCTCGGAGTGCTACATCGGTGAGCAGGGTAACCATGACTGAATCACTCTTCACCAGTGTAATCTTTGCTGCCTTGATGCCACGATGACCTGGGTAGCTTGTACTCCCGAGGGTAGGGGGGGCTCTTCTGATGGTGAAGTCTTGTTTCTCTCGTCCATAGGAGGCCAACCAACCAGAGGTTTGTCGACGGGAGAAGACCACTGAGAGGGCCTCTTCCAGCTCTTCTGCGCTATCATCTCCATCAAGGACCGCACGGTAGTATCGTGCTGCCAAGCCGGTATAGGCAGGGCTTTTCATCCTTCCTTCCACCTTCAGGCTTTCAATGCCCAACTCTTCCAGTTCTTTTGCAACAGGGCCCGCTTTCATGTCACTCATGGAGAAGAACCAACCATCCTTGACTCCTTGTGGGATTGGAGAAAGCGCACTCGGCACAGCACTGTCATGTTCAACAGTGAAGTAGTTTCTGCATATCTGGGCACAGCTACCTCTGTTTGCACTTCTGCCACATAGTTGTTCGCTGGCCGTACAGAGTCCTGAGAAGCTATAGCAGAGGGCGCCGTGGATGAACACCTTCAGTTCCACATCCTTACACGCTTCACGAATTCGCTTGACCTCCTGGAACGTCAGTTCCCTTGCAAGCACCACTCGTTCGAATCCAAGGCGAACCAGTTCTTGTACCCCCCCGGCGATGGTATGTACAGCCAGCTGGGTACTTGCGTGGAGAGAGAGGCTAGGGGGGGCATAGGTTTTCACAAGGTTGATCAAGCCTAGGTCCTGGACGATAATGCCGTCACAGCCGATGAAGTCAATATGCTTGAGTGTCTTGTATGCTTCATCCAACTCTGATTCTTCGATGAGGGTATTTACGGTCACATAGATTTTTTTCCCTTCAGTAAGCGCAACTTGGCGAAGCTTTGCCAAGTCCTCGAAGGTGAAATTGGTGGCGTTTGCACGAGCGGAAAAACTTTTCAGCCCGAGATATACAGCATCTGCCCCCCTTCTTTGAAGGCCGTCAGTGCTGATTGCAGGGATCCTGCGGGAAGTGCGAGTTCTGTCATGTCCCTAAGGGTAGTGGTGTGCCCCCCCTTCTCTGTCAATCTGAAGCCATTCGACGTCGGTGGAGCTCTTCGACAATCTGGTGATGCTTCTCCTCACTCAGCGGGTAGAAGAGGATTGGAATAATACCGAAAATGCTGGCGAGAAATGGGAGTAGGGTGGTAAGGCTATGGATTCCCCCCCAAAGGGTTGAGCTGCTCTGTGCCATATTGGGAATATACCAACCAAGGAGAGGGTGGAGGCAATGATGATCGAAGTGACAGCTGCGGTAAGTTTTGCAAGGAATGTCTGGCTGCTGAAAATGGTGCCTTCATTGCGTTTCCCACTTTTCAGCTCACCATATTCGATGGTGTCAGCGATCATGCAGTCTGTATTACCTGTGGACTTGCCATTCCGATCGAACTGATACAGTTGAAGAACAACAGTACAAAGAAGTTGTTCCAGCCGGTAAGGAAGAATCCCAGGCTTCCTGCAGCAAAGATGGCATAGTAGATAATACACGCACGCTTCTTGCCAACTTTATTGGTCAGGTAGGGGGGGACAGTTGCGATACCGATTAGGATGAGAGGGATGTTGATCCAGCAAGCAGGGTATAGAGCAATTCATTTTGGAGGTTGTATTTTGCGTAGTAGATCAGCATGGAGAGCTTTCCCGTCTGCGCAATACCGGTAAACAATCCGCTTAGAATAACGAGCAACAACGGCTTATTGGCCATAAAAACCTTGGGGGGGATTTCGGAAAATTTGGGCTTCTCCTGCCCGTTGGCATAGACACGCTCTTTCACAAACAGGAAGGCGATGAGAAAGCATATGACGGTCAGCAGTGCATATGTCAGGCTTGTCATCTGGTAGCCCCCCCGCTCCGGTTTCCCTTCCACCGAGAAAAGAAGGATCAATGGCTGAGTTGCCAAGGTTGCCAAGGCAATGGCAACAGTCGCCATGAAACGCGGGTAGACAACAATGCTGCTTCTCTCCTTGGTGTCCTCGCTTATGGTACTGCTCATTGCCCAAAAGGGAACATCACTGGCCGTGTAAATCATGCCGAAAATGATATACGTGAAGGCAGCCCATGCGATTTTCCCTCCTGGGGGGGAGAAGTCAGGGGGGGTGCTGAACGCAGCCACCGCAAAGGGTACGAAGAGGATCGGGGGGGTGAATAAGAGATAGGGGGGCGGAATTTCCCCCCCCATCGAGAGCGTGTACGGTCAGCAATCATTCCCATCAGAGGATCGTTTACTGCGTCCCACATCCGTGCAAGCAGAAGAATCATCCCAGCGGCTGCGGGTAGGAGACCAAAGATGTCTGTATAGAAGAACAGCAGAAAGTTTGCCATAAGATTGTACAGCATGTTCTGCCCGAAGCAGCCGAATCCATAGGCAAACTTTTCCTTCTTTGGCACCCATTTTGTTTCCATAGCAGAAAGTCTATCACAGAAATTGTAGGTTGCAAGCTTCCCTTGTACTGTTGTCACAGGTAATAGTATACTTATTAGTAGGAGAGGAGGTCGCCCATGAGTGATATACACGATGACAAACACCCGGTATTCGAAGTTCAGAAGGGAACCATCATCTATGAACAGGGTTCGTCCTGTTCCACCATGTTTCTTCTGGAAAGTGGTACTGTCGGGTTGTACCTGAACTACCATACACCCCCCCAGCAATTTCAGCTCTTCGAGATATCCAAGCCCAATTCCAGCTTGGGAGAGATGGGACTGTTTGAGCAGGAGCCACGCAATGCCACAGCTGTTGCCCTCAGTGATTGCCAGCTGGTCGAGATTTCCCAAGAGAGTTTCCCTGCTTTTATTGCATCACATCCTGAAGCCACAAAGCAGATCATTCTTGATCTGAGCCAGCGGTTCAAGATGGCGATTCAGGAAGTAAGAAACAGCCAGCAGATCATTCTGGAAAGTCTGGAAGCATTGAAAGAGGCACAGGCGAACAAGAAGGATAGCTTGAAGGAACGGATCCGGAAGATTTCCGATTACCTGCTTGATATTCCCGAGGATGTTCCCCCCCCTGAGCTCTATCTAAGCTTTAATTCGCGTTTTCATGGGACTATGTTTTAAAAATTGAGAAATATTACGAAAACTATAGCCCATTATATTGCTAAAGATTGGAAAATCAGTAATATAGGAAAAACACATTTCCTCTGATTGTAGTGAATTGTGCATCCCTATTATGAAGGAGTAGTCCATGAACGTCGCAGATCTTACGCATTCTGGGCTCAAGCAGTGGATTCTGGATTTTGCAGAACTCACGACCCCCCCTGAAGAAATCGTCATTGCCGATGGTAGTGCCGCCCAGTACGACGAATTGGTCGCACAGCAGATTGCTGGTGGCTATTGCGTACCCCCCTGAATCCTGAGAAGAAGCCTGGTAGTATTGCTTACAACTCAGACCCTTCTGATGTTGCTCGCGTTGAGAACAGAACTTACATCGCAGCACAGAACAAGGAAGCAGCAGGGCCGACCAACAACTGGATTGACCCAGTTGCCTTGAAAGAGACCATGACCGGTCTTTACCGCGGTTGCATGAAGGGACGCACCCTCTATGTTATTCCTTTCTCAATGGGTCCTGTTGGCTCCCCCCCGATTGCTAAGATTGGTGTTGAGCTTACTGACAGTGCCTATGTTGTCATCAATATGATGATCATGACCCGTGTTGGTGAAAAGGTCCTTGAGGTGCTCGGAACCGATGGTGAGTATGTACCTTGCTACCACTCTGTAGGCAAGCCGCTTGCTGATGGTGAGAGTGACAATGGCCAGTGGCCTTGCGCTCCCATTGAGCAGAAGTACATCTCCCACTTCCCAGAAACCCGTGAAATCTGGTCCTATGGTTCAGGTTACGGCGGGAACGCACTGCTTGGCAAGAAGTGTCTTGCACTACGCATTGCATCAGTCTTGGCCCATGACGAAGGTTGGCTTGCAGAGCATATGCTCATCCTCAAGATAACCAGTCCTGAGGGCAAGAGCAAGTTTGTCGCAGGTGCATTCCCCCCCTCCGCATGTGGAAAGACCAACCTCGCAATGCTTGTTCCGACCATCCCAGGTTGGAAGGTCGAGACCGTTGGTGATGACATCGCTTGGATGAAGTATGGTTCCGATGGACAGCTGTATGCGATCAATCCAGAAGCTGGATTCTTCGGTGTTGCTCCAGGAACTTCCAATGATTCCAACTATAATGCAATGGTCAGTGCATCCAAGAACAGTATCTTCACCAACTGTGCCCTCACAGAGGACAATGATGTTTGGTGGGAAGGTATTGGCTACGATGCCCCCCCAAGCAAGTTGATCGACTGGCATGGCAATGAGTGGATCCAGGACAAGGGAAACAAGGAGCAGAAGACTGCTGCACATCCCAATGCCCGCTTTACCGCTCCTGCAGCCCAGTGCCCCCCCAGTATTGCAAGTGAATGGGAAGACCCGAAGGGTGTGCCCATCAGTGCAATCCTCTTTGGTGGAAGAAGAGCTCATACCGTTCCTCTTGTTCACCAGAGCTACGACTGGAACCACGGTGTATTCCTCGGGTCCATCGTCGGGTCTGAGATCACCGCAGCAGCCCTCGATCTCAAGGTCGGTACCATCCGTCGTGATCCGTTTGCTATGCTTCCCTTCTGTGGATACAACATGGGAGATTACTTCCAGCACTGGATCAACGTTGGTAAGGCTGCAAAGGACGAGAGCAAGCTTCCCAAGATTTTCTACGTCAACTGGTTCAGAAAGACCGAAGACGGCAAGTGGCTCTGGCCTGGATTTGGTGAAAACAGCCGCGTCCTGAAGTGGGTCTTTGAGGCCTGTGATGGGACTGCAAAGTCTGTTGATACCGCAATCGGTACCATGCCTACAGCTGATGCAATCGACCTTCCTGAAGGCGTGAGCGAAGAGGATATGAGAGAGCTTCTCTCTGTCGATGTAGATGGTTGGCTCAAGGAAGTCGAAGACGTCCGCACCAATCACTACCCGAAGTTTGGTGATCATCTGCCAAAGGAACTTTCCTCTTTCCTCGACCAACTCGAGGCAAAATTGAAAGCTGCCAAGTAAGCAGAAGATATAGCATTGTTTCAAATTGGCTCTTCCCCCCCCGGGAAGAGCCTTTTGATGTATACTGACCACATGAGCCAGCTCGAACGAATCGTATTCATCAACCGGAGTATTGAGGAGAATGGGGGGGGCGTGAAGACATCCCTCATTGAACAAGAGTTCTCCATCTCACGGAGGCAAGTGTTAAGGGACATCACCTACTTGCGTGAGCATCTTGGAGCTCCCATTACCTATGACCGTTCCAGGAACTGGTACCATTACCAGACTCCATTTACCCTTTTCTCCAACTCAAATGAGCGAATGTTGGTGCTCAACGCCATCGTTAAAAGTCTGGCGCAATCCCAAGGTATCATGTCTGATCTTACAGAGATGATCAGTGAAGGCATTGATAGCGGAGTCGAGAAGCACTACCGATCCCTGAGCGATAAGATCATCTTCATTACTCCAGTTCAGGACTGGCCTGACTATGAGATTTTCAACAAGATCTGTTCAGCGATTAAGAGTGAAGAGCGAATGAGCATGCATTATCGCAATGCACTGGGAGTTCACTCTCATAGGCATATCGAGCCCCCCCTCAGGTTGGTGAACTATACTGGGAGATGGTACTTGCTTGCTTTTGATATGCAGCACAGACAACTCAGGACTTTCCATCTTTCCAGAGTCGAACAGCTTGCCCAGATAAGGGGGGGAGACCGTATGAAGAGTCGGTTCTCTGACGAAGAACTTGACGACTTCATCAACTGTGGGTATGGGATATTCATGGGTAACGAGGTTACCTACGTTACCTTCCGCGTGTATGGGTGGGCCATTCATACCTTGAACACCCAGAGTTGGCATCCAGAGCAGAAGCAACGACTGGTAATTGAGGAGGGTAGAGAAGCACTAGAGGTCATCCTTCCTGTATCCAACCTTCAGGAGATCCTCTCGACACTCCTCTCGTATGGACCCGATGCACGTCCTATAGCGCCCGAGGAGTTTGTTCTTCGCTACAAGCAGTCTGTTGCACAGATGTGGGAAACTGCAGAAAAATTGTAGTGTGACAACAGATGTCACATAGTGTAGGGTATCCTGTTCCCAGAAAGAGAGGATGACCTATGAAACGAGAAAGAAATACACGTGCTGAATTGCCTGTTTGGTATGACCGTATGCTCTCCAACCCCCCCTTGCTCTTGGTGGTAGGGATATTTGCTGTATTGCTTGCATCCCCCCCACTGCTGTTCATATACGGTGCATTGCTTCCCTTGTTCAGGAGATAAGGCATAATGTTGCACTTCGGTGCTGATTTCCAAGATATTTTGCATATTCATACAGATTTATACTTCCCAAACCTTCCGTTTTCTCGATAGGATGGAGAGACTTCCTGCAAGTCATCATCCCCCCCTCTGTCTGCAAACAACACCCATAGTGTGTTTTCTGTGTGCAGACTCAAGGAGCTTTCTGATGGCAAATCAACCATCCAACGCCATGAAGTATGGTCCGGCCGACAAGCCACCGATGGGACAATGGATTCCCCCCCTGAGTGTCCAGCATGTCTTCGCAATGTTCGGTGCGACCATTCTCGTCCCGATCCTTACCGGTCTCAGTCCGAGTACTGCCCTCTTTACCGCAGGTACCGGTACGCTTATCTACATCCTGATCACCGGAGCAAAGGTCCCAGCGTTCCTTGGTTCCTCATTTGCATTCATCCCGGCCCTGGTTGCAATCAGCAGTGCCTATGGGGGGGTCCCGTATGCAATGGGTGGTGCCGTGGTCTCCGGCCTTTTTTATATGTTGGTGGCATACATCATCAAGAGAAGTGGACACAACTGGCTGAACAAGGCCCTCCCTCCAGTAGTCATCGGATCAGTCATCGTGGTCATTGGTTTGAACTTGGCACCTACTGCCATGGGTATGGCAATGTATGATGGAAGTGGTGAATACAGTCTCTATTTCTTGTTGATCGCGACCGTTACCCTCTCCTTGACCATTATTGCAAATATATTTGGTAAGGGGGGGTTCTTCAGCATCATTCCTATTCTGATCGGGTTGTTTGGTGGTTACTTCTTTGCCCTGGCCATCGGCCTTATTTTCCCCCCCCAGTATGCCCTGATCGATTTTGCAGCAGTCAAGGAAGCTGCTTGGTTCGGTCTTCCCACCTTCACCTTGCCAAAGTTCAATATTGTTGCAGCCATCACCTTTATCATGGTCTCCCTTGCAACCATCTGTGAGCACCTTGGCGATACACTTACGATCAGCAAGGTGGTAGGAAAGGATTTCTACAAGGATCCAGGTTTGCACAGGACCATTGCCGGTGATGGTATAGCAACGCTATGGGCATCCTTGTGGGGGGGTGGTCCACCCAACACAACCTATGGTGAGAATATCGGGGGGGTACTCGCACTCACTCGTGTGTACAGTGTGTATGTAACCGGTGGTGCAGCTGTCGTGGCAATTTTCCTATCGTTCTTCCCGAAGTTTGGCGCCTTGATCCAGACGATCCCCCCCAACCCAGTACTTGGTGGTATCTCCATGTTACTCTTCGGTACCATTGCTTCCAGCGGTCTTCGTACCTTGGTTGATGCCGGGGGGGTAAACTATGAAGACAAGCGCAATCTTACGATCAGCAGTGTGATACTGGTAATCGGAATCGGTGGCGGCATGCTTTCTTTTGCCATGGGAGAGAACCTGGAGTTCACTCTGGCTGGAGTTGCACTGGCTACCCTGATCGGTATCCTGCTCAACATCTTCCTTCCAAAGGAAATTGCATAAGCAAGTACATCATGTACGTGAATAAGGAGAGAGCCACCCTAAGGTGGCTCTCAGTGTATGTACTACAAAGAACGTCTTATTTCACTTCTGTTCCATAGTAGGCAGCTTCATACAGCATCTGTACATCCGCGGCAGTAGGAGTACCTGGATTGGTCAAGGTGCAGGGATCTTCAAAAGCATTTTGGCTCATTCTCTGCAAGACTTCCTTGAACTTCTCCTCGTTGAAATCGACCTCACTGCAATCCTTGAAGCTGGAAGGGATATCCATCTTCTGGTTCATCTCCTTGATGGCCTGTGCAAGGTCGCAACACCGAGAATCTTCTCTGCATATGCGTACTTGTCAGTGAACTTCTTGTTGTAGGCGATTACGTAGGGAGAAGAATAGCGTTTGCCAATCCATGGGTTACCCCCCCAAATTCCCCCCCACCAATCTTGTGAGCCATAGAGTGAACCAAGCCAAGGGATGCATTGGTGAAAGCCATTCCTGCCAAGCTGATGCCTCGTGCATTGCCTCTCTGGCTTCCAGATTCTTCGGTTCATGGTAAGCAACAGGAAGATGTTCAAGGACCATCTTGATAGCCTGGATGGCATAGGGATCGGTAAATGCAGTCGCTGCGGTAGAGACTACAGCCTCTGCTGCATGGCACATGACATCCATACCGGTATTGGCTGTGATGTGCTTCGGCATTGTCATGGGCAATGATGGGTCGAGAATGGCAATATCTGGGACCATGTCGGCAGCAACGATGGGATACTTGATGTGCTTCTTTGTATCGGTGATAACCGAGAACGCAGTGATCTCACTTGCTGTTCCACTGGTTGAGGGGGGGATTGCAATGAATTTTGCCTTGTTGCGGAGGGAGGGCATACTTCCCGGCTGGATGATATCTTCGAAGGCAAGCTCTGGGTGTTCATAGAAGCACCACATGACCTTGGCTGCATCAAGCGCTGATCCGCCTCCGATTGCGACGATCCAATCAGGGGGGGAGAATTCAAGCATTGCCTTGGCGCCTCTTTGAACTGTTTCCACGGATGGGTTGGGTTCAACACCGTCGATCAGGATAGAATCGATGCCTGCTTTTTTCAGGAGGGCTTCAGCCTGATCCAGGAAGCCGAAACGCTTCATTGAACTGCCGCCGGTTACGATTGCTGCTTTCTTGCCCTGAAGCTGGGCAAGTTTATCGAGGGAACCTTCTCCGTAGTAGATGGTTCTGGGAATGGAAAAACTCATAACGCTCATAATTGATGACTCCTTAGGTGAATCTGTTTATCCATAAGGTATCGATATTATTTTATCGTGTTAAGGGGGGGTTTCTTAAAAATCTCGAAAGAATTTCAAAAAAAATCAATTTTATAACGTTATTAGTACAAATTAAAATTACAAAAGGAAAATTAAATTGCATATATAAGAGAAATATATGCAATTAATATTACATATAAGAATATAAATATACTTTTACGAGTAACAAGTAAAGTAATTATACATCTGTCAAACATTTTCGCTACGAGTGGTATGAATAGGTTCTCTATTCTCTCGGTATTTGGTATGCTTTCACCCTATGCTTAATTATACCATCGTTGATTCTGATTCTGCCTTAGCGGAGCTACGTGCCTCTTGGAGAGAACGTGGCATTGTATCGGTTGCCATGGATTTTGAAGGGGGGGAGTTCAATCTCCATATCTATGGGGGGGAGCATCTCTGTCTCATCCAACTTTTTGATGGAAAATCATATTATTTGGTTGATCCTTTCACTCTCTCCAAGGAATCCTTGCAGGAGTTTTTGGAAGATACCTCACTTGAGAAAGTGATGTTCGACTGTGCCAGTGATTCCGCTCTGGTAAGGAAGCAGTATGGAATTATCATGGAAGGTGTGTATGACATCAGGGTTCCTGCCATGGCCTTGGGCTATATGGGAAATCTCAGTGGATTGGTAGAACGTTATCTTCCAGAAATCCCCCCCAAACAGCCGATGTCAAACAAGAAAAAGAATCAGATGACCAATTGGCTTAAGCGACCCCCCCTGAGACCTGAACAGATCCAATATGCATTGAGTGATGTAGAACACTTATTTACGTTGAAGGATCTATTGATTGCAGCAGTAGCTGAGAAGGGGGGGCTGCAGACAAAGGTGGCTGAGCAAATGCAGGTGTGGGTAAGAGTAAAGGTCCTGACAAACCAGGCTGGACCAAGTTCTCTTCCTGGAAGTACCTGTCAAAAGATGAGAAGGTTTTTCTTAAGCACTTCTTCCTCGCTCGCGATGGTCTTGCAAGAAAATATAATGTCCCGGCAGTGAGAATTCTGGAAAAACCTCTGTTGCTCCAGATGGCAAAGAACGTACCATCCTCTGACATTGACTTTCATATCTACTGTGGAAAGTGCGCACCCAGACAGCTTAATGAGTTGGTAGAGACGCTGAAGAAAGCTAAACAGGAAGCGCTTATCGAACTTGGCCGATCCTAAGGCTGATATTCTCTCGTGCCTCAACCAAGGCTGAGAGAACCTCACAGGTGGGGGGGGTAGGGATCCCATGGGCCTTTCCCAGCTTGATCACTGTCCCACTGAACCACTTGTTTTCTGTTTTTCTTCCAGCCTCCATGTCTTGGCACATGGAGGTTTTGCCTGTAAAACCAAGTGAGGTCACGATACGATGATTCTCCTCAATGAGTGAATCAGGAAGGAGGACCCCCCCCTCAGCCTTTGCAACCTTCTGTACTTCCTTGCATACTTTCTGCGCAAGATCCCATACCGGCTCTTGGTCCAGATCTCCATAGGTTGCAGAGAGCAGTCCGCTTATTGTGTTGTACGCAGTGTTGAGCATGAACTTGTTCCAGAGCTCACGCTCAATGTTCTCTGGAACTACATAGGAAACACCTGCACGGTCAAACAGGGCGGAGGTCTCCTTGATTCGTTCTGTTGTTTCATTGCTCTTCTCGCCGAAGACAATTCTGCCTTCTTTGGTATAGGTGATATGATTACCAACATGAGTGGAATTCAGTCCTACAGCAAAACCATAGAGTACTTTCTCTTTTCCAAAAGCCTTTGAGAGTTCCCGTTCGCTTTCAATTCCATTCAGCAAGGAAAGTATGGCAGTATCTGGGCCAACGACAGGTTTCAGCATGGAAATAGCTTCTTCTAGGTGATGGTTCTTGGTGGCAAGGATAACAAGATCGACACTGGAGCCTCTTCTGGGGGGTACAGTACCGAAAGGGAGCTCTCTGGTCATTGAGGTATATGCCTTCCTGCAAATACCGTTTCTTTCGGTTCTCATCGACGAGAAAGCAGAGATGTTCATCACCCAGCAGGTTATGTAATCGTAGGCCATAGAGGGCTCCAACTGCCCCCCCACAACCAAGCATTGCAATGTGTTTCATAATGTAATTAACTCCAATACCAAGGAGAACAGATTTTCCAGTTCCTTCTTGGGTATGTATTCACTCTTTGTATGAGGTTCTTCATAACCAGAGGTACAGACAAGAGTCTCTATACCTAGCTTGTTCAAGACATTTGCATCACTTCCCCCCCCGAGCGTAGGAGCAAGACGCACAGACATTCCCAGCCTCCCACACGCCTCCTGGAAGTGCTTCATTACTGTTGCATCTTCCTATGGTGGTATGCCTCATACTGATGTTCATGGGTAATATCGACGCTTCCGCCATGATCATTGGCCGCATTTTCCATCGCCTCGATCATGCTTGTCGATTGTGTTGCCAGTTTGTTTGGGTTAAGGCTTCTTGCCTCAAAGACCAGAGTCGCCTTGTCACATACAATGTTCTTGGCTCCTGGAGCAATGAATGACCCCCCCACATTAGCAGTGGTCTCTTCATCGATGCGAAGCAAGTTCATTGAGCTGACAGCTTGGCTTGCCATCTGGATGGCGCTTATGCCCGACTCTGGTTTGAATCCGGCATGAGCTCCCTTGCCATGGAATACCGCTTCTATCTTGTCCTGTGATGGGGGGGCAGCGCTGATCGCTCCTCCCACTGGGCCCGAGGCATCAAACGTGAATCCATGGGATACGGCAGCGAGCTTACTTACATCAATACTTTGTGCTCCTACCAATCCTTGTTCTTCACTTCTGGTGAAGAGTACCACGATATTTGGATGCGCAATCTTTTGCTGTTTTATGGTATCGAGAGCGACCAGGATGGCCGCGATAGCTGCCTTGTCATCAGCGCCAAGAGCGGTGGTTCCGTCACTCCTTAGATTTTCCCCCCCATCTTCGACAACCTTTGCTCCTCGGGCTAGATCGACGGTATCCATATGGGCATTGAGCAGAATGGTCTGGCCTTTTCCGGGAAGGAAGCCGTACAAATTCTCCCCCCCCTCATCGTATTCTGTATGGAGTCCTGCCTGAAGCAGTGCTGTTTCCAAGAAGAGTGCGATCTGGTCTTCCTCATAGGAGACCGAGTCGAAAGAGACCAGTTTTGTAAAGGTGTCTATAAGGATTTGCATGTGCTGACTATACCACAGGCAAAAAGGCTTTGACCACACCAACTTGTGCGCTATAGTAGATTCATGATGTATACAGCTAATGAAACTAGATATGATTCCATGCGTTATCGGTATGCAGGTAAGAGCGGACTCCGCCTTCCTGAGCTCTCCCTCGGTCTATGGCACAACTTTGGCGCAGAAGCTGATGGAGGGGGGGTATGTAGGAGTATTCTTACTACTGCATTTGACAATGGTATTACCCATTTCGATTTGGCGAACAACTACGGCCCTCCCGCTGGCAGCGCAGAAGAGCGGTTTGGCTCCATTCTGAAACACGACCTCGCACCTACCGGGATGAGCTGATCATTTCCAGCAAGGCTGGCTACTATATGTGGCCAGGCCCATATGGTGAGTGGGGGGGTAGCCGCAAGTACCTGATCAGTAGCTGTGACCAGTCCTTGAAGAGAATGGGCCTTGAGTATGTGGATATTTTCTACCACCACCGCCCTGACCCCCCCAACACCCCCCCTCTTGAGGAGACTATTGGGGGGGCGCTTGCCCATCTGGTTCATCAGGGAAAAGCCCTCTATGTGGGAATCAGCAATTACCGTGCAGAAGAAGCAGTGAAGGCTATCAAGCTGTTGAAAGAGATGGGTACTCCCTGTGTATTGAACCAAGTACGGTACTCGATGCTGGACCGCTGGGTGGAAAAGAATGATTTGCTGGATGCCATGGGTAACCAGGCAGGAACCATCTGTTTCTCTCCCCCCCTTGCCCAAGGGTTGTTGACTTCACGCTATCTTGATGGAAACATTCCAGAGGGCTCACGGGCAAGTGAAAATCGATTCCTGAAGGCTGACTCAATCACCAAAGAGAGAGTTGCCCTGCTTGGTGAACTCAATGAGGTAGCCAAACGTCGCGGGCAGAGTCTTTCTGAGCTGGCTATCAGTTGGTTGCTCAAGGATGACCGCATCACCAGTGTACTCATTGGTGCCAGCAGCAAGGCACAGTTGCTCCAGAACCTGAGGGCATTGGACAAGCCATCTACATTCTCCTCAGAAGAGCTCTCTGAGCTGGATGCTGTTCTGCAACGGTGGGAGTAGAGGAAAAGTCATGTATGCACAGGAAGTAGATGCCTATATTGCAGAGCTTGAGAAAGAGCAGAGAATACCTTTGGACCAGATACGTACTCTGTCCATGAGGTAGTTCCTGATGTCGTGGAGTCCATCAAGTGGAGGATGCCTACCTTCAGCTTGCCTGATGGAGGGGGGGATATTATCCACATGGCAGCTTTCAAGAAACATATTGGTCTCTATCCGCTTCCTGAAGCGATTGAAGAGTTCCAGGATGCATTGGCTTCCTATCATACAAGTAAAGGAGCAATCCAGTTCCCCCCCTTCGGTTCTGCATTGCCCCCCCTTGATGTGATTGAGAGAATCATCCAGTTTAGGCTTGATCTTATCAGCAAGAAGAAGCTCTAGGACGAAAACAACCCCCCCGCGTGAGCGGGGGGGAATACAACTGGGTACTCAGTAAAAATAGAGATAATGGGGGGGAAACACCCCCCCCGCATGAGCGGGGGGGAAAACACTAATATATAGTAGCATAATATCCCCCCCATATATGGTGGGGGGGAATAATTCTCCTAGTCTGAATTCTTTGGAAACTCTATACCTGTTTGCGAATTCTCCCCCCCATCGCAAAATTATGTTTTAGTGCTAAATCGATATTCAGATATTTTTAGGGTATTCCTCGTCAAGAAAATGGTTCACGGCATCCTTGAGAAATTGGGCGTTACCCTGGTAATAAGCCCCCCCAAACCGCTCGTCGTCTGTGTACATCTGTACTATGCCCAGATGAGCTTCCGCTGAGTAGTGGGGGGGCCACGTGAAGCGGAGCCATTCGGCATGGAGTGATGCCACTTCCCTTGCGAGAGGGCTGGTAGGGTCTCCTTCCTTGGACGCTGCCTGGAGTTTTTCTAACACCTCATTCCCTAATTCTGTAAACTTTTTATAGGTTTCCTCGTTCATTCCCATCATCTGTGCATTTGCCTTCTCTACGGTTTCCTCTCCGTACTTTTGGCGAATTTCTTCACCAAATTGTGATTCATTCTCAGCAATCATCTGCTTATTGAAACCTTCAAAGTGCTCTTTGTCGCTCATGGTAATCTCTCCTTTGCTTTCTTTGATGGTATACGTAATGGTCTGTATGAGCTGGTCGAGTTTGTTACGTTTTTCCAGGAGTAGTTCTCTCTGTTTTCCCAAGGCGCTCTCGGCTTTAAAATTTGGGTCATCGAGTAAGGATTTGATGGTTTTTAAGGAGAATTCCAGCTCACGATAAAATAGAATCTGCTGTAACACCAGCAATTCCTTTTTACCATAGAGTCGGTATCCATTCTGAGGGTGCCTAACAGGGGGGGTGAGGAGACCATACTCCTCCCAGTAACGGAGGGTACGTTCGCTTACTCCACTTAGCTCAACCATTTCTTTGATCGTATACTTCATAGATAGATACATACACCCTGACGTTGCGTGAAGGTCAAGCGTCAATCTTCGTTTTTTTTCTGCTTCATAGGTTTTTTTGTCAAACACGCAATAGGAATTCTTCCCTGAGCGTTTTGCCTGGTACATTGCAAAGTCAGCAAACTCGATGAGCTCAAACAAGTTGGTAGTGTCTTTGTTATAGACAGCCATACCAAGGCTGCAGCAGATAGGAAGGTCCCCCCCTGCATCGGTATGGATAGGATCTTCTGTCACGTGGGATGTAAAGGTTTGATAAAAATGCTGTACGACTGCTTCATCAGTTGATTTCATACCATGGAGGTAGAGACCGAACTCATCTCCTGCAATGCGCATGGCGATGGAGACTCCTGTACAGGAGAGGCTGGCAAGGCGAGCTGAGAATCCAACCAGGTACTGGTCTCCTATGGCATGTCCATAATTATCATTGACTTGTTTGAAGTTGTCGATGTCGATGAAGACAAAGAGCCCTTGAGCCTGGGGGGGATTCTCTTGGATGACCGTTTGCATCTCGGAGTGGTACTGATAGCGGCTTACCAAGCCGGTCAATGCATCCTTAACAAGGCGATTATTGAGCTCCAGGTTCAGCTGTTCCAGTTTTCGGTTTGCTCGTTGCAGCTGGCGTTGCGTATTAACCAAATCATTGTTGAGTTTCTGGATCTCCTCAAAGTGATTGTATACCTCTTCCGAGGCGTGCATCAGTTGTTCACCGCGCAACACAGCAAATTGCTTCATCATGGCAAAGATGACCTGGTTGTGTGCTTCCTGGATAGAGGAAGGAAGATCAGCAAGATAATCCAATGCCAATACATACACGAATTTCTTTGCACTGACAATGAAGAAACAGAGTTGCTCATGTTCCTCGATAATAGGTATATGGGCACAAAAGACTTCAGTCTCATGGTCTAATGCATTGGAGAAGATCATGTTGAAACGATCTTTATCATCTTGTTTGAACAGGGACTCCAAGGTGGTCTTGAAGGGCATGGCCAATGATATGGGTTTCGACCAGTATGTTTCTTGCACTACTTTCTTTGTGTCAGTGCGGACGAAGAATGAGTGGTTCATGTTTTTGCAACAACCTTATCAGCCCAAATAACCAACTCTGTTGCAAGGTCTGTATACACATCAATGGGCCATGTCTTATAGATGCCTCCACTGGTCTTGAATGCTCTCCCTCCAACTGCCACGAGCAGGGAAGGGTATTTCTCTTTCAATGTCTTTACCGCTAGATAACAGGTCTGAAGGTGTTGGGGGGGCATGGTGACCGAGAGTGCGACCAGATCGGGTTGATGCTCTGCCACTGCGCTTACTAACGAAGGAATAGGGACTGCTGCCCCCCCAAGGTAGACGCTTTCCCACCCTCGATACTCAAAGAGGTCGGCTACCATTCGTCCTCCCATCTCATGAAGCTCGCTGCCGATACAGCAGGTAAGGATTTTCTTGTCTATAGGCTTTTGGTTGAAGATATATGGATAGAAGCGAGCGAGAATCATCTGGGTGGTGGAGGTGGCGTAATGTTCCTTGTCCACGGTTATCTTGTTCTGGTACCAGAGTTCCCCCCCGACTTCCTGCATGCTGAGACGAATAACATCTTCATAGATCTCTTCCAGACTTAGTCCGTCCTTTCTTGCACCTTCAATGATTTGGATTGCCTTCTGTGTTTCACTCCTGAGAAGTGCGTTAAGATATGCTCGTCGAATGGGAAGATGGCGACCTTCGAGAAAGGCTTCAGATACCTGGTAGTTGTCCATTGCTTCTTCAGTTGCATCAATAGCTGCATCAAGGATGGTTTTTGCTGAAGCAATCATTGTCTCTTCCTCGAAGAGGTTGTCACTGAAGGTCTTCAGAATTTCGTAGTGATGGACCATCTGGTCCTTGACGCGATCACGGTCGAGGTCTTTCATCAGGTTGCAGAGCAACTCATAGAGCCAGACTGCATAGTTCGTGAAGAGCTTCTCATCTCCGATCTGTACCGCAGTTGAAAGAAAGTCGAAATTGTAGAGTATGTCCTGGAACATGAGACGTTTCCGTCGATCATCCATCTCTCGCTCAAGTCTGGGGGGGTCCTGCTCGAACTGTTGGTCGAAGATTTTTTGCGCGAGACTGATACGTCTTGGATCTATGTCCGGTAGTAATAAACTCATGCAAGACCTCCATACCAAAAGTGCGTGATATACCACTAGCATAACAGGGTATGGGAGGTTTGTCATAGGAAAAGGTTTTTTAATGCGTTACTTCGTTTTAACAGTTGTACCTTTCTTGTCAAAGAACTGTACATTAAGACTGGATACCTTGAGGTGCTCTGCCATTGCATGATGCACAGCTTCCCTATCTCTATTGCAGAAGGTTGGTAGATTTCCCTGTGGCGGGAAATTGCGTCCTCAATTCCTCCTTCTACAAGGATTCCCTTCCCCCCCATATAATCGCGGAGTAGGGATGTCAGAACGCCAATAAACATACACAGCAACTCATTGCCACCAGCCTGTGCAATGGTCAAATGAAACTGCTCATCCAGCTTGACACGTTCCTTCAATGGGAGCGTTTTATCCTCAAACTTGGAAAGGATTTCATCCATCTTCTGGAGGTCTTCGTCTGTGATCTTCTGTACTGCAAGATCAGCAGAGGAGAGTTCAAGAATCTCCCGTACCTGAGTCAAATCCTCAGATTTGATATGGTCTACTTGCATGATACGGTTGATGGCATTCATCACCGTATCGGTTTCAGGACGAGTGATATATGCACCACTACCATTCTTCAATGAGATAAGGCCTCTCTCCTGCAATAGTTTCATAGCTTCCCTGATTACTGGGCGGCTTACGTTGTACTGTTTTGCAAGTTTCATTTCTGAAGGGAGTTTCTCGGAGACCTTGCTTTTTGGGGGGGAGGAGAGTATGTATTCTTCCAGATGGTCAGCAACCTGCGAACTTAGATTTGTCCGAGTAAGCGAAATGTTCGAAATATCCATGCTAACCTCCGTCTCAATACAGCATATCGATTCTTCTCAATTCTTTCTACAGCTACTTATGCACCATGGAAATGGTCTGTCTTGCACCTTGCTGTAAGAAGGAAATATCATCCCCCCCACAGCTGAAAAAAATCCACTCCCAGTGCCTTGTATATCTCAATCGTCTTTGCATCAGGACCGATGGAAACACCCACAGGTTTTTTGGCTTTCTTTGCTGCCTTGATGGCAAGTTCAGCCAAGGCAAGCACATCAGGATGTAAAGGATTTCCCAAATGACCGATGGATCCAGAGAGATCATTCGGGCCAATGATGATTGCGTCCAGTGCAGGCAAAGAGAGGATGGCTTCCACATGGTGTACAGCCTCCACATGCTCTATCTGAATGATCCTGATAAAGCTTTCTTCGCTCTGCTCCAAGTAGGTTTTAACATCCTGACTGTTGTATCCTATCGCACGCCTGGGGGGGCCAAAACCCCCCCGCGTACCTTTGGGAGGATACAGACACAACTCAAGCACTCGCTTTGCTTCAATTTCATCCAAGACCATCGGAATGATGATTCCATCAATACCCATTTCAAGAACCGGCTTGATGATATCCATTTCTTGGCTGGCTACTCGTACAAAGGCTCCTGCACCACCTGCATTCGCTGCCATGATGTGCATCAACAGGTTCTGCTTGTCAAATGGTCCATGTTCAGCATCAATCCAGATGAAATCGTAGCCATGAAGGGCAAGCGCTTCAGTAATTGCAGGGTCATTGAGGAAGACATGGCCCCCCCCAAGGGCCGTGCCTTCCAGCAATCTCTTTCGAAACTCGTTTCCACGGTTCATTGCTTCAATCCCAATTCAGTTCGCATTGCTCTCTCCATCCGGATCAAGCTGGCGATCTCAAGACGTGCATTCTCATTGAGTAAGGAGACTGGCTTTGAACGGGTCACCAAACTCATGGGAATGTCCGTCTGTGCATAATGGTACTTTGCATTAATGGGATAGCCCTTGCTTCCGTGATCGCTGTTACCGTTAGGAAATCACTCACACGTCTAGCTAACGCTTCATCCTCCCGGAAATGCTCATACAACCATTTATAGATATCAATATGGAAGTTTGCCATAACTCCGTTGTACCCGTCATATCCGGCAATTAATGAATCGAGTACGGTAGCGGTATTGGCATTAAAGAGCGCAAGCTTGGTCCCTTTTACCAGCTCAACACGTCGTTTCTCGATCTCAAGGGAGCAGGAAACATCCTTGAGGAAGACCAACTTATCCTCATGGCAGCCCAAT
>JDSH01000144.1_pt1 | contig 23132 bp, 32 predicted proteins | sample 199451 | NCBI WGS metagenome assembly JDSH01 (sample SAMN02584198, study PRJNA231836) | bioreactor metagenome | isolation source: continuous culture bioreactor electron acceptor NO2- transfer2 day 38 after... | place: Germany: Bremen | reverse complement strand
GTGGCCGCAGCCGGCGGCTTCGTCGGCCAAGCACGGCAACCGGGGGGCGTATCGTCCAAGAGCGGCAGCGCCGACTGATCGAAAAGGCCGGCATCAATCTGGACATGAAGCCGGAGGAAGTGGCCCGCTGCGTCGAACAGATCGGCGTCGGCTTCATGTTTGCGCCGGCCCACCACGGCGCCATGAAACACGCCATCGGTCCGCGCCGGGAGCTGGGTTGCCGGACGATCTTTAATATTCTTGGCCCGATGACCAATCCGGCCGGCGTCACTCGCCAGCTTATCGGCGTGTTCACCAGGGAACTGTGCCGCCCGATGGCAGAAGTCATGCAGCGCCTGGGCGCAGAACACATCATGGTGGTCTGCTCGAAGGATGGCCTGGATGAAATCAGTCTGGCCACGGTCACCCATGTTGCCGAACTGAAGGATGGCGAAATCACCGAATACGACCTGACGCCGGAAGACCTGGGCCTCAAGAGCCAGTCGCTGGTGGGCCTGACGGTGGATTCCTCCGACGAATCCCTGAAACTCATCAAGCCGCTTTCGGTCGCAACCACGACGAAACCACCGAAAAAGCCCGCGACATGATCGCGCTGAACGCCGGCGCGGCCATTTATGTCGCCGGCCTGGCCAAGACCGCCAAAGAAGGCGTCGACATGGCACTGGATGCCATGGGTTCCGGTTTGGCGGCTGGCAAGATGTCGGAGCTGGCTGATTTTTCTCAGTGTTTCTAAGGGCCACTAACTCTGGAAGGCCCTGACCAAGTTTGAAGAGCCGGTGGTGGGGGGGGCTTTCCAAACTGTCTGTAGCCATGGATGGCTACAGTCAAGCCCTACAGGGACGTACTTGTGGGCGTGTTTTGAAAGGCCCCCCCCATCATCGGCTCCAGCACCCAATTCAGCAGGCACGAGATGACTGAACGACATTTGGATAAAACTCCCACCATCCTGCGTAAAATCGTTGATCGGAAATGGGGGGGGAAATTGATGAACGTAAGCCCAAGGTTTCGATTGCAGACCTGAAAGCCATGGCCGGCGATCAAGCTCCAGCGCGTGGATTCGCCAATGCCCTGCGCACCCGCATCGAAGCTCAGCGGCCAGCGGTCATTGCCGAGATCAAGAAGGCGTCACCCAGCAAAGGCATCCTGCGAGATCCCTTTGAACCGGAACGCATCGCCGAAAGCTACGAACAAGGCGGTGCGGCTTGCTTGTCAGTGCTGACTGACAGAGATTTCTTCCAGGGCCACGAAGACTACCTGAAAGCCGCCCGCGCGGCCTGCAGCCTGCCGGTGATCCGCAAGGACTTCATGGTGGCGCCCTATCAGGTGTATGAAAGCCGGGCCATTGGCGCCGACTGCATTCTGCTGATTGCCGCCTGCCTGACCAAAGACCAGATGCAGGAACTGGAGGGCATCGCCCATGAGATTGGCCTGGATGTGCTGGTGGAGGTGCATGATGGCGAGGAATTGGACGATGCGCTTACCCTGAGCACGCCGCTGGTAGGCATCAACAACCGCAATCTGCACAACTTTGAGGTGTCGCTGGACACCACCTTTGAACTGCACCACCGGATTGCCGAAAACCGACTGACCATTACCGAGAGCGGGATCATGACCCGTTCAGATGTTGAGGCCATGACCAGCCGGGGGGGCATTTACGGGTTTCTGGTGGGTGAGTCGTTCATGCGCGCGCCAGATCCGGGTGAGAAACTGCAGGAGCTGTTCGGCTGATTCACAGGATAAACGGGTGAGGCAAGTATGGACGCAGAGACCGGCAAGGATTCCGACAACCCGATACTGACCGGCCCCCCCTTCTGGCCGGTTTTCTTCCGCTATGCCCTGCCCTCAGTGGCGGGGGGGTTGCTGGCACTGACCACCGCCAACATCGTTGACGGCATTTTCATTGGCAACTTCGCCGGCGCAGATGCCCTGGCGGCTCTGAACCTGCTGATTCCCTGGTTTACCCTGCTATTCGGCATGGCGCTCGCCCTGGCCATTGGTGGTACCGTTCGGGCTGGCCGCTATCTGGGCGAAGGCAGGACCGACGCCGCATCTGCCATCTTCAGCAAGTGCCTGATGGCTACTCTGGCCCTGGCTCTGACCGGAGCACTGGCGGGGGGGCTGTTGTTCCATGATGCGATCTATCGTGTGCTCGGCGCCTCCCCCCCGGACATTTACCCGCTGATGTCCGAGTATTTTCTGGTGATCATCTGGGTGCTGGTGGCCCAGCTGGTCACCATGGTGTTGTATTACTTCGTGCGAGTAGACGGCTTCCCTGGGCTGGCAACCACGGCTCTGGTAACAGGAGCCGCCGCCAATATCCTGCTGGACGCCCTGCTGGTGGGCTATCTGGAGTACGGTTTGCGCGGCGCAGCCATCGCCACCGGCCTGGCCCAGGTGCTGCAGTTCGCGGTTCTGGCCTGTTACTTTCTCAAGCCGGAACGCAAGCTTCACTTCCAGCTTCAGCAAAAACACTGGCAGGAGATTCCCCCCCAGGCGTTCGCCAATGGCGTTTCGGAGTGGATCAACGAACTCTCCGTGGGGGGGCTGGTTATGCTGTTGATCAACTGGCTGTTGATGACCACTCAGGGCGTGGCGGGGGGGGTAGCCGCCTTTACCGTGGTGAACTATCTGATCTTCCTGAGCCTGATGGTGTTCTATGGCATTTCAGACGCCATGCACGTGCTGATCAGCCACAACCTCGGGGGGGCCGGCAATGCCGAACGTATCCGGCGCTTCATGGGCTGCGGGGGGGCCACCGTCATTCTGAGCCTGGCACTGACGCTGGTGGTCACGGTGTGGCTGTTTGGAAATCAGGTGGTCCGCCTGTTTCTGGACACCACGGCAGACCCGGCCACCGCGGCCCTGGCAGACCGTTTTCTGACCATCCTGTGGCCGCTGTTTCTGGTCAACGGCATCAACGTGTTGCTGTCGGTCTACCTGACGGCCATGCACAAAGCCCTGCCTTCAGCCCTTGTCGCCTTTTCCAGAAGCCTGGTGCTGCCCGCACTGCTGCTGGTCGGCATTGCCCGCTTTGCGCCGGAATGGCCGCTACTGCTGGCACTGCCACTGGCGGAATGGCTCACCTTCGGCCTCGCAATAGCCCTGTTTTTACGCTTCCGGCCGCAGCGGGTGATCACCGTTCCCGGCTAATTGTAAAAAAATGTAAAACCATTTCACCTGCAACAGATTCTCATTTAGATTTACTCCAAATTCAGGAATTTGGAGCGTCGACATGGGACCGTCTGCCCGGGCAATTGCCGAACAGGCAAGTTTTCAGGCTTTCCTGCATGGTTACCTTCAGGAAGTTGATCCCGGCGACTGGCAGTCCGCCAGCCAGCGCACCCAGGATCCGACAGGCCGGTTCTCGGGGGGGCCTTGGGTATGCGAACTGACTCTGAACAGCCAGCGCTCCCGCCTGGCCATCGATATTGTCTACCGCTCCGCTCTGGGCCGACACCGCTACGGCAAGGTACGACAGTGCTCAGCGGTCGTCATTGCTGGGCCGACATCGACCCTTTTCAGGCAATGTGTCTCTTGGCCCGTGAACTCTATGCGTTATCCGGCGGCATGGTGCCCGAACTCCGAAAACTCCGGGAACTGGAGTTCCTGCATCGGCTCACCGACAGCTACGGGTCATGACCCGTTACGTCGAACACAGGCGCAACGATTCACGCCTTCTGGCCAACCGGTTTATCGATTCAGAGCAGTCTCTGTTGTTCGGACACACCGCCCATCCCACTCCCAAGAGCCGCCAGGGGGGGATGTCGGAATGGCAGCAGCATGCCTACGCGCCGGAGCTGACCGGGCGCTTTCAGCTGCACTACTTTCTGGTTCATCGGGATTGCGTCCTGGAGGATTCTGATGGTCCTTTACCAGCCAGTGCCATGGCCGAATCTCTGTTGCAGGACAGTCAAGCCTCCCTGAACCTGCCGGACAATCATGTCCTGATCCCGGCCCATCCTCTGCAGGCTCAGTGGTTGATGACGCAGCCCGGGGGGGTGCTGGACGCCATCGCCCAGGGGGGGTTGATTCACCCCCCCTTGGGCTCGCTTGGTCCGGAGTTTTCTGCGACGTCATCGGTACGCACTGTTTACTGCGAGCAAGCTGAATGGATGCTGAAGTTCTCCATTCCAGTCAAGGTGACCAACTCGCTGCGGGTCAACAAGGCCCACGAGCTGAAAGCGGGGGGGGTGGTTATGTCCCGGCTGCTCCGGCAAACCGGTTTTGGTGAGGCCGAGCCCGGCTTCCGGATCCTTCAGGACCCGGCCTATCTGACCGTTATGCTACCCGGGCTGACCGAAAGCGGCTTTGAAGTGATTTTCCGGAACAACCCTTTCCCGCCGGGGGGGCAGGACCAGGGGGGGGTGATCAGCATTGCCGCCCTGACCCAGGATCCCCCCCTGCCGGGCCGGAATTCCCGGTTACTGGATCTGATCGAGGGCCTGGCCTTGAACGAGAACCGCAGCCTGGCAGCCGTCAGCCGGGACTGGTTCCAGCAGTATCTATCATGCGCGATTGGCCCGGCACTGCGGCTTTATGATGAGCACGGCATTGCCCTGGAAGCCCATCAGCAGAACAGTCTGCTGGATGTCAGCGGGGGGGGCTATCCACGCTGTTACTACTACCGGGACAATCAGGGTTACTACCTCTCGGAGAGCTTGCGCGGGCCACTCACAGAGCAATGTACCGACCTGAAAGAAACCCCCCCGGAGTTGTTCTACCGGGACGCCATGATCCGGGACAGGTTCTGCTACTACCTGATCGTAAACCAGCTGTTTTCGGTAATTGCCCGCTTTGGCATTGACGACCTGATATCGGAAACCCTGTTGATCCAGCAATTCCGACATTTTCTACATGTCGAGCACAGCCGGCTTGATGGCCCGGCACAGGCGCTCGTCAAGTCGTTACTGGAAGACAGCCGTCTACCCTACAAAGGCAATCTGCTGACCCGGGTCAACGATGTTGACGAGCTGAATGCAGAGCTGGAGATGGCAGTCTACTCCAGTATTGCCAATCCACTCCGCGGCGATACCCGGGCAACACCGAAAGGCAGCACCGCCGCCCTGGCAGTCGAGGTAAGCCATGGTGTTGCCTGAACCGAGAGCCTTATCCAAAGCCCCCCCCATGGCAGGACTGCAACCGGTGACCGCCCTGAGCGAGTTACCGGCCCAACGGGTGCTGCGGCAGCTGCTTGAAGCCCTGATGTTTGAAGGCCTGATTGCGTACCATCCGGGCGATCGCAACCGCACCGGATGGCAATGGCTGAGCTTCCAGGCTGGCAATCTGCACGGACGTTGCCGAGCCCGCATTCGGGGGGGCTTTGGCCGACTGAGACTGGACACCAGTTCCCTGACCCTGGAGCGGAACCAGAAACCGGTGTCGCTCTCGGTGACCACGCTGGTTGCACAGCTTCCGGCAACGAACTCACACCAGCAATCTCTGTTAACGGAGCTGCTGGCCACGATCAGCAACAGTGAACGGCTGGACGCCCTGCGCAAGGCTCGTCATTCCGGAGACCGCCGGAACCTGCATGGCGAAGCTCTGGACAGCGCCCTGCACGAAGGCCACCCCCCCTACCATCCCTGTTTCAAGAGCCGACTCGGATTCCAGGGCGATGATCTGGTGCACTATAGCCCGGAAACCAGCACCGGATTCAGGCTTCATTGGGTGGCAATTCCCCCCCGACACAATCTGGATTCCCAGTTACCGTCTTCAGACATGGCTTTCTGGCAATCAGAACTGGGCCAGGAACAGGCTTATCTGCTACGGGCAGCATTCCACCGGGCGGGCGTTGACTGGCAACAATATGGCGCGCTGCCAACCCACCCATGGCACTGGCAGAAACTCAGCCAGGGTCCCGAGTCCGCCCGGCTTGAGGCACTGGGCATCAAATGCCTGGGGGGGCCTCTGGGAGACCGTTACCATCCAGGGCAGTCGCTCAGGTCTCTATTCAATGCCAGCCGGCCAGCGAAAGCCTGCGTCAAACTGCCTTTGGGCATTCACAATACCTCGTCACGCCGGCATCTGGAGCCCCCCCATTCCGTGCCATCGGCTCCTGTCATCAGCCGTTGGCTCGAGTCCATTGTCGCCGGCGATCCACTGTTTGATACCAACTACCCGCTACGTCTGCTGCCCGAATATGCCAGCCTGGGCGTTGCCGCGCGCGAAGAGCAGGGAGCAAATAATTCGGAGCTTGCGGGGGGGGAGCTGGCCGCCATCTGGCGCGCCAGCATCGGCTCCCGGCTTCATGAGGGTGAGCAGGCCATTCCCTTAAACGCCCTGTTCCAGTGGCAACCTGACGACATGCCCTTTATTCACCCCCCCTGGGTGGAGCATTATGGTCTGGTCCCCCCCTGGCTGGAGGCCACGCTCAAGGCTGTCATTCTGCCAGTCTGGCATATGCTCGCTGCCCACGCGTCGGTCTTGAGGCTCATGCCCAGAACAGCTTCTGGTGGCGCGCAGCGGCTGGCCCAGAGCACTGATGCTTCGGGATTTCCACGACAGCGTCGAGTACGCCCGGGACTATCTGCCCCCCCAGACTACCCCCCCCGAACCGAACTTCGGCCCCCCCCGGCAGGCATTCTACGATCAGGCACCGGACAACCAGTACTACCGCATGAGCAACCCGGAGGCCCTGCGCGAGCTGGTGATGGATACCCTGTTTATCTTCAATCTCAGTGAGCTCGCGCTGGTCCTGGAAGAGGCCTACGGATTTAACGAGGCGCGGTTCTGGGATCGGGTCCGGACAATCCTGACCAACTACGCACGACAACACCCGGAGCAGAGGTCCCGCCTGGATCGCCTGGGATGGGATCAACCACACCCGCTCACCGAGTCGCTGCTGCGCAGCAAACTTCAGCCAGACAGCGAGCAGCCTCGCCACCGGGTGCCAAATCCCCCCCTGGCCCCCCCGGGCCCCCCCAACGACACCCTGATGCCCTTCATTGATCACCATCACAAGAGGTTACCGTGACTGCACCTTTGTTCTATGTCGACAACATGCCTTACACGCAACCGGACTGCGACCAGATAGTCCAGTGCCTGGAGGAGCGCCCTGAATTTCAGGAGCCGGCCGGTTGCCGATTTGCGGTCTGCCTGCAGGACACCGCCCACTGGCTGGCCCTGTGCCTCTGGCTGAAACCCCCCCTTGGCGCCAGTGTGTTGCCCATTCATTCCGGCACCCCCCCCTATGCCGCCGCCCGAACCCTGGCCGAGAGCACGGGCTGCACCTACCTGCTGTTCGGCGAGCAACTCCAGAAAGTCACGCCCGAAGTCATTCGCGGGAAAGCGAAGACGACCTGCGCCGAAGGCGGAGAGCTGATTCAGCTCAGCTCCGGCACCACGGGCAACCCCCCCAAAACCATCACACGGCCCTGGAACGACATAGAACGGGAACTGGCCGCCTATGTTGCCCAGTTCACTGAGGCCATGACCTTGATACCGGTGGTCGCATGCCCGGTGACGCACTCCTACGGTCTGATCTGTGGTGTGCTGGCAGCCCTGCAACGGGGGGGGATTGCCCCCCCCAGGTGATCACCAATCTCAATCCACGCTCTATTCTTGCAAGGCTGCGCGCAGTGCCCGAGCATCTGCTCTATGCCTCCCCCCGACCCTGGTCAGCTTGCTGATACGAATGCTGCCTGAAAAGCAGAGACTGCACAGCGTCATGCTGTCGGGGGGGGCGCCCCCCCTGCCCGCCCCCCCCGTACTGGACCAGCTTCGAAACCGCTGCCTGCGCGTTTGCCAGCAATATGGCTGTTCGGAAGCCGGCTGCGTTGCGCTGAGCCCGGACGTGACCGAGCCTGGCCAACTCGGCCTGCCGTTACCGCATGTGTCGGTGCAGGCCGGGGGGGGCTCCCCCCCAGGGCAACCGGATGAAATCCTGATCACGGTTAAGGCCACCGGGCAGCGCATTCACAGCAGGGATCTGGGCTATTTCGACCAGCAGGGCCAGCTGCATTTCCTGGCCCGCTCCGATGACACCATCAACGTTGCCGGCATCAACGTCTATCCGGGGGGGGCCGTAGAAGACGTGTTCCTTGGCTATCCCGGGATTCGAGAGGCGGTGGCCTTCAAGCAACCGGATGCCTTTGCCGGTGAGCGGGTTTGCCTGCGCTTTGTAGCAGACTCAGAAATAGACACCGACCAACTGCGGCAATGGAGCCGGGGGGGCCAACTGTCACCGCACCAGGTGCCGTCACTGATCGAACAGGTGGAAAGCATCTGCCGGCTCCCGAACGGCAAGGTCAGTCGCCGGCTGTTAACTGAATCCCTCAACCCCCCCAAAGACCTGCGGGAGGTGCCGGCATGAGTTCAGCCACTGCCACCCGAGACGCCATTGAAGCGGTGATTCGAAGCCATCTGCCCAACGCCCGGCTTTCGGCGTTCTCAGCGACTGCCCGCCTCAACGCCGATCTGGCGATTGACTCGATTATGCTGTTGCAACTGATCGTGCACCTGGAACTGGAGCACGGCCTGCATATACCCGAAGAAGCGCTGCTGACCGATCAGCTCGAGACCGTTGAGGACCTGGAAGCGTTATTGGTCGCCACAGGCAACCCGGAGGTTTCCCTGTGATCAAAGTGCACTGTTTTGTCAGCTGTGTCTGCGAGGTCATCAAACGCACCCCCCCCGGTGTGGACCACCGCCCCCCCTTCTACTTTGGCGTGTGGGATGCGGACTTCTCGGTCAGTGAAGAGCAGGTTCTGTCCTACCACTCGCCCCCCCATACCCGCCACGACCAGTTCCGGGAGTGGTACCGGCTACTGTACGGCGTCACCATTGAATCCTGGTATAACCACCAGCAATCGAAAGAGGCCAACATCGACCGGCTGATTGAACTGGTGGAAACGCGCCCTTCCGATCGTCAGGTCATGGTCATGCTGGACCTTTACCGACTTCCAGAACGGGAAAACAAATTCCACCAGAACCCGTTTCCCCCCCACTACGTGATGTTGGAAGCCACGGAAGATCCGGAGCAGTGGTTCATGTCGGACCCGGATTTTCGCTGGGAGGGTGTGCTGCCCAAAGACCGGATTCTGGAATCGGTTCGCTCCCCCCCGGCCGCTGCCGGTGGCTTCTGTTTCGATGGCCTGGACATCCGCCATACGCCCGCGGAGACAGTAGCCGCGTATTTCGCCCAGTGCATGAAAGCGGAGACCAATCCGTTTACCGATGCCTTGCGGCAGATTCTGCACGCCCATATCGGTCCTGATGCCAGGCAACCACTGGCAAACCTGCCCCCCCGGGCATTCCGGGAGATTCCGGTGATGGCGATTCGCAAGTACGCCTACGAGCACGCCTTTGCCTGGCTGCTGGAGGATCAGGGCCGCACCGCCGAGGGCGATCCGTGGTTCGAAGCGCTGTGCGAGGACATTGACCGGCTGGTGAAAACCTACACCCAGATCCAGTACCGGGCGCTGAAACTGGTGATGTCCGGTAACGCTGCCCTGCTGTCCGGGGGGGTCGAGCAGTTGCTGGACGAGCAGGATCAGCGAGAGTTCGCCATCAAGGACAGCCTGCAGGGCCTGTTTGCAGAATGGCAGCAGCAACACCCCCCCGACCTCACGGTCAACATCCGCACGTCCGCCCTGGAGGTATCACCATGATTCGCTTCCACCTGTGCACCATCTCGTTCCGCCACCAGTTGGTGTCGTTACCGGAACTCGCTACCTGGGCTGGCGCCACCGGCTTTGACGGTATTGAACTCTGGGGGGGCGTGCATGCCCGGCACCTGTTACAGCAGCCCGGACTGGATGGCCGCTGGCTGCAAAGCCAGGGACTGGCCATTCCCATGGTCAGCGACTACCTGCCGCTGGACGGTAGCGAGCAGGAGGCTATCCACTACACCCGCGAACTCTGCCGGCTGGCCCGACACTGGCAGGCCCCCCCCAAACTGCGAACGTTTGCCGGCCATCAGGGCAGCGCCGAGCTCGACCAGAGACAGCGCCAGGCCCAGATCCGACGTCTGCAGACGCTGACCCGTTGCGTCGCAGATGAAGGCCTGACCCTGGTGGTGGAAACACACCCCCCCGGCACCCTGGCCGATACGGTCGACTCCACGCTGACGTTGCTAACCGACGTGGATCACCCGGCCCTGGGTATCAACTTCGACGTCTTGCATGTCTGGGAAGCCGGAGCAGACCCAAAGCTGGCGCTGCAACAAATGGCGCCCTGGGTCAGACATTTTCACTTCAAGAATATCCGTCATCGGGATCAGCTCGGCGTATTTGCTCCGGCTAATGTCTACTCACCGGCCGGTTCCCGGCAGGGAATGGTGCCTGTGCTGGACGGTGCCTGTGACTACCGGCCGCTACTGGACACCCTGGCCGGCTGGCAGCAGTCGCAAACCCATCCGGCCCCCCCACTGGACATTTCCCTGGAGTGGTTCGGCCCGGACAGCTACCGGGTGCTATGCAGCGATCTTCACCAGTTGCGGCAAAACGTTCGCCAGAACCACGCGCAATCTCAGGCGCTGGCCGTCTGCCAGTGAACCTTATCCACCTCATCGCCGGCAAAGCGAATGAGGTGGGAAGCCACCACCTGGCCCAACTCCTCCAGCTCCGCTCCGGTGGGTGACTGGCAGCGCATCAGCAGCTCCCGGTTTGCGGCTTCGAGCCGGCATTCACCGATGGAGAAAGCCAGCCTGCCGTCGGTTGCGGTCCACTCAGCCTCAATCTTGTGGCGAAAGTGTTTGCAAAGGCGATTGATCAGGCGACCGGGATCGGTGGTGGCGACTCGGGAATTCATGGTTGGCATGGCAGACTCCTTACCTCAGTGGGTCAGTTAACACTGGCAGATAACGGACGATCCGCCAGCACAAGGGGGGGGTGCCCCCCCCGGGAGCATTGTTCAATGCGGGCCTCGATACCATAGGTTCGGGCCAACAGTTCTGGCGTCAGCACCTGTGCCGGCGTGCCGAGCACAGCCTGGCCGCCGGGAGACAACACCAGAACCTGGTCGCAATAGCGCAGGGCCAGATTGAGATCATGGCTGGCCACCAGGCAATCGAGCCGGTCCGGCTGGTGGCGTCACGCACCGCGTTGAGCACGTTGAGCTGCCAGTGCAGATCCAGAGCGCTGGTGGCTCATCCAGCAGCATCAATGGCGTCTGACGCACCAGAACCTGGGCCAGCCCTACCATCTGGCGCTGACCACCAGACATTTCCGACAGCCGCCGAAGCGCCAGTTGCCGGATACCCAGGGTGTCGAAGATCTCTTCGATCGCCAGCTCGGTCTCTTCCCGGGACCAGTCGCCGCGAGCAGAGCGGCAGGCGCTGAATACGGTTTCATAGGCCACCAATGGAATGGCCTGAGGCAGTGGTTGCGGCAGGTAACCAACACGACGAATACGATGGTGGGCCGTCATCGCCGCGAGGTTTTCCCCCCCGGCAAAGGTCATGGTGCCGGCAATCGGCAGAAGGCCAGCAATGGATTTAAGCAGCGTGGACTTGCCCACCGCGTTAGGGCCAACCACGGCGACCAGTGCGCCCGCGGGTATCTCCGGCAGAGTAAGCCCTGTGAACACGGATCGATTCCGGTAACCGGCGGTGACGGATTGCAGCTTCAGGGTCACAATGCGGCCCTCCTGCTACGGCCGATGATCAGGGTGATGAACAGCGGGATACCCACCAGGGCGGTCACAATCCCCCCCACCGGTAATACCACTCCCGGTACCAGTAACTTGCTGGCGATAGATGACAACGACAGCAGGACGGCCCCCCCGGCCAGGGCGCTGCCCGGCAACAGAAAGCGATGATCTTCACCCAGCATCAAACGAGCGATGTGGGGGGGCGCCACCAGGCCAATAAACCCGATTTCGCCAACGAAACACATGGCCGCCGCGGTCAACAGGCTCACCCGCATCAGCACCACCAGGCGCATGCGCTCCACGCGGATACCCAGACTTCGGGCCTGCTCCTCACCACTGCGCAACAGGGTCATGGCCCAGGCATTACGAAGGGAAAACGGCAGGCACAGCGCAAGCACCAAGCGACAATGGCCACTTTGTCCAGACTGGCCCGAGCCAGGCTACCCATGGTCCAGAACACAATCTGCTGAACCGACTCGGCATCGGACATGAACTGGATCAGGCCCACCACTGCGTTGATGCCGAATAACAGGGCAATACCAAACAGCACCACCGCATGCACCGAGGCCCCCCCCAGAGTGCGTGACAATACCAGAATCAGCAGCGAGGCGGCTGCGGCAAATACAAACGCGGAAAGAGGCAACAATACATGGGCCGCCACCCCCCCCAATACCGAGATATTGAAAGCAATCACCAGCGACGCCCCCCCCAGGGTGGCAGCCGCACCGACGCCAGGGTAAACGGGCTGGCCAGCGGATTATTCAATACCGTCTGCATCTCCGCCCCCCCGGCAAGGCCAAGGCAAGCGCCGACCACCACCGCCATCAACGCGTAGGGCAGCCGGATATCTTCAATGATTACGCGGGTGCCGGCATCGATACCCTCAGGGTTGAGTAGTCCTCTGAACACATCCAGCAATCCCAACATCGACGGCCCGCTGGCAATATCCACCAGCAGTGCTGTCATCGCCGCGAGGGTCAACCCTCCCAGGCATAACACCCGGCGCCAGACAAAACGCCGATAGTCATCGGCCAGCGAGGACGCCCTGGTGTCAGACGATTTCAGTCCCGCATCTTGCCTATACTGCACGGGCGTCATTTCTGCGCCTCCCCCCCGGCTGTCACCCAATAGACTCCGTCAAGCGGCACTGGCTGGAATCGCCGGTAGAATTCCGCCAGGGTCGCACCTGGATCCAGCTCACCAAACGCTGCCGGATGGAACCACCGGGCCAGAGCCTGGACCGCCACCACGTTCATGGGCGTGTTGTAGAAGTGGTGCCAGATAGCCATGGCCCGCCCCCCCTCTCGAATGGGTTTTACCGCTCGCAGCCCCCCCGGACGATCAGTGGCCCGGAGAAGGGATGCCCTGGCCGTCTGCTCATCAATACCGGCCCCCCCTAGCATCACGTAAGCATGGTCGGTTTCGGACGCCTGATAGCGTCGGGAGCCAATGGCAGTGGCTACGTAACGCCGGGGGGGTGGCTCACTGATCAGATATTCCAGATTGAGCACACCACTGACCCCCCCGGGAACCCGGCCTTGCGCCACATTCTTACCGCCAGCAGCCTCGATGAAGTGCCCCCCCATCATCCCCCCGCCACCATGGTCTCACAGCAGTTGTCATGCCGACCCAGACGACTGTGCAGGAACACGCTGGGCCAGTCGCTTCGCGGAATCTCGGCCACCACGCCGGTGACCCGGGCAAGCTGTTGCTGGTAGAACCGGTTGAAGACCTCGGCCTCATCCTGACGCCCGAGAACTTCGCCCAGAACAGCCATGCTCCTGGGTGTATTGACCAGAGGATCCTGCCGAAAATCGATAAACACCACTGCCACGCCCGCTCGCTGAAGGCTATCAATCAGTGCCCGGTTATGGGCGCCGGGACCGTGGCCCTCGAGACTGAAGATGGCCAGGTCAGCCCCCCCCATGGCAAGCACACTTTCCAGACTGAAACTGTCAGCCGAGGTGTGCCCCCCCACCCGGGGGGGAATATCCGCCAGTGACGGGAAAGCTTTCAGGTACTGCGCATAGCCGCCCGGATCCGTCATTTCAAAATCCGGTAACAGCCCGGCAAGACGGTCGGGCAGGTGCTCTCCCTCCAGTATGGCAAGCGCGGGAATGTAGCGACTCTCTCCCAGGATCACTCGCTCGACACGGTCCGGCAGCTTTACCGTCCGCCCTGCCAGATCGGTAACCGTGTCCGCCGCCAGGGAGAGCTCAGCCAGTAAACAGAAAACGCCGCCCATCAGGGCGGCTATGATTTGGTAACGCAACATCACGGGCCTCAGAACCGCATGGCCAGGCCAACACGGATGTCCCGCCCCCCCGGCTCCGGCATGCCAACGATTCCCTCATAGTCCTCAATATGCTGGTAATCGGCATTGCTGGCATGAGCCAGGTACTGCTTGTCGCCGACGTTCTTGATGGTCAGACTCAGGCGCAGATCCTCATTGCCGGTGGGTAACCAGTGCAGAAACAGGTCGTGCACACCGTATCCGGCTTGTCGATGGTGCCAACAGAGGTGTCCAGATTATCGATACCCTCAACAAACCGGCCCTGCCAGCCAAACTCTAGGTTTCGATCCCAGCGGTACGCCAGGTCCGCAATCCAGGTATCTCCCATGGTGTTACCCAGCAGATTGTGCTCGTACACCGTCAACGGCTGGCCATCCACTTCGGCATCGTTACTGTGGAAGCTCAGTCCGGCGGAAAGTGCCTGCCATTGGTAACCGGCCGAGATCAGATAGCCGTCAGACTCGAGATCACCGATGTTCTTGTAGATGGATTCCCGGAACGGCAGCAACGGATCAGCAATGGCGTCCTTGATTTCAGAACGGTACACCTCGGCCGACAGCCGGAAAGTTTCGTAGCGGTAATCGAAACCGACCTCGGTATTCCGGGCTTTTCGCCTTCCAGGTCCGGATCGTTTTCAGAACCTTCCAGCTTGAAGGCGTCCTGAGTGGTTGGCCCCCCCCGGAAGGCTTCGGCATAACCAGCTTTCAGGGTGAGACCGTCCACCACCTCCCAGGCCAGGTTGCATTCGGGCTGACCTCGTCTTCACTGAAGCGCTGATCATCGTTGTCCTTGAGCCGGTAGTCGTCATAACGGGCGCCGGCACTGAACAGCAGACGGCTGGTGAGCCATAGATCGCCCTGCAGGTAAACGCCCAGCACTTCACCGGTCTGTTGCTCGGCCCGCTTGTCCTCCTGATACCCGGCGTTCACCTTGTCCTCACGATAATCAACACCGTAGGTCAGGCTGTGCTCGCCAAAACGACTGGTATTACGAAGGTCGCCGCCGATGTTCCGGCTAAACCCGAAGTAACGGCCCCCCCAGCGATCCTCAACGTTCTGTTCGATGTCAGACTCGGTGTGGTAAACGGTTGCCTCAAGATCCACCAGGGCATTGCCTGCAGGAGCGTATCCGTAGTTGAGGGTAGTGGTGTCCCGTCGGCCATCCAGTTCGTAAAGGCGATTGAAACTACTGACAACCCATTGTGGACGCTGGGGGGGCCGTTCCCCCCCCTCATCGGTACGTACTTCATGACTGAGCTTGATAGTCTGATCGGCCGGCAACTGGCCCACCAGTTTCGCAAACCCCCCCAGCTGCTGACGGGCATCACTGCCGGCAATACGGTCGCCACTGCCATCCTTGAACGGCTCGTGGTCACTCTGGCTGACAGACACCAGAGTGCTCCAGTTATCACTCAGCCGACCAAAGGCCGTGCCACTGGCCTTGTAGCCATCGGTGTTGGAGAAAGAGCCGAATTTAACCAGGGCCCCCCCGGCGCTTTCGCCTGGCCGCAACAAATCGTCCGGATCCTTGGTAACAAAGCGGATTGATCCGCCCAGGGCGCCTGCTCCTTCGGTGGCCCGGCCAGCCCCCCCGGCATTGACTTCAACCTGCTTGAGCAACTCCGGCTCCACCGACAGTCGACCGGAGTGATGGAACAGTGCCCCCCCAGCCTGGGTGGCACCATCCACGGATACGTTCAAAAGCGGGTCTTCAAAGCCTCGGACATAAACTTTCTGGGCGATGCTGTTGGACCCACCAACGCTCACGTCTGGCTGGCCCGCAAAGACGTCTTCCAGATCGTCCGCCTGGAAACGCTCTATAGTCTCTGCATCGACCACAGTATCGGCGTCCGCCTCACGGTCTGCGGTTACCTGAATAGGATCCAGGGAAACCGGCTGTGCATGAGCCAGAGGTGCTGCCATCAGCGCCAGCCAGAGGGTGTTGCGACGAAAGCGCCGGGGGGGTTGTTTCATCGGTGAGGAATTTGCCATCACGACCGCACTCCATTATGCAAATGATTCGTATTTGGAGTGCATTCTCGATAACTTGTGTCGCGAAGTGAACCAGTTTTACATTTGTTACATCCGGACTGCAGGCAACCACAAATGCATCGCCAGACCACCGTTCCCCCCCGCAAGATTACAGGCCCGGATTCGCCCCCCCCTATGGCATCCAGATGCCGGCTTGCCAGCGCTAACCCCCCCAGGCCATGGCCAGACGGCACACTTTCCCGGATCCGTGTGGCACGGAAAAACGGCCGGAAGATCGCCTCCAGTTGCTCGGCCGGAACACCCGGCCCGTCGTCCTCCACCGACAGCCGGTACCCACCGGCTTCCTCCTGCAGCCGTATCATTACCGTGCCACCGGCCGGCGTATACTTGCAGGCATTACGGACCACATTTTCAATGGCCTGTGCCAACGCCCGATGACTGGTACCCCCCCGAATCTCCGCCTGTTCCGGAAGCTCGGTCCTGATATGATGCTCCGGGTACTCGTAGCGGGCGTCTTCCGCAATGGTATCCACCAGATCGGTCAGATCCAGATCCTCCTGGTTGAGCTCCGGCTGCTCGTTCTCCAGCCAGGCCAGGGTCAGGGTGTCCTCCACCAGGGCGCGCATCAGATCGCACTCCCGCCGTATCCGGGGGGGCAGGAAATGCTGGGTATCGATCCCTTCCTCTACGCAACTGATGGCCATATCAATCCGGGTCAGGGGGGGCGTTCGCAGCTCATGGGAGAGATCTGAGATCAACCGGCGCTGGGACTGGATCAGATCGCCGATCCGCTCAGCCATCTGGTCAAAGGTCTCTGCCAGCGCCGTCAGTTCGTCATTTCTGTTACCTAGCAGAGCCCTGGCTCTGGCGCCCAGATTACCCTCACTGAACTGACGGGTTGCCAGTTCCAGCTGGCGAACGGGATTCATCAGGTGCCGGTAAATCACCAGACACAATGCCAGCAGCACCGTCAGTGCAGGGCAGCTTTCAGGAATAGCCGCGCCTCCGGCAGGTAAGCGCCCGGCCGCATACGCTGAGGCAGGGTAATCAGGAAATGGGTATGGCCATCGGCGAAGGTAAGATCCATGATCGGGTTTTCGGTGAAATACAGATGGATCTTCCATTCCACGTTGCGTCCAAGCCGAAAACCCTCCTGAAACTGTGATGACAGTTCACTGCCAGCCAGCGGCTGTATTTCGGACCGAACCACCGCCGCCCAGGTGTTTTCGTCCCGTTGCAGTTGCTCCAGCCAACGGGCAAGGGCCTGTTCGTCGCCGGCCAGGTACAGACGCTCTGCTGTGTGCCCCCCCCAGTCTTTCAGGGTCTCCTGATGCTTGCGGGCAATAAAACTCATCTGCTGTTCAGTAGTGGCCCCCCCCAGAAAGGAGATCACCCAGAACAACACCAGCGTTCCCAGCGCCAGGGTGCCTGACAGCTTCCACCACAAACGACGATTCACTGGAAGCAATACCCCCCCTTGCCATGCACTGTCTGCAATCGGTCACCGGCAACGCCGGCTTCCACCAACTTGCGACGCACCCGGCTCAGGTGCATGTCCAGGCTTCGATCGTAGCGACTGAACTCTTTCTCCAGCACCACCTGGTAGAGATAGGGTTTGCTCAACGCTTCGCTCTGATGCAGCACCAGAATCCAGAGCAGGCGAAACTGGATCGGAGTCAGCGAGACCGGATTCCCCCCCTGAAAGCTGACGGTCATGGCATGACGATCAAGCTTTAACTCACCGGCAGCCAGTGTGGCAGGGTCTGCGCGCTGATCGGTTTCGCCCAGTGTGCGCCGCAGCAGCGCCTCAATTCGCAACAGCAATTCGGTGAAACTGAAAGGTTTTGGCACATAGTCATCGGCCCCCCCCTGCTGATACCCCCCCATAATGCGCTCTTGCTCGGCACCACAGGCTGTCAGCATCATGACCGGGGGGGTCTGGCGGGTTTTACGGAGCTTCTCCAGGAATTCGAAGCCGTTCATGCGCGGCAGCAGCACATCCAGAAGAATCAGGTCCAGCCGCTGCCCCCCCATGGCGGTGATCAGTGCCTGATCCCCCCCCTCATAACGCTGTACCACCTGATAGCCCCCCCGGGACGCCAGTAATCCGGACAGCTGATCACTGAGGGACTGATCGTCTTCGACAATCAGGATTTTCGGATTTCGGTCGGCCAGTGTCGCCATGGTTTGCCACCCATTGCCAAATGATAATGCATATCATATGCAACGGATGACGGTAGCTCAAGTGCAGGATTCACTCAGCGGGTGCGGCAAGCGCCTCCTGCAGCAAAGCCAACAGGTGAGCGGGCATGCCCTCGGCCAGCTTCAGAGCGGCACTGTGGCCACGGGGGGGTGTCATTTTTCCCCCCCAGGTCCGGCGCACAATGCGCAGCCATTTTTCTTTGTCGTAATCCGGGTTGTCTTCAAAGAATTGCGCAAAATAGCGCTCCAGAAACACCATACACGCCACATCTTCCAGCAACTGGGTGTCTTCGTCTTCCCGCAGTTTACGCTTGGTCAGAATGGTTTCGACCCGTTCGCACTCCGCTTTCGGGTAGCCGCAAGCCGCCATGATCTCCGCTGCCCGGCGACCATGCATGCGGCCGCAGGCCTGACGCCATTGATAGTAATTCTTGCGGCCCTCACCATAGTCACTGCGGGGGGCATGGTCCAGCGCTCGATATGTTGGGCCCGACAGGCGATCTGCATGCGCTCGGAAGGTTCCGGCTCCAGTTCAAACAGCCAGCGGGTCATGTGCAGGCTGTAGGCGTATTCCCTGGGAAGGGATTCACCGCCTATTTCCTCACGGTTGGGATCCTGCTGGTTTGCCTGGTCGATGGCATTAATCGCACATTCCAGATTGGCACTGTTGCTCATCATTCAATCCTTCAAGTCGCACGGCTCGCTCCTGGCGCCCCCCCCGTGTGAACAGGGCGCGCCGTTCCATCAAGCGATACTATCAGCCGGCCGGACTTCAGGTCACCGGCAAACTTCAGACCTGCGCCGAAGGCCGCGCCTTGATCCGGTCGAACCAGGCCTGCAGGTGTTCCTGTTCCGGCTTGATACGGATATTGACCACCCGGGCAAAGGCCACAGTGGTGAAAGCGTTGATGTCGGCGGCGGTGAACCGGTCACAGCACAGGTATTCCTTGCCCTCGAGCTGCTTGTTCAGGAAATGCATGAATTTCTCGACGCCCTGGCCGCACTCCTCCCCCCCCACTCCTTGATGGGTTCATCCGGTCCTTGAAATAGCCGGTGGTGTGCTGAAAGCACATGCCGGTGGGCATCATGAAATAGAATTCGATCCAGCGCAGCCACTGCTCCACCTGGGCTTTCTCCAGCGGTGATTCACCCAACAGACTGGGCGTGTCCGGATAGCTTTCCTCAAAATAGCGGCAGATGGCCATGGTTTCGGCAATGCAGGTGGCGTCATCCAGTTCCAGCACCGGCACTTTCTTCATCGGGTTGCGGGCAACAAAGTCCGGGCTCAGGTTCTCCCCCCCTTTTTCAATATCCACCTGCACCAGTTCAACCTGGTCCAGCAAGCCTTTCTCGGCCAGGAACATGCGCACTCGACGCGGATTGGGGGGGGCGGTTCGGGTTTCGAAGAGTTTCATCTTGTTATTGGCTCCGTTCACTCGTTGAATTGACGCCAATGAGCGTGACCGCAAAAAACAGTTGCGTCAAGCAACCGCTATTGACCAGGCAACCAATGTTCCATCTGCTGGATGATCCATCCGGGTTCATCCAGCGGCAAGTCGTGCCCGGCATCCGGATGCAGCCGAAGCGTCCAGCACCAGCGCCGTTCCAGTTCGGCGCTGCAATGCCAGTGCACAATACGGTCACCCTTGCTCGCCAGCAGCAGGGCGTCTGCCATGGGCCGCTGCGGCAAGGGCTGAAACCGGGCTGCCGCCCGCAACTGATTGAACGCCGTACGATAGTTGACAGGACGCTGGCGCTGGATGCTGTACCAGGCTTTGCACAAAGACAGTGGAATCTCTCGATTGGACGTCAGGCGCAGAATATCCCGCTCCCGGTGAAACAGCTCTCGACGGGCCAGTAGCTGAGTCACGCGCGGCCAGGCCAGCGGGCGCATGCGTTTCCAGAACGGGCTGAAACCGGAACTGGTGTTGACCAGAACCAGGTGCTGCAGCTCCCCCCCGGGTTCGGCATGCTGGGCCCAGTCAAGGGCCACCATACCGCCCATGGACAGCGCCAACAGGCTGAACGGCTGGTATATGATTGACCTGCTCACAGACGCGCCTGCGAATCTCAGGGATAGTGTCAGGAGAATCCTCGCGGAACAGTGTGCCGGTGCCCGGCAGATCAATGGTGTGGAACCGGTGTTCCGGAAAGGCCGAACGAAGCTGTGCCGGGAAGTCGCCCCCCCAGTGGCCCTGCTCCCGGGTAAGGCCTCTCAGAAGGATCCAGTGCATGTCATCGGCTATCCCTGTACCAGTGCATAATGGCAGCTTCCCTCAGCATGGACTCTTCATCCGCCCCCCCCGGCAACCAGTTCTCATGACTGGCAGCGGCGTTCAACAGGAAATCAATCCACGGCATGTGACTGCGCAACACCCTTTGGTGTCGGTGCGGAACCAGTGGGTTGAAGAAGCCTTCCAGCCGAAACAGCTGACGCGGGCGTTTACGAATCCAGCGCCAGGATCCCATTTCCAGGGTGAGCGGCAGAAAAACACCGTCGCTGGTTCGGTTAACCTGTTTGTAAAAGTAGTCCCATAGATCACCATGGGTCAGATAGTGGGCAGATTGCGGCTCAAACCGGTACGTGTGATTGGGGGGGTAAGCCTGTTCCCAGATCAGTTTGAGCGCCATGACCGAGCCAATGCGGCGCATGGGCCGGCGGCGATAGGCGTAGGGAAACCAGATCTGATCCTGCCAGCCAAACCCGGAATGGCAATCCAGCGCCAGACTGAATGGACGACCCGGGAGCAGTTCCCGGATCACCGACTCGAGGGCCAGGTTCTCGGCTTCCATCCCCCCCTGTTCGGGATCACCGGTATACCAGGGCAAGCGTGGTGAAAGCCGCTGCCCTCCCAACAGGAAGGCACTGCGATCCTGGGCCGTGATCGGCGCATTACGCATCAGATCAACCCCCCCGTTCGGATTGCTGCGCTGGTTCAGGTACATGCCGCCCGGGTTCAGCATGGGCAGAAGCGTGATGTGCACCCGCTCCAGAAGCGTCTGTACGCTGTCATCCCAGGCCAGGCGGGCCAGAAAAGAAGACAGCCACGCCATCACCACCTGCGTGCCGATACGCTCAAGCCCATGAACTCCGCCAATCAGCATAACAACGGGCGCATCCTTGCGGTCGGTGCCCAGGTCGACCCGATAGACCGGCAGTTCAAGGTCGCGAACGTTCACACGGGACAGTACCGAACTGGAGACACCTTCCGGCGCCTCCGCCAGCAGCCGCTCGAGCTGGATCAGCTCCGGCAGGAAAGTGCGAAGCCTTCGTTTCTGGCCTCTGTCCCGGCGGGCTTGCTCCGCTGGTATCACAGCGTGGGGGGGCGTCAATGCTTTCAGTTCGGTCATTTCAGGCTCTCTGGCAACGGCTGCTGACAGTGTGCGCCAGAAATGCTTCAGTCCGTTGACAGTGCCGAACCTGTTATTGCAAATAGTATGCAAGGGTATACTATGAAAATGCACCTTCGCAGATTACCGTGACCCAGTCCGCTCATGCCCAGATTCCCGTTGCTCATCCTGGCCCTGTTGATGGCCGCCTGCTCACCCGATGAGGCTACAGAACCAGGGCAGCATGAAGCCACGGAAAGCGCCACGCGTCAGCAACCTGCCCCCCCCACCCTGATCAACACCGGATCATTCTCGCCGCCGACCCCCCCTGGTGCCCCCCCCATAACTGCCGGGCTGGTGCGCCGGAGGAAGGTTATATGGTGGATATTGCGCGGGAGATTTTTGCCGCATCCGGCTTTGACGTTGAGTACAGAAACTATGGCTGGGCCCGTTCCCTGAGCCTGGCCCGGGAGAACCGGATTGATGGCGTTATCGGCGCCCTGAAAGGCGACGCCCCCCCGGACTTTGTCTTTCCGGAGCGCCCCCCCATGGGCACCGCCCGTATCGGCTTGTACACGCATCCGGAGAGTCAATGGCAATACCGGGGGGGGCTGGAGTCGCTTAACGGAAAAACCCTGCTGGTGATCAACGGTTACTCCTACTCTCCGGAGCTGGATCGTTATATTGCAGACTATACCGATGATCCCGAACGAGTGTGGGTCCTCTCCGGAGCAGCGCCCCCCCTCGGGCGAGCCCTCAGACTACTGGCACAGGAACGTACCGATACCTTCGCCGAAGACCAGGCGGTCATGAGCTGGTTTTTGCGGGAGCATTCAGGATATCCACCTCCAAGACTGGCCGGGATCGCCCACCAGGCCCCCCCCGTCTACATCGCCTTCTCGGCTGGCAACTCAAGATCGGAGGAACTGGCCAGACTACTGGATGCAGGTCTGGCCAGGCTGGCTGAAACTGGCCGTCTGGACGTGATCAAGGCGTCCTACGGGCTTTCCACCTCAGACTGAAAAGCCTTTATGGTATCGCCAGCGGGTGTTTGCAGCAGCAATTCACCATGCCGGCCGATCCGGCCATCCGTTACCTCTTCCAGCAGCTCCAGGAAACGCCTTTCCTGATTCATCAACGCCGGCGCACAGGCCATCATGGTTGTGGCCTGGAGACTGAAGGACAGCCCTTCTCCCGTCAGGTTATAACTTCCCATATAGCGATTACAGGAAGCCCGGCCAGCTACCCGGTTGTCCGCCAGAAACCTCAGGGTCATTCTGGAGCGGTCAATAATGCCGGCACCGGCAAGGTCTTCCACCACCCATTCGGCACCCCCCCGGAACAGTCGCTGACGATCCCCCCCACCACAACCCTCAAACGTCTCATCGCCGAGTGTCAGACGCACCTGAGCCGGATACTGAGCACCGGCCATCTGGTCTTCACACAACTGATGAGCGATCCGCACTTCCATCCGCTCGTCACCCAGCGTGGCTTCATAGGCGCGACCATGACGATTGGCAAGAATCTCGTTCAGGCGGATATCTTCGGTGACTTGCTGGTCGTAAGGACGGGTCAGCCGCATCTGGCCATTCTCGATGACAACAGACCAGAACGGTTCCGTGCCTATCCCACGAAACGAGGATTCAATGGCGCCCGGCTCCAGGCACTCGGGAAGCGTCTCGCCACGCAGGCTCAGCGTTGCCCGCTCCCCCCCCTTGCTCCAGAAC
>JDSH01000143.1_pt1 | contig 23143 bp, 27 predicted proteins | sample 199451 | NCBI WGS metagenome assembly JDSH01 (sample SAMN02584198, study PRJNA231836) | bioreactor metagenome | isolation source: continuous culture bioreactor electron acceptor NO2- transfer2 day 38 after... | place: Germany: Bremen | reverse complement strand
AGGGGGGGCTGGAAGTCAGCTCTCTCGTGAACTTTCCAATATGTTTGGTGGGGGGGACCGGGAACTCCTACTCTACATTCTCTCCGCGCTTGAACTACTGTGCGGAATCTTTCTCGTTATACAATTCTTCATGAAGGGAATCTCCGATAAGTTTGGCAAACTTGCTCTGACTATTATCCTAATATTCTGGCTTGCTTGATTGCCATCCTCGATATCCTGACAATTGACTTTGGTGGCTTCAGAGGATCTGACTGGTTCTCTTGGATAGAACAGGTGGTGCTTCACCTCATCGTATTGGCAAGCATTGTACAGTTGCAGAAGTGAGGATCCTCACGTAAGAGGTTTTTATATCTGAATTGATTTGCATGAGCGCGAAATCACCCATGTATAGAGGGGGGGTGTCCGCGCTCAATTTTTTTATTCTTCCTATAGCAATGCTCGAACACAAAGCGCACATGTTTCTAGTAATTTACGAATCCTTGAACCAATTACCGCCAATAGGGTTCAACCCCCCCCGATGGATCTGTAAATAATCCAGTACCAATAAATACATTGATTATGAATAGGTTCACTACAGATAGAGTACTATTTTTCCTTGCTTCATAGGAACTTGTACAGCTAGTTTACGATTGGTAAATTATTTTGTATATTATAGTTATAGATATTGACGGATGCGACGTACTACGAATGTAAAAGGAGCACAGCATGGCATATGAAATTGCACAGCGTTTTCCAAATGAAATTTTGTACCAAGAAGAAGGGCCCTTTGTTACGCTCTATCAACCAACACACAGACGCTTTCCGGAAAACAAACAGGATCCTATTGTATTCAAGAATCTGCTTCGATCAATTGGTAAATCACTGAGTCAGAAATATGATAAGGATGTAGTTAATCTAATCATGCAACCGTTCTATGAACTCGAAGAGGATGCACCGTTCTGGAACAATACCTCACAGGGGGGGATTGGCGTCCTGGCGAGTCGAAACAAATGTGTTGTGTATAATCTTCAAATTCCTGTAAAGGAATTTGCTACAGTTGCTGACAGCTTTCATATCAAGCCTTTGATCAAGGCATACCAGTCTATGGAAAGTTATCATTTATTGGGCTTGAGCAGCACGAATTTCACGCTCTATCAAGGTGATAGGAATGGTTTTTCAGAAATCACCCTACCCTCTGGTACACCTCGCACATTGGAAGAGGTATTAGGGGGGGACCAACTGACAGATTCCTATCTGTCACATGGCTCCTATGGTGGGACTGGAAGCCATACCATGTACCACGGCCACGGAGATGCAAAACAAGAGAGAGACAATGATACCGAAAAGTATTTCAGGTATGTAGATCGTTTCGTACTTGACCACTATTCAAAACCATCGAAACTTCCGCTGATCATTGTTTCGCTTCCAGAGTTTCTTTCCCTTTTCAAGAGCATCAGCAATAATCCCTATGTATTGGATGAGGGTATTGAAAACTCCTATGATTCCCTGGACAAGGATACGCTTAAGGCTAAAGCTTGGAGATTATCAAACCAATCAATCTACAAAAGATAGAAAAGGTAATCGAATCCTATAAAATTGCAGAAGCCGAAGCTTTGGGTTCTTCTGATGTTAAAGTGGTAGCCAAAGCAGCTTTCAATAGTCGAATTGCGACCTTACTCATTGAGGAAAGCAAAATAGTACCGGGAAAAATCAATCACGATACTGGAGAAGTAGAATACGGAGCTATAGGGGGGGATCCAACGTTTGACGACCTTTTGGATGACATAGCCGAATTTGCCTTGATGCGAAAAGGAGAGGTCTTGGTCATTCCAAAGGATTTAATGCCAAGCACTACTGGAGTTGCAGCAATATTTAGATACTGACACATGTGTCGCTCTACGTAATAGCCTCAAAACCTGCCCAAAAATGTAATTATTACCCAGCTACCTGTTCCATACAGAACAGGTAGCTGATCTTTTCATCCAGCCACTACCACGCCCTTTGATGATTTACGGCTGATAATAATACTGCAGAGAACAGAAATGACAAGGATGGGGGGGACAAGCAGCATTGATTGCAATTCTGCATCCTGCTAGTCACCGTTCCACTGAAATTGAACAAGGCATGAAATATTGCGCCCGGAATAATACTACGTGTCTTTGCCACCAGAAGAGCAAGCAATATTCCTACAGCTATTGCTACTGCTATCTGAGAGAGTAGTTCCGTACTGCTGTAGCCCCCCCTAAGCAAATTTACAATATGGCCAAAACCAAAGGTAATACCGCTTATGATGATCGCCCTTTTGGTAGTGGAATTCTTCTCGATTGCCAAAAAAAGCATACCCCCCCGAAAGAGCACTTCCTCTATAAACCCTACCGCCATCATCAATAAAGCTGCAATCAGGATATCCGAAAGACCCAAGGTAGCTTCCAGGCCTACAAACCACTGGATGAGTGCAAGTATCAGGAGTGGTATAAAATACCATACTCTTGCGTAGACATTTCGCTCTGGCAACTGCAGCAAAAGGTCTTTGAGCCGATGAGTTTTCAGTAGTAATCCCGAAAAACCGACCAGTATCAATGCAGTGATGAGACTTCCCATGCCTGTTTGTCTCCCAATCTCATCCCCCCCTATATTCACCAATACGATGTAGACCAATATCCAGAGAAGCGCACGCCGTACTACCGTTTTGTCTTTACCTTCGTTCATTTCATGTTCCTTCTTTACTGTATTCATTTTTCAAACCTGTGAACGTATGCTTTAAAAGCTGGGTAATCTGTGCATCTTCCAGACTGCACTCATTTGTTGCCAGCATTGAGCAATGCCATGCACCATGAGCCAAATACCCAGGAATATCTGTTCTGATTGCTTCTCTGTGAGTTGCGTCATTTGCGAGATAAGGCTTATGATCGGTTTATTTGCATCATCCGAGGCCAGGTCAATGACTTGTTTTCCTCGAAATCCATCCGACATGAACAATAACCTGAACAGGTGCTTCTCTCTCCTAGCGAAATCAATGTATGAGAGCCCCCCCATTCCAAGAAAGGGTATTGTGTTTTTTTTCCAAGCCTTGGAGCAACTGCTCCTCGAAAAGGGAATCAACCTTTTGATACACAGCCTCTCTGAGATGTTCCATCGAGGGAAAGTTATGAAATATCGGCTGTACGGAACATCCAAGTGCCTTGGCGAGAGATCGGGCATTCAACGCCCCCCCTTCACCCTCGTCCCGAATAATCTGGATTGCAGCATCCACAATAGCTTGTTCTGATATTCTTACCTTTGGTGGCATATGCTCTCCTTTTTATAACAATCGTTATATAACGTTTGTTATGTTTTATGCAAGCTCTTTTATTTCATTATTAAGAAAATATTTTGAAATCTATTACAATCTCCTAGCAAATCTCTTCAATGCTCAAATGAAACTTACTGAACAGCGCACAGCTGATCTTTCTGATAAGAATTGGGTTCTCTTATCTGAACCCGATTATCCACTTATCACCAACTAACCCTGTATTTTATTCATTTTACTGGTGCTGTCAGATTCCAATCCTGGCAAGCATGCTCTACAGTTATTTCTTAGATGGTACAACTTGAGGAAAGAAAAATTAGATGAAAACATCGACAACATTACAACAGAAAAGTTTCTATAGAGTATCCTTCTGGGCCTCTCTCACCATGCTTATCCTTATCCCAATACAAATTCTTATATTTGTGCTTTCACCCCCCCACCCTACTACCATCCAGGGATGGTTGGAACTATTTAAAATGAGTTGGGTCTTGGGTGTTATTCATTTCGACGGCTTGTATATCATCAATAACATTATCCTAGCCGTCATATATGTAGCTCTTTTCTTATTGTTGGTGGATGAGCATCCAACCCTGATGATACTTGCCACACTGTTTGGATTATTAGGAATAGCCTCCTATTTTGCATCCAACAAGGCAGTGGAAATGTTCTTTCTCAGTAAAGAATACTGGGGGGGAGGGAGGACCAACCTCCCTGACGAGGTTTTCTTTGCCTCGGTTCAGGGGGGGTTGCTGCTTGCTTGGAAAGGGACTGCATTCGATATCTATTATATTTTGAATGGAATTACCCTTTTCCTTATTTCATCGGCCATGCTAAAAAGTCACTTATTCAAATCCAGTATTGCAATCGTTGGTTTCATCTCCGCTTTTCTTATGATCATTCCATCAAACTTCGGAGCTGTGGGAATGGTATTCAGCCTGCTTTCCCTTATACCCTGGTATCTATTCACGATCATGATCGCAAGAGTGTTTTGGAATCATTTAAAAAAAAGTGATTCGTGAATTCTTTTAATATCAACACATCGCAATCACTACTCTTCTTAGAGCAGTGGTATTGAGCTTTAATTCTTACTCCATATGCAATATACTCATCTGGTGGTTTGATTTCTTACTAATTAACTACTTAGATACTGCTTACTTACCTGTTATCGAATCTAATACATATACTATCCGTTATTGAGGGGGGGTAGCAATGAAATGAGTAGCTATGTAAAGAAGCTTATTACAATTATCCTTCTGCTTTTCATTCTCCAGTCGGGGGGGTTCTCTGCACAAACTTCCTTGGGAATAGAACTTGGGTTGCCTGGTACTACGGGTATTGTTGGACAGTTTGAACATCAGAACTTGCGTTGCGAACTTGCCTTGCATGTATTCACCTTGGAATACTTGCGTGCACCCCCCTCAAACTAGAGGGGGGGATACAGATGGTACAGCAGAATCAAATCATAGGAAAAGCCATCGTCTCTACAAAAATCACACCAACCGAACGTCATGTATTGTATGGAGGTGTGGGGGGATGCTTAGTTACCTCGATTTATATTATGACGAGTACATGGTAGGGGGGGTTGGCCCAGTTCTTCAATATGCCTGGAAATTTCCAGAGAAGCATTGGGAGTTGAATTTTGATCTTCTCATCCCACTCCTTTTCAAATATTCGTATGAAGAGCCATCCCTGAAGACGACTGGCCTTCCACAGCATCGTTTATATATGTGATTCTCATAGCGATGGCCCCCCCATCCATTGGTATTTCCTGGTCGTTCTAAACCTAAGAAATCCTTTCCTGATAGAGCCAATCATCCACAGAACAGACTACGCTACTCCCACACTCCGTTGTTGAAGGTGTATGTCACTTCTTCTGGAGTCTCAGAGCTTGAAGGGAACTCCTCATCAAAGAGCAATTTCTTCTCTTCCCATTTGCTATGGTCAATTTCACTGGGTGCTACATACCACGAAGGCTTATCAGTATGATCAATTGTGTTAGTGGTAAAGGAAGGTGTGCCATTTTCAACATGTACATCGTAGGTGAGAGACAACAGCCTTGCAGTTCCTGTATCGTTGTCATCACTTGAAGAAGTCACCTCCCAAGCCCTTGCAATTCCGCTTGTTCCAGAAATGAAATCCCCCCCACTGATCTCACCATCTTCAAGTGATGATTCCACCACAAGTACGGTATTATCTGATTTAGTAAACAACATAGTTCCCGTATATGAGAATTTACCATTAGCAAATACTGTGAAATCTAGATCAATGTTTTCATTTGCCCCCCCAGTAAATCGTACATAATTATTACCCTCTTCAATGGTACAAGGAACTGTAGTACCAAAGATTTCGATATCAATAGCACTGGTACCAGTGGGAACCACTTCTGTTTTCCAACCCTCGATAGGAGGAATGGCAAAGGAATAATCAGAAGCAGAGGAACGAATAGAACGCTCAAATGGTAATGCACTTCTGAATATAGGTATCATGTGGGCCGATCCTTGTTCAAGCGAACATGACATAAAGACAAGACCAATAGAGAGAAGTAGTAATGCAACGAGAGCAATATTGATTGCTGACTTTATAGAACAATGAGACACATATGAATGCTTAATCACCAAAGACTCCAAATGCTTGTTAATAATTGTTTGTGAATGGTCATTGTAATTCAGAACATAGGCATTGCCACCCTGAATTTTTGATTTTCGGTTATTGTACAAACAGGGACCACCATTACTATAATAGGAATATCCATGTAATGGTGATCCCCCCCTCAGTACCTATCAGGCTATTGTTTGTTGATAGCAGTTTCCCAGACCATCCGTGCATACAAGGAAATTTCTGGACCACTTAGTCCATATTGTGCTATTCCCATAACCTCCTCGTTTGCAGCAAATCGCCATCCTCCGCGCAGTGCTAGTTGCATATATGTGGTTATATTCAGCTCAAGGCCAGCAGATACGGAAGCAAAAGCAGATCGATGGGAGAATGCGACATCATACCCCCCCTCCTTACCGTCAACATCCTCAAGATACCCAACTGAGATCCCTCCAACTGCCAAGCGCATGATGGGGGGTGGACCAGACTATCAGGAGAGAATGTGAACAACATCTCCATTCCCGACATCATTGCATACGCTGCGTCGGTATTCGCGATAGACAACCCTAAATCTGCGTGGGCAAAATTGGATAATGGATTGACGGCAATGAAAGCACCAAGAGATAAACTGGGTGAGAGTCTAAACCCATAGGATACATCAAGTAAAATGGCCATTTCATCTTCGATGAATGCTTCTCCCCCCCCTCCCACATGGAGATAATTCACAAATGAACATGTGGGGGGGCTAGAACCTTCAAACACTGTTTGCGATGCAAATACCACGCTTCCACCACATAGAACCACCAAAACCAACAACCCGATTCTTACATTCTTAGTCATACTTCATTTACTTCCTTATATATTGTTAGTGACTATTCTTTTCTACCAATTGATCAAGCATTCCCACCAATTCAGACTGCCTATAAGGCACACCTTGTACAACAACAAGATTGATATCCCTCAGATTGTTAATGTCCTCAAGTGGATTACTGTTTAAGACCAATAGATCAGAGCGCCGACCTTCCTGCACTGTTCCGAATTCATCTGATTTTTCAAAGCATTCAGAAGCCCGTACCGTGGAAGCAGCAATTGCCTCCCAGGTGGTCATGCCCAACGCAACCAATCTTTCCAATTCCTTGTGCAGTGAAGAACCTGCAACTACGTTCAGGGTTCCACTGTCCGTCCCCCCCGCTGCAATAGGGGGGGCGTTTGCCCTGATAAGTGCCTCCACGATCAAAGCAAAATCTTCCATGTGATCAGAGGGCAATACAGAGTACCCCCCCTCCACGTTTTTCTGTATGAGCTTGGAAAATGATTCTACTGATGCAGACCAGAATGCCCGATTTGACGGAGATATATAGCGTGTCCAGGGATCAGCATCAATGGCATCAATATGTTCGGGAGCAACGATATTCCTCCAGACTTCCAATGTAGGGATATTCCAAATTCCTGCCTCGGCAGTACGGTTTGCAATTTCATCAAGTATTTCGGGTTCTATCTTGAATGTGCCAAATGGGTTGATATAACCGGTCAGATGTTCAATGGAGTGCATCAAGGAACCATCGACTACCTCTTCAATTCCTACCTCATGAGGAACATGCCCTACCACAGGAAAACCCAACTTCTTGGCCTCTTTTGCAATACTGTAGAATGCGCTTGAGGGAAGCTTATTGTACACTTTGAAATATTCAAATCCTTTCTCATTAGCCCTCCGGACAGCATCCACCCCCCCTTCGTTGGCCGTCTTTGTGTCCAAGTAGAGCGACTTATCAAAGTATTTGCCCGTTCTCGCTTCATGAATGGGGGGGCTTGCTTGGTACACCCAAGGTGAAAGCACTTCTCCTTTTCGAACCGAGTCCCGGAATTCCAGATGGTCACTGAAGGCAAACCTTGCATCATCCCGACCGGCATCAGTAAAGGACGCCATATTGCGAACTGAAGTCACCCCCCCATTTGCCAAGAACAGCAAGGGATCCAAGGCATTGAAAAGGAGATGCACATGCGCATCCGCCAGGCCCGGAACTATCCACTTGCCGGTACAGTCGATACGATCTGCAGATGCAGGGATTCTTTCATAATCAGTACCCACATATACAATCTTTTTATCTTCTACGATTACCACTGCATTCTCGATAATCTTTTCAGGCTCAGTCATGGGAATTACTGTTGCATGAACAAAAGCCTGTGTGGCATTCACCTCCTTAGGCTTTGGAAGCTCCAAGCGAACTGCACGGGGGGGCCCTGTTAAACAGGAGGTTATAAACAAGACGCAAACCAAAAGCAATCCTATTATCCAAAGCCTATAATTCTTCCCTACCATAATATTCTCCTATTCACGTATGATGGTAGAAAGGATATCGCTCAGTGATGGCTGATCCTATCGGAAAAATGTATGAGAAATGGAATAAACAGCTACGTATTTAGTTGTAATTAGCATGATTTCACGTACTAGATACATCATCTTTTCATTGAAAAGAAGAACAAAGGAGGAGAAAGCTCGTTGATTTCGTTCAAACAGCATTCCTCATGTTTGCGAAGATCTCCAATGAGCAATAGGTGGCCATTGGTGTTCTCAGATGTTGGTAGAACAGATCAACTTGTGGATTGCTAGTAATAATTATTCGCAACATTATAAAAATCGGTATCTCAAAAGATTGACTTATGACATATATTATGAAGAAAATTGTGTATGAAAACAAAAAAAATAAAACGAAACTAGTATGTGCACTTGGGGGGGTGATCGGGATCATCGTTTTATTCTTCACAAGCTGTATAGTCACAGAAGAATTTATGAATGAGTTACTGTACGGCACAGGAGGCACTGGTGAAATGGCCTCCGCTCAAGAGGAGAACAATACAGGCAGTGAACTTGATGGCAATATTAGCGGAACATACTTCAGTGAAAACTGTGGTGAGATTTTTTTTATACAAAGAGATAATCAAGTTTCAGGAACATATCCAAACGGTAATATAGAGGGAACACTCACTGGAAATACATTGGAAGGAAGATGGGCAGGACCTTGGGTAGCTGGAAGGATGCGACTTAAATTCTCCTCTGATGCTAGTAGCTTCAGTGGCTATGAGGCCTATGGCAACCTAGAACCAGAAGCAAACAATCCTGATGCTCGTCCCTGGAGTAGAACGAGGATAGCTCCTGCCAGACCAAGGAACAAAAACACAGAACTTGTGTCACCCCCCCCAACATCAGATAAGTCTACTGCTACTACAGCATCGAGTAAGGAATCATCCTCAGCGTACAATGCCACCGGAGTGTATAGAACGAGCCTAGGTGAACTGACGTTGACCCAAAATGGCAGTACCGTAACGGGCAGCTATCCTCAGAGTACGCTTATGGGACAAATGCCTGGTTATGAACTTACCGGCCAGATCTACTCGCTTGGAACAACCGCAGATATTCGCTTTACATTCGCTTCTGATGGTAGTGGTTTTCAGGGAGAACTGTTGTACCAAGGGGGGGAAAGCCATGTATGGAATGGTACCAAAATTAGTGGGAATGCCCCCCCACCCCCCCAGAAAGAGGTAGCCACCAAGCAATCAGAAATGAATACCAAGCAAACTACACCATTGTCTGTAAGCGGCACGTATTACAGCGAAAACAGGGGGGGGAGATTGTTCTGGAGCAGCGAGGTGAGCATGTAAGTGGTACCTATCCAAATGGAATCATTGCGGGAACACTCACTGGAAATACGCTGGAAGGGACATGGGAAAGTCCTTGGACGCGTGGCAGAATGATCTTGCGATTTTCTCCTGATGCCAGCAACTTCAGTGGATATGAGAATACTGGTTCTCTCGAGCCAAATGTGAGCAACCCAGATTCACTTCCTTGGACAGGAGTAAGGGCTGGCTCATCGCCCAAAGGCAGCGCGGGTACAGAAACAACGCAGTACAACAATGCTGACCAATTTGATAATTATTATGGTGGTTGGATCGATGTGAATGAGGACTCCTCTGGCTTTGTGTTCAGTGCCGATACATCATTAATACTATTCTTCGATGGAGAAATTGCTGAGGGATACTGGACCACGAAAGGCAAGAACATCACCCTATTTGTAGAAAATGCCCAAGGTGATTATGTAACGTTTGAGGGTACGTATGAATTTGATGGGACTAATCTACTCCTCACACTCGATGGTGATGAACTGGTATTGGAGAGGCATTGGGTCAGCGATAAGGATGATGTGATTTCATTCAACAACCAATTCAAAACGGAGACACCTGTACAGTCAGGTTCCATAGTGGGAGTGTACGATACCAATTTCGGGAAGATGACGCTTACCCAGAAAGGATCATCGGTAACAGGAGAATATCCAATGGGAGAGGTGGAAGGAACCTTTTCCAACAATACATTCACAGGAACTTTCTCATCCATGGGAATTGAAGGTACGTTCAATCTCGTTTTCACCCCCCCCAATCGCGATGCGTTTGAAGGGAAAATGGTGGTAGACAAGTACACAGACTATCTGTGGACAGGTACGAGAATTTCATCTGGAGAACAAAGTTCACCAGCTACTACAACCGTTCCATCACAGAGCTCTCCGTCTTCCTATACGGTTGGCATGAATGGTCCAGCCGGAGGAATAATCTTCTATGACAAGGGGGGGGACTCCAGCAATGGATGGCGATACCTTGAGGTAGCTCCTCAGGGGGGGGCTGAGATGACAAAGTTGTGGGCTCCGAACAACGAGATGACTGCAAGCGTGTTTGATGTTGATGATGCGGTCGGAAGAGGAGAAGACTATACTGGAAAAATTGTACGTACCTATGCGAGCGCTACTTCTTCGACTTCCATGAATGATTACGCCGCACAAGCATGTGAGAGTCTATCCTATGGTGGATTCAATGATTGGTTCCTGCCTTCACACGCAGAATTGGTTGAAATCTACAACAAGGTACATAAGGAAGGTTTGGGAGGGTTTGCCAGAGATCTGTATTGGTCATCTACTGAATGGAAAGATGGGAGCAACAGCTATGCTTATTATCTTAATTTCGATGACGGCTCCCAATATATAAGTTCAAAGATTGATTCCTTGAAGGTTCGACCGGTGAGAGCTTTCTAGGGAGCATGCATAGGCAATTCAACGGTGGCAGTGCCACCGTTGTTGCTATCAGCAGAATGATAGGTTCTAGATATTCTTACCTAACATCTCCTTTTCCGGTCCATCTAGGACCAGGAAGAAGGAGACTATTACCGTTGATCGAACTTAGGTGATAGACGCCTCATATATAGCCTGTATTGAAGAGCCAAGAATCTTGTTGAATTCTTCGTCACTCTGCTCAACATGTATATCTTGTGTGAGGGCTCTTGAGAAGCTGGCGATAAGTCCGTGGTTTTTAGCAAGAAGGTTGTTTGCCTTATTACGGGTATACCCTCCTGAGAGAGCCACTACACGTACCATATGCGCTTCTTTTTGTAACTCGGTATAGAAGTTTGGTTCTGTGGGTATGGAGAGTTTCAGCATTACCCTGTCCTCATCATCGAGGAGCGCAAGGTGTTTAGCAATCTCAGTTTTCAGAATCTTCTCAGATGCTTGCTTGTCCATGCTATGGATATCCACCTCAGGTTCAATGATCGGAACCAAGCCAGCCTTCAATATGATCTTGGCAATTTCAAACTGCTGTTCAACGATCTTCCTGATTCCCTTAGGATTGGCTTCCTTGATGACTGAACGCATTTTGGTGCCAAAGATACCCTGCTCTACTGCTCTCTCAAGCAATGGTTCAAGGTCAGGCATGGGTTTCATCAACTGAACTCCTTCAGCGATGTCAGCAAGTCCTTTGTCCACTTTCAGGAAAGGTACAATTCTCTTGTTTTTCCAAAGGTAATCAGATGTTGGCATTCCTTCGATGGTTCGATCCATGGTGTCTTCAAACAGAATAGCTCCTAGAATATGAGCATCGGTAAAAGCAGGGCTTGTAATAATTCTGGTGCGCATTGCATGTACAAGATCGAACATTTCTTTATCGGTTGCATAGGCATCTTCTGGTATTCCATATTGCAACAGTGCTTTGGGTGTACTGCCGCCACTCTGGTCCAATGCAGCGATAAAACCTTTTCCAGTCACCATACGGGCAAGTTGTTCTCTGTTCATACGTTTCCTTCCTTATTTACCAATATAAGTTTTTTATTGGTTACAAGTTAAAGGTACTCAAATGTAGTAAAGCAAGCAAGTGAAGGACCAGAGAATTCGCTTGCATACGATGTAAAGGCTATTGCAACAGGTCCATCAAAGGGATTAATCAATAGGCGCTTATTGGTCTTACTCTAAAATCGGAGTAGCGGTATCCATCATAATTTTGTCCACCATTAAAATCGAAGAAAGCTGCATCAGATGAAACGCCATTGATTGCCCTGGAAACATTGCGGGTTATCCCTTTTTCCAGAATTTCCAAGGAAACTATGATATCTTCATGAGAATCATTGTTTAAGAATATGGCCTTGCCAACAACCCGACCTGTGGATGGCTCATCTATCGCCATCTCACACCCGATAAGCATCCATACTGCAACTGCTAAAAAAAACAACAAAGAATCTCCCTGCTTTACAATTAGACATGACAGGCCCCCCCTTTTTGCGATTCATTTAGATTTACATAAAACGCATTTCACTATGTGCGGGGGGGTGTGATGTTCATATCCAAGCAGGACTGGCACCGCACCTAGAAATATTAGACTTTCAGAATAATCAGATGTCAATTTTTTTTATCCCTATCTTCAGAAACAATTGTATGATTTTTACCTAGTCATCTGTAACAGCATAAACGTATAACTGGGCTTGGTGCGGATCGGACAGAGAACAAGGAAGCGAAGAAATCGAGATATCTGAGCTGACACCAACAAAGTCCATCAGTTCGATAGGCCCAAGTAAAGATTTACATGGTATGGATCACTACTTTACATTCATCACAAACCAAACAATTTTGATGGGTTTTGCCGTTTTGAAAGTGGGAAACCAAAAACATGAGTTAAATCTGTATCATTGCCCATACAAACGTACTCTGTGGCAGGATACAGAGGCAGGAAGATCATGGAAGTTACAATTCTCTCATGGAGAAAACCACTTGGCTGATGTTGATTACTATGGTTAGACATAGACTCTTCCTGTCTCTTTAAACATCAAACCAAGGCAATGAGTTTCTATCTATTCAGGTAATAGAGGAATCCAATAGCTCCACCTAGGTCAGGTTCAATCGAATTGGAGTATACTCTGATCCCTGGGGGGGTTAATTTAAAGAACAATTCCATCGGGGGGGCATTCCTCAGATAATAGGAAAAACCTATGGGAACATTAACAGAGAATACATCTATCTCTGGACCAAAGTTCATCGCTGCAGTGAACCCAATATTCAGATAAATGGGTGACCTACCAATTGAGGAATTATCAAGGTCGTATTGGACACCAAATTCGATTGCTCCGTTATCTCTAACACTGTAACCAAATGTTCCGACAAACCTAAAATCCCCCCCCATTCCATATTTAAGGGCCAGCCCTGAAACTGGATACCCTCCGCTAAGTCCTAGCCCAAAACCGTCTGCTCTATCGTACTTGGCTGCTGATACTACTGACAAGCTCAAAATAATGAGCACGACAACAAGAAACACTTTCTTCATGGACTTTCCTTTTGAATATACTTTGCGTAATTGATCGAGATACCTACTATAGTACTTCATCTGCGATAGATTAGATATGATTCAGCATATAAATCGTATTTATTTTGTTTTATTTCATAAATTTATATATTTCTACAAATACTCTACTGGAAGTTATTCCTCAGGATTTTAAAAACAAATTTCAAACATTAACGAATTGATGTTCCTTACTCTCAAAAAGCAGTCCCGACGAGACATAGGCCTTATCGAGACTTGGAGGCAATGTGTTCTACATTTTGACGTCTATGAAAAATTTGGCTCAATATGCTGTGGCAACGGTAATCTTTTTCTGAAGATGGCGTTCGGCCTCAAAAGCATTCCTTCCCGTTATAAAGAAGGGATATGATTCCTCAATGGTACCTGCTTCATTGAAATATGAAAGGGTACCAACCAATACTGATTGATTTTCCTTGCAGCTGTAGCAGAGTGCATACACCTGATCTATGCTGTCTTTACATCCCGACTCCGGGGGGGTACAGGAGAGACGATAGCAGATGTCATTGTCTCCTGCATCACATACATAGTCTACGGTATCCATGGACAGTATTTGTTCCTGCCCATCCATGGTCACTTGATGGTACCATCTGTTGAATACACATAGGGTGATTCCCTTTCCATCTGGTTTAAGGCTATCACCATCTCGCCCAAGGCATCATGCTGATCCTTATAGAGGAAAGCCTCCCCCCCTACCTTATTAGGTAGCATGTTGTCATCCGGTGCATACACATAGCCATGCTTGGCTTCATACTGAGAAAAAAATCCATCTGGAAGAGAAACAGCAACATCTTCCTCAGGGAGCGCGGAGGGAGCCCCCCCGCACAAACAGGCAACTGCCTGCTCTGAGTTTAGCACTGCCCCCCCAGAAACGAAGCACAATGAAGAGACCAGCAAGAAAATTGTAAGAAATACCTTGTAGTTTCTTGGTTTGTTCATACTCGAACCTCCTGATCCATACTGTAGATATATGCATCTTACAGATCAGGCATCTCAGAGATGCTACAAATACCGTTACAGGAATCGTTACAATTACAAATTTACAAAAACTATCTTAGTTTTTTGATTATCTTCTCCATTCGAGCATGATTGTTCAATGGAAGGAACAGTGGATTCACTGCCAAGAAGAAAAGACCAGGGTCATAGGCTTCAACTGCAATCTCAACCCAATCCATCGCTGAATCATACTCTCCCAAACCGATAAAAATCTGGGCAATTGGTATGTAAGGATACACAGCACCCGACTTATTCTGTTGCAACTGCTCAATAACGGTATAGGCTTCATCGGTCCGACCTTTCATCGCATAGCAATATCCAATACCCACCAGGAATGCATGATTCCAAGAGAGCGGCATCTCCTTAGTAGGGTCTATATCCTCAAAGCATCTCATAGCAGCATCAATATTCCCACGGATCATGTGAATATGGGCATGGAGTATTTGATCCAGTGGAGGATTGGGATAAAGAAGAAAGTGTTGCCTTACCACCTCTTCCGCCTTCTGGTATTCATGAAAAACAAGATGCAACCAGAATCGGATCTTGAAATTATGATGATTCACAGGATCCAAGGCGTTCACATACTCAGAAAACCTACGGGCTTCCTCATAGCGGCCAGTCATGATGCAGAGTTCAGCATAATCTCGCAGCGTTCTGGTATTGTTCGGCCTAAGCTGCAAAGATTTTTGAAAAAGCTCCTCTGCTCTATCGAAATCCCAATCTTTCTGCACTGCAATATTTCCAAGGATGGTCAACGCAGTTGGTTCCTCTTTATCAATTTCAAGTGCTTTTCTCGCCACTTTCTCGGCTTCCTGTAACTTGTCTGTACGGTTAGGGAAACAAATCCCTTTATCACTGTAGGCTAACAATGCCGAACCGATCCCTGCCCATGCTTCTGCATCAGAAGGATCTATTCGTACAGCCTCCCTATATAATGCAACGGCTTTCAGGCAAACTCCTTCCTCATCAATCCTCAAGAGATGTTTTGCCTGTAGCTTCAACTTACTGTTAAACATAGAGACTTGATCATTGCTTTGTTGTTGGACTACTTTTCCCGCTTTTGGTGTTTCGATTGTAGCATTTGGGGGGGAAAAATGCAGATTGATGGCATCTCCAAGATATCGGGCAGCAACAGCCGGGTTATCTGTATGTGGAGAGAGGGTTATGGTCTTAATTGCAGTTACTTCATCCGGTTTTGTCTGTAAGAGCCTTGCTTCAATCATCAGGGAGGTCTCATCTCCACGACAGAATCCTTCAATAATGTAATCGGCCTGAAGCTCTGCGGCTATGAGTGACAACCGCTTACCAGAATCCTTATATGCCAAGGTTGAGGTTCTGGAGATGATTCTCAGATTTGGTACCACTGCAAAGTAGTCTTCCAATGCCTCCATCACCATATTGAGAAAAAGCAGTACCTCATGATTCTCTATATCAATTCTGTATAAGGGAAGTATTGCCAGTCTTGGAGCATGGGTATTATCCAAGATGGATATACCGTCTTTTCGAATTTCTCCATTTTTAATTCTTTGCACAAGGGCTCGTGTTTCATCTTCAACTTCGGACTCGAACTCATCCCACATGATTGCTCTGCAGGTATCGTAGTGCTGCAATGCAAGTTTTCTCTCTCCTCTTAATGCGTGTATGTAGATTACAGCCCTATGCCCTTCCTCGTCGAAGGTATCGAGATGCAAATATTTTCGGGCATGATTCAATGCAAAGAGGTAATCACCCTGTTTGATCTCAGCTTCATACAACGAACGTAGCAGTTGCTTATACTCGTAAAACACATTCTGTTCTTCCTGTATTTGCCACGTAGAGAATCCTGGGGGGATGAACTGATAGTGAATCCCTTCAGGAACCCACCCTTCCAAAGTCCGGCAGCTTCACGCATGGCTGGTAGGTCTGGCCCACTTTCTAGGATTCTTCTAAATGTTAGGAGGTCACAACTGATATGAGCAGTATCGAGGTACAGAACATCCCCCCCGTCAGAGAGCAAGAAAGCCCCCCCCTGTAAGCATGTATGTATTTCAGACAGGATTGTACGCAAAGACCCCCCCATCGCTCGAGAAGCATTACTATCTGGCCAGAACAAATCAGCCAGCTCTTCCCTCGTAGCTCTTCTTTCAGTACACACAAGATAGCTCAACAGAGCTTTTGATCTTCTCCGAGCGAAGGATATCTTCCGAGAGTCTACGCTGAACCTTGGTGAACCAAGAAGTTCTACGTACAGAGTACTCATCTGACAATCCTTACCAATCCGTCTTACTTTTAGCATACACCCGAATTGGTGTCTTATCTAGGGTTGCATTATATGGTAAAGACTGAGCTATCTTGAAAGGTATTAATTAGCCTTCCAGCTTGATCAGATGGGTTTTTGTAAATTCGTTGGTATCCGCCTCAAGATGATTTGCGAGATTCTCTATTGCTGATACCACTGAGTGCAATGCTTCCCCCCCTTGCACGAAAGAAATAAGACAGTATTTCCAGATTTCCTTACCCCCCCGGTGATTGCTCTTCATCTATACTATGACTATGATTCAGACGATTTCGTACAAAGTCGGGGGGGGTAAAAGATATGGCAAAATCACATGATGCAAAGAAAACAGAGAAGAAAAAACCGCTAAAGACTGCAAAAGAAAAAAAGCAGGAGAAGATGGAGAAGAAGAAAGCTAAATAATTTTCGGTAGCCCTTCTCCATCTTTTATGCTCTTCCGTGCAAACCATATCAATCCTCTATTGATCCAGATATGCTTCAGTTCGTGTACCCACGGTAGTACAACTATTCATAAAATTTTTATCAGCACTTCGCTTCTGGAGTAGGTATCTTTTTATCATTACTCCTATTTGATTGCAAAAAACTCTATTTTATACTACATATCTACAAATCTATAGTATGCCTACACTTTCCTTACCCCCCCAGAATTTTCTCTTTTCCTGTATCTCATGCATTCTCAGGTTGAATTTCTACTATTCCGGTAGTATATTTTAAAGACATACAGACGTTATTTTTTATTTGAAGAATATTGTAAGTACGTACACTCACTATCGGAGGAAAAGTATGAGTAAAAAGATTTTTCATGATCCAGACCCTGCAGAGACGAAAGATTGGCTGGAGTCGCTAGAGGGTGTAATAGAGCATGAAGGCAATCAGAAGACTGATTATTTGCTTTCAGAACTTACCCAAGCAGCACGAAGCAAAGGTGTTACCACATCCCCCCCTGGGGGGGTCATAAGCCCTATATCAATACTACAAATCTAGACAGTAATGCGACCATTCCACCGGAAGAATCGCTTATTGCACGAAATGTATCAGCATTTGTCCGTTGGAATGCCATGGTAATGGTAGCCAAGGCAAATGAGGATGGGAAAGGATTGGGCGGGCATATCGCCAGCTACTCATCCTCTTCAGCAATGTATGAAGTAGGTTTCAACTGGTTCTTCAAGGGACCTGAGTCCGAACACGGCGCCGATATGATCTACTTCCAAGGTCACTCCTCCCCCCCTGGCATGTATGCCCGGGCGTTTATTGAAGGACGGCTGAGCGAAGACCAACTGGAACATTTCAGACAGGAGGCAGCTGGCAAGGGCCTTTCTTCTTACCCGCACCCCCCCTACCTGATGCCGGAATTCTGGCAGTTCCCAACCGTATCTATGGGCCTTGGACCATCAATGGCAATCTATCAGGCACGATTCATGAAGTACATGGAAGACAGGGGGGGCTTGAAGAAAAGTGGAGACAGGAAGGTCTGGGTCTTTATGGGGGGGGACGGAGAGTCTGATGAGCCCGAATCACTTTCAGCGCTCTCGCTTGCTTCCAGGGAGAAGCTCGATAACCTTATCTTTGTGGTTAACTGCAACCTGCAACGTCTCGATGGACCGGTTCGTGGTAATGGAAAGATAATCCAGGAACTTGAAGGAAAGTTTAGAGGTGCTGGGTGGAATGTCATCAAGGTTATCTGGGGGGGAACTGAATGGGACTCCATCCTCGAGAAGGATACCAAGGGTATTCTCCTGCAGAAACTGGCAACCATGGTTGATGGTGAGTTCCAGACCCTGCAAGCTAGAGGCCCAGCATATCTGAGAGAAAAACTCTTCTCTGGAGATGAGTACCTTGAATCGCTTGTTGAAGGGATGACGGATAAGGATCTCTGGCAGTTAAGCGTGGCGGCCATGACCCGAGGAAGATCTACCAGGCATTCCATGCAGCAACAAACCACAAGGGAGCCCCCCCCACGGTCATTCTGTTCAAGACCATCAAGGGCTTCGGAATGGGCAGCGGAGAGGGTGCTATGGGTGCTCATAACCTGAAACACATGGAAGAGAGTGATCTTCTCGCCTTCAGGGACCATTTCCATGTACCCATTGATGATGAACAGGCAAAGAGCATGGTGTTTATCAAACCGGATCCTGAGAGCAAAGAAGGTAAATTCCTTGCTAGGCGACGTGAGATAATGGGAGGACCTGTTCCCTACCGCCATAAGGATGGCGAAAAACTGACGGTCCCCCCCACAACCAAGAGCTTTGAGGATATGTATGCCTCCACTGGAGAGAGAGAACTTTCCACTACCATGCATTTGTCCGCCTGCTTACCAAGCTGGTTAAGGACAAGAACATCGGGGGGGAGAGGATTGTCCCCCCCATTGTCTCTGATGAAGCACGTACCTTTGGCATGGAGGGCCTCTTCAGACAAATTGGCATCTATGCACCGGATGGTCAGTTGTATGAACCGGTTGATAAGGAATCATTCCTGTGGTATCGCGAAGATAAAAAAAAGGACAGATTCTCGAGGAGGGAATCTCTGAGGCTGGTGCGATGTCCTCATGGATAGCAGCAGCCACAAGTTATGCAAACCACCAGGTTACCATGATTCCCTTCTTTATTTTCTATTCCATTTTCGGTTTCCAGCGAGTCGGTGACTTCATCTATGCCGCAGGAGACAGTCGTGCAAAGGGCTTCCTGATGGGAGCTACTGCAGGGAGAACCACCCTGAACGGGGGGGAAGGATTGCAACATGAGGACGGGCATGGATTGCTCTTGGCTTCCACCCACCCCCCCACCTGTCAGGCATATGACCCGACATTCTCCTATGAGCTTGCTGTGATCATCCAGGATGGAATGAAGCGTATGTATGAGGATGATGAGAATATCTTCTACTACATTACGCTGATGAATGAGAACTATACCCATCCAGAGATGCCCAAGGGAGCTGAGGAAGGAATCAAGAAAGGGGGGGCCTATCTCTTCAAGAAAGCAAAGAAGAACAAGAATCCTGTTGTACAGTTGATGGGAAGTGGGACAATTCTTAGGGAAGTCATTGAAGCAGCTGAACTCCTGTCGAATGATTTTGGTGTGGAGTCTGACATCTGGAGTATCCCCCCCGGGGGGGTCAATGCATTGCACCGTGACGGTGTAGAGGCTGAACGATACAACCTCACCCACCCAGAAGGAAAGGCAAAGGTCCCGTATCTGACCAAGGTCATGGAAGGACATGATGGTCCAGTGGTGATAAGCACCGACTATCTCAGGGCATATCCTGAGCAGATCAGGAGGCTCATCCCCCCCAATTCCAAGGTCACCATCCTCGGCACAGATGGATTTGGCAGATCCGATTTCAGACATGCACTGAGGACCTTCTTTGAGGTTGACAGGTACTACATCGCAGTGGCAGCGCTGAAAGGCCTTGCCGATGAAGGTATCATTCCTGCCAAGAAAGTGAGCGAAGCGATCAAGAAGTATGCTATTGACGTCGACAAGCCTAATCCATTGCTGAGTTAAGGAGATATATAAAATGGCAACAAAACAAATACTAGTACCAGATATCGGGGGGGACTTTGAGAATGTGCCGATCATTGATGTCTATATCAAGGTCGGTGATGTCATCGCAGTTGAAGACTCAGTAGTGGCACTTGAAAGCGAAAAGGCTGTCATTGACATCCCATCCCCCCCCTTTGCAGGAACCATAACAAAGGTTCTGGTCAAAGAGGGCGATGCTGTTTCCAAGGACTCTCCGGTAGCTGAGATTGAGGTCGAATCTGAAGGTGTAAAAGAGGAAGAGAAACAAAGCACTGAAGAGAAGATCGAAAAAGAACAACCTGAAGAAAAAGTGCAAGAAGAAAAGAGTGAGAAGGCACCTGAAAAACCTGAGCCTGAACAAGCAACACCGCAAGTTCAACAGGAAGACAAACCAGAGTTTATCAATGAACAGGCTCCAGGTGCTGTCTACCATGCAACCCCCCCTTCCCTACGTAAATATGCGAGGGAACTCGGAGTCGATCTTTCAATGGTGAAAGGTAGTGGCCCAAATGGACGTATCCTGCATGAAGATGTACAGGCCCTGGTGAAGAAGGCTCTCAGTGGTGGCGGTGGAACACCTGCTTCCTTCGGTAAGATTGAGCTGGAAGATTTTTCAAAGTATGGGGGGGAGATTGAACGAAAGAAGCTTACCCGTATTCAGAAAATCTCCGGACCACACCTGCAGAAGAGCTGGCAGATTATCCCTCACGTAACCCAGTATGACGAGGCTGATGTCACAGAACTTGAAGCATTGAGGAGAACGATCAAGGAGGAGATGAAGAAAAGTGAAGACCCGGTAAGCATCAGCATCCTCCCCCCCTTCATCGTAAAGGCGGTTGTTGCAGCATTGAAGAAATTCCCTGAGATGAACGCTTCCTTCGATGAAGATAGTGGTGAGTTGATCCTCAAGCACTACTACCATATCGGTATTGCGGTCGACACCCCCCCAGAGGGCTTGATCGTACCAGTCCTAAAGGATGCAGACAAGAAGAGCGTTACAGAAATTGCAAGGGAGCTTGCATCTACAAGCAAACGTGCCCGAGACAGGAAGCTGAAACCGGAGGATCTCTCAGGAGGATCGTTCAGTATCTCAAGCCTCGGAGGGATTGGGGGGGGTACTGGATTCACTCCCCCCCTGATAAATCCACCACAGGTTGCAATCCTTGGAGTCTCAAGACTTGCCAAGAAGCCGGTATGGAATGGCAAGGAGTTTGCTCCTCGTGATGTACTTCCCTTCTCAGTAGCCTATGACCATCGGGTCATTGATGGTGCTGCAGGAGTTCGCTTTACTACGTATCTCGCCTCCCTTTTAGGCGATTTGCGACGAGTACTACTCTAAGGAGGTGTACAGATGCAAGAGAAGAAAACAGACCTCGTGGTCCTCGGAGGAGGACCCGGTGGGTATAGCGCGGCATTCCGTGCCGCTGATTTAGGTAGGAAGGTTACCATCATTGAGAAGAGTGCAGTACTGGGAGGGGGGGTATGTCTGAATGTAGGTTGCATTCCTTCCAAGACATTGCTGCACATTGCAGAAGTGATAGAAGAGGCTGAGAAGCTGGCTCCCCCCCTTGGGGGGGTCTCCTTCGGTAAGCCTACCTTTGACCTGGAGAAGATCAGATCCCATAGGGATTCGGTTATCAAAACCCTTACCTCCGGGTTGGACTCACTCTACAAGGCTCGTAAGGTTGAACGTATTGTTGGAGAAGGGTCCTTCCTCTCTGATACTGAACTGAAGGTAGTGACAGAAAAGGAAGAACTGAAACTTACTTTCGAGGACTTGATCATAGCGGTTGGGTCCAGGTCGGTACAGATCCCCCCCGGTATTCCTTATGAGGATGAACGTATCTGGGACTCAACCAAAGCCTTGGAGCTTACGCACATCCCCCCCGATCGGCTTGCGATCATAGGGGGGGGAGGTATCATAGGGCTGGAGGTGGCTACCATGTACCACGCGCTTGGTTCAAAGATTACCATCATCGAGATGATGGATTCCTTGATCCCCCCCCTGCTGACAGAGATCTCAAACAGCCGTTGGTGAAGAAACTCAAGAAGCAGTACGAAGCCATCTATACCTCCACAAAGGTGGAAAAGGTAGAAGCAAAGAAGGATGCGCTTACGCTCCACCTAGCTGGGGGGGATAAGGCTCCCTCCACAATCGATGCTGATGCTGTACTTGTAGCAGTAGGGAGAAAAGCAAATTCTGATGGTATTGCAATTGAGAACACGTCAATTAAGGCAACAAGTCGTGGTTGGATTGAAGTGGACAAGAAGCTTAGGACCAATGTTCCTCACATCTTCGCCATTGGAGACGTTGTGGGCGACCCGATGCTTGCTCATAAGAGCAGTCACCAGGGCAAGGTGGCTTCTGAGGTAGCCTCTGGGCAAGCATCAGCCTTTACTCCCATGGGAGTTCCCTCAGTCGCTTATACCAGCCCTGAGGTAGCATGGGTTGGCCTGAGTGAAAATGAGGCCAAGGAGAAGGGAATAGCCTACAAGAAGGGGGGGTCTTTCCCTTGGATGGCAAACGGTAGGGCACTAAGTGCTGTCGCAGCAGAGGGCGTCAGCAAGGCACTCTTTGACGAGAAGACAGGACGCTTACTGGGAGCTGGGATCTGTGGAAAGAATGCAGGCGAGCTTATCTCTGAGGCGGTAATTGCCTTGGAGATGGGTACAGTTGCCGAGGATATTGCCCTTAGTATCCACCCTCACCCTACCCTTAGTGAGACGTTTGCAGTAGCTGCAGAACTTGCAGAAGGTACAGCAACCGATACACTGAACAGATAAGAGACTAAGACAAAGTTTGGAAGCCCGCCCTCCTACAAAGGACGG
>JDSH01000142.1_pt1 | contig 23500 bp, 35 predicted proteins | sample 199451 | NCBI WGS metagenome assembly JDSH01 (sample SAMN02584198, study PRJNA231836) | bioreactor metagenome | isolation source: continuous culture bioreactor electron acceptor NO2- transfer2 day 38 after... | place: Germany: Bremen | reverse complement strand
AAACGAATTGATAGCCCTTCAGGTTCAGTCGATTTGAAGGGCGTCAATCCTCAGTTCTTTCGGCATCGAGAAGACAATGTTCTCCTCCCGGCCGGAGACTTCCTCGGGTTCTTCCCCCCCGCCCAACTCCTTGAGTCGGGCAATCACGTCGCAACCAGCACCTCCGGAGCCGACGCTCCAGCAGTGACTCCTACGGCCTTCTTGCCTCAAGCCATTGCGGCTCTATCTGGGCAGCCTCATCAATCAGGTAAGCAGGCGTGCCCATGCGCTCAGCCAGTTCCCGCAGGCGATTGGAGTTGGAGCTATTGGGGGGGGAGCCCACCACCAGCATCAGATCACAGTCACCGGCCAACTGCTTGACCGCGTCCTGCCGATTCTGGGTGGCGTAGCAGATGTCGTCTTTGCGGGGGGGGCCTTCGATTTTCGGGAATTTCGCGCGCAGGGCGTCGATTACCCGTGCGGTATCGTCCATGGACAGCGTGGTTTGGGTAACGAAGGACAAACGGCTGGCGTCTTTCACTTCCAGCTTTTGCACGTCGGCTTCGTCTTCCACCAGATAGATGTCGCCGCCGTTGCTGTGATCGTACTGGCCCATGGTACCTTCCACTTCCGGGTGTCCATGGTGGCCAATCAGGATGCACTCGCGGCCATCACGGCTGTAACGCATCACTTCCATATGCACTTTGGTGACCAGCGGGCAGGTAGCGTCGAACACTTTCAGGCCGCGCCGGGCGGCTTCGTTCTGTACCGCCTGGGATACGCCGTGGGCACTGAAGATCACCAGTTTGTCGTCGGGCACTTCGTCCAACTCGTCGACAAAGATCGCGCCCCCCCGGTTGCGCAGGTTGTCTACCACGAATTTGTTGTGGACCACTTCGTGGCGCACGTAGATAGGCGCTCCGAACACGTCCAGCGCGCGGTTTACAATTTCTATGGCACGGTCTACGCCGGCACAGAAGCCACGGGGGGGGTTAGCGAGTCGAATGTGCATAATCAGTGTGTCGGCCCTGCTGGTTCAACGTCGATAATCTGAACTTCAAAGCTCAGTGTATGCCCTGCCAGCGGGTGATTAAAGTCCACATCCACCTGGTCACCTTCTACCCGCTTGATCACCCCCCCGGGCAGTTCCTGCTGGCGCGCGTCGGCGAAGGAAATCACCACACCCGGCTCCAGAACCATGTCAGCACTGAATTCGTGGCGCTTGAAGGTCTGGATATTGCTGGGGGGGTTGTGCTGGCCGAAGGCTTTTTCCGGCGGCACTTCAAAGGTTTTGTGGTCGCCGGCTTTCAGGCCCATCAGGTAGGCTTCGAAATTTTCCGGCAGGTTTTCATCACCGATTTCCAGGGTAGCCGGCTCTTTGTCGAAGGTGGAATCCACAGTTTCGCCGTCTTCAAACTTCAGGGCGAAGTGCAGTTTTACTCGGGTTCCCTTATCGATGGGCAGTTCTTTCATGGGGGGGTTCAGTTGCTCCTGTCAGCATCGCCGCTGGCACCAGCGGGTTTGCGGAATGCATCGATGATCATCATGGCAGCACCAATGGTGATAGCGGTGTCGGCCAGGTTAAAGGCCGGGAAATGCCAGTCCTGCCAGTAGAAATGCAGGAAGTCCACCACGTAACCATGCACCACCCGGTCGTATACGTTGCCGATGGCGCCACCAAGGATCAATACGATGGCAATCGCGGTCCAGGTTTCATCGGCTTTGAGTTTTCTCAGCCAGCCCACCAGCACCACACTGACCACGACCGCCAGGGCGACAAAGAACCAGCGCTGCCAGCCGGCGGCATCGGCCAGGAAGCTGAATGCCGCGCCAGTGTTGTGCAGTAGCGTCAGGTTGAAACTGGGCAGTACCGGTACCGGGTCACCGTAGGTCAGCATAGCCGTGGCTATGGCTTTGGTGCCCAGGTCAATGGCGATGACCAGCACCGCCAGCCACAGCCATTTCAGTTTACTGCCAGTGCTTTCAGTCATGACCGCATCCATCAGGCGTATGCACGGGTTTCACCCGGGCCTTCCACATTGGTCACGCAACGGCCACACAGATCGCTGTACTGCTCGTTCTGCCCCCCCACGTCTTCACGGTGGTGCCAGCAGCGTTCGCACTTGGCGTGAGTCGCCGGGGGGGTCACTTTCACCAGCAGACCTTCCAGGTTGGTTTGCTCTACGCCGGCCGCTTCGCTCACCGGCTTAACGGTGGCTTCAGAGGTAATCAGCACAAAGCGCAGCTCTTCACCAAGATAGTTCAGTCGCTCGGCCAGGCTACCTTCGCAGTAAAGAGTCACTTCCGCGCTCAATGAGCCTTTGATTTCACCTCGGGCACGGACTTCTTCCAGGCACTTGTTGACCGCCTCTTTCACAGCGTAGATTTCACGCCAGTAGTCACGGCCTAACTCGAAGCCCTCAGGCAGCGCAGTCAAGCCCTCGTACCAGGTTTCGTAGAACACGGTGTCGCCGCGCCTACCCGGCAGGTGCTGCCAGATTTCATCAGCGGTGAAGCTCAGGATTGGCGCAATCCAGCGCACCAGGGCTTCGGCTACATGATAGAGCGCGGTCTGGCAGGAACGTCGCGCCAGGCTGTCGGCCTGGGTGGTGTACTGGCGGTCCTTGATGATGTCCAGGTAGAAGCCACCCAGGGTGGCTTCACAGAAGTTGTACACCTTCTGGTAGATCCGAAGGAAGGCATAGTTGCCGTAGTCTTCATGCAGTTCGTTCTGGAGCTGCAGGGCGCGGTCGACCATCCAGCGATCCAGGGCAATCATGTCTTCCGGCGCGACCATATGCTGGTCCGGATCAAACCCGGTCAGGTTGCTCAACAGGAAGCGTGCAGTGTTGCGGATACGGCGATAGCCGTCTGCAGTCTGGCGCAGGATATCCTTGGAAACGCTCATCTCACCGCTGTAGTCGGTGGCAGAGACCCACAAACGCAGGATGTCTGCACCCAGCTCGTTCATGACTTCCTGTGGGGGGGCGATAACGTTACCCAGGGACTTGGACATCTTGTAGCCCTTGGCATCCACAGTGAAGCCGTGAGTGAGCACTTGCTTGTACGGCGCCACGCCATTCATGGCAATGGAGGTTTTCAGGGATGACTGGAACCAGCCACGATGCTGGTCAGAGCCTTCCAGGTACATATCGGCCGGGAACTGGCCCAATTCTTCACGTACCCGCAATACAGAGTCATGGGTGACACCCGAGTCAAACCAGACGTCCAGGGTATCCAGCACCTTTTCGTACTGGTCAGCATCGGCGCCCAGCAGTTCGTTCTGGTCAATGTCGTACCAGGCATCGATGCCGCCGGTTTCCACCGCCTGGGCGACTTTCTCGATCAGCTCCTGGGTGTTCGGGTGCAGCTCCTGGGTTTCCTTATGGATAAACAGGGTGATCGGCACGCCCCCCCACGTGCGCTGACGAGAAATACACCAGTCCGGGCTCTGCTCGAACATGGCCTCGATGCGATTCTGGCCCCCCCAGGCCGGCACCCAGCGCACGCCTTTGATGGCTTCCAGGGCATCGGCGCGCAGGTTAAGCTTGTCCATGCTGATGAACCACTGGGGGGCGTAGCCTGTAGATCAGCGGGGGGGTCTTGGTGCGCCAGCAGTGCGGGTAGCTGTGGCGGAATTTTTCCGAGCGTACCAGTTTGCCTTCGCGTTCCAGCGCGGCGCATACCGGCTCATCGGCCTTGTATACGTGCACACCAGCGAATTCGCCGGCCGCGTCGGTATAGGTGCCGTCGGCTTTCACCAGGTTGAGGGTGCCAATGCCGTATTCCTTACCCACCACGAAGTCTTCCATACCATGGTCAGGCGCTGTGTGTACTGCACCGGTACCGGCGTCCAGGGAAACGTGGTCACCCAGCAGCACAGGCACTTGCTTGTCGTACACCGGATGTTGCAGCAACTGGTTTTCCAGTGCGGAACCGGAGACGTTGGCCAGCACTTTGTAGTCTTCCACACCCCCCCAGCGAGCCATGATGCCCTGCACCATGTCCGTGGCCAGAATCATTCGCTCAGCGCCGTGGCCGACATCTAACTGTACCAGTGCGTATTCAATATCGGCACCGATGGACACCGCCTGGTTGGCGGGAATCGTCCAGGGAGTCGTGGTCCAGATCACCAGGGATACATCGCCCTCACCTTCGCTGGTTCCGAAGGTTTTCAGTACGGCGTCCTGATCCACGACAGTGAAGCGCACGTCAATCTGGGTTGAAGTTTTGTCCTGGTATTCAACTTCGGCTTCTGCCAGTGCGGACTGACCAACCACACTCCAGTAAACCGGCTTGAAGCCCCCCCGCACCAGGTGGCCCTTGGCGACGATCTTGCCCAACGCCCGGACAATGCCCGCCTCCACTTTCGGATCCATGGTCAGATAGGGCTTGTCCCACTCACCCATCACGCCCAGGCGGATAAAGTCGGCCTTCTGGCCTTCGATCTGTTTGGTGGCGTAGTCTCGGCAGGCCTGGCGGAAGGTTTTGTAGTCCACCTTCACGCCGGCCTTGCCGATTTCCTGCTCAACCTTGTGCTCGATGGGCAGACCGTGGCAATCCCAGCCCGGCACGTAGGGTGCGTCGTAGCCCATGAAACTGCGGGATTTCACGATCATGTCTTTCAGGATCTTGTTGACCGCATGCCCGATGTGAATGCTGCCGTTAGCGTAGGGAGGGCCATCGTGCAGGATGAACTTCTCACGACCTTGGCGCTGCTTGCGCAGATTGCCGTAAACGTTCAGGTCCTGCCAGTGCTTGAGCATGTCCGGCTCGCGCTTGGCCAGGTTACCGCGCATGGGGGGGAACGCGGTTTCCGGCAGATTCAGGGTATGCTTGTAGTCGCTCATGTCTGTGTGCGTACTCTTGGTTGGTCAGTTGAATCAGGTTTCCGGGGGGGTGGCGGGGGGGTTCTCCGCCAACCAGGCCCGGGCATGCTCAAAATCCCGGGCGATCTGTTGCCGAAGTTCGTCAACAGAGTCGAATTTCACTTCGTCCCGCAGGCCATGGCGGAACACGACTTCCAGGTGCTGGCCATAAAGTGTGCCAGCAAAGTCAAACAGGTGCACTTCCAGCGATGATCGCTTGCCATCTACCGTGGGGGGGCGCAGGCCGATGTTCGCCACGCCATCACGCCATTCCCCCCCGGTATCGAGCCGGCCCTCACCACGTAAACCCCCCTCTCAGCGCCGGCATCTGATGCAGCAGGATATTGGCGGTGGGCGCGCCGATCTGCCGGCCCAGCTGCCGGCCATATACCACCCGCCCATGGATCCGGTAAGGGTGCCCCCCCAAGAGTCGCTCGGCTTCCTCAAGTCCGTTCACATTCAGGGCGTTGCGCACCCGGGTGCTACTCACCCGCTCTCCGTCCACGACAACGGTGCGGGTATTCTCAACTGTAAAGCCCCCCCGTTCCTGCCCCCCCACGCTTTGCAACAGCCTGAAGTCGCCGGCCCGGTCGCAGCCGAAGCGGAAGTCGTCGCCCACCACCAGGTGACGAACCCCCCCAAGGCCATGGATCAGCACATCCTCGATAAAGCCCATGCCGGAATAGCTGCGGAAGGTTTCGTCAAAGCGGATACACAGCACCACATCAACGCCTTCGCCAAGCAGAGCTTCAAATTTCTGGCGAAACGGCATCAACCGGGGGGGAGGCGCTTCCGCCCCCCCCTTGAAAAATTCCTGGGGGGGCTGAGGCTCGAAAATCATCACCACAGACGGCAGGTTAAGTGCCTGAGCCTTGCCTCTGACCTGATCGATGATGGTTTTGTGGCCCCCCCGATGAACGCCGTCAAAGTTGCCGATAGTGGCCACGCACCCATCGGCCAGCGGAGAATCCGCACTTCCCGCGATACGCTTGAGATTGGTCAGGCCTCGAATCAGACGCATGTACTGCGAACCCTAATGCTGCCAATGGCTTTCGGCGCGCGGCGCGAACGCGCGACGCACTGGTGAGAAAACGCGCGATTATACCCCCCCAGGAGCGGGCGTGGTAGAAATGACGATGCCTTACTTCTGGCGGAATTGCCGCACGCGAACACCTGCAAGGGCCAGCGCAACAAAATAGGCGAGAACCCCCCCAGCCACAACCAGAATCGTCATTTCCGAAGCCCTCTGCAGGCCAGTAAAGGCCAGCCATTGGCCAACCGGCACGTTCAGCCAGAGGATCACCGCTGCCAGCGCGCTGTTCGCAACCGCCAGCTGCATCAGGAACTTCGGCCAGCCCGACTGGCTTTTCCAGGCGCCTTCCTTGCGAAGTCCGCGCCAGAGCAGATAACCGTTGAGCCAGGCAGAAAGCGATGTCGCCAGCGCAAGCCCGGCATGCGCCAGCGGCACGATCAGCGCCAGGTTAAACACCATATTGGCGACCATGGCGATCACACCAATCTTTACCGGGGGGGTTTTGGTATCTTCCCGGGCGAAAAAACCCGGTGCCAGCACCTTGATCAACATGAACGCCAACAAACCCGCAGAATAGGCCCGCAGACTTTGTGCTGACATCGCGACATCGCGATCGGTCACTTCGCCGTAGTGGAACAGAGTTGCGATCAAGGGCTCTGCCAGCAAAGCCAACGCCAGGGCGGCCGGCACGCCGATCAGCAGAACGGCCCGCACAGCCCAGTCCAGGGTCGCTGCAAACTGGTCCGCAGATGCTGCCGCATGCTTGCGCGACAGACTGGCAGAATCACCGTGGCGATCGCAATACCGAACACCCCCCCCAATGGCAACTCCGACAAACGGTCGGAATAGTACAGCAGGACACGCTCCCGGTTTGCAGGAAGGAGGCCAGCACGGTATCCAGTAACAGATTGATCTGGCTGACCGAAACCCCCCCGAACAGCGCCGGCGCCATCAGCTTCAGGATACGGCTTACCCCCCCTTCGTGCCGATAATCGATCCGAGGCCTGGGCAGAAGCCCCCCCAGGCGCATCAGAAACGGCAACTGGAAAAACAGCTGCAAGGCACCGGCAATGAACACACCCCCCCAGGCCAGGGCCATCACCGGCTCATCCATTACCGGTGTGAGGAAAATGGCCGCCGAAATCATCGCCAGGTTCAGTAAGACCGGAGTGAAGGCCGGCACCGCAAACCGGTCATAACTGTTGAGAATGCCACCCGCAAAGGCGGTCAGGGATATCAACAGCAGATACGGAAAGGTAATGCGCAGCATCTCGCTGGTGAGCGCAAACTTGACGTCGTCACCCAGAAATCCTGGCGCAAACACCGCGGTCAGCACCGGCGAGCCGAGCATCGCAACAAGCGTTACCGCCAGAAGCACCAAACCCAGAGAACCGGCCACGGCGTCTACCAGGCGTTTCACTTGCGAAATATCCTGCGTTTCCCGATAGGATGACAACACCGGCACAAAAGCCTGAGAAAACGCACCTTCGGCAAACAGACGCCGGAGGAAGTTGGGAATCTTGAATGCCACGAAAAACGCGTCAGCCCCCCCCGCTCCCGCGCCAAAATAGCGGGCAATCACCATATCCCGAACCAGCCCCCCCAACACCCGGGACAGCATGGTCATCATCCCGACCACGCCAGACGATCTCAACAATCCCGGCGCCCTGGGCGGTTCTGACTTCCCTGTTGAGGGTGGCTTTCGTTGTTCGGAAGACATGATTTCGGCGTCCAGAATCCTGAGTGGAAGCTACGGGCCATCTCGGTAATCCACAAGGCGGAGTAACGCCCCCCCCGGCCAGCCCCCCCAGCGCTGCGATGCCGGAGTGTATCACAGGGCTTTGCAGGCGAGGCACGAACCGTGCGGCGGCCTTGACATTTCGGGCATTCAGCGGCATAGTTCCGCGTCATTTATTTCGACGCGCTGGTTTTGGCGCGCCCGCGATGTAAAAATTTCTTTTTTTTATAGCAACGAATTTTCAGGAGTTTTACGGTGGCAAATTCCCCCCCGCAAGCCAAGAAGCGCGCTCGTCAGAACGAGAAAAACCGCAAGCATAACGCCAGCCTGCGTTCCATGGCACGCACCTACATGAAAAAGGTCGACGCCAAGATCAAGGCCGGCAACCACGATGAAGCCCAGGCTGCTCTGAAAGAAGCTCAGCCGATCATGGACAGCATGGTCAACAAAGGCATCTTCGCCAAGAACAAGATTGCTCGCCACAAGAGCCGTCTGAACGCCAAAATCAAGGCTCTGAAAAGCGCCTGATTCTGTGCGAAATAAAAAAAACCGGCTAATCAGCCGGTTTTTTTGTGTCTGAATCAAGCGAAAAAGATCAAACCACCACCAGATTATCCCGATGGATCATCTCCTCATCGGACACATAACCCAGAACATCATTAATGCGATCACTGGACCGGCCCGAGATGGCCCTGGCTTCATCAGCATCATAGTTAACCAGCCCCCCCCGCGCGATTTCTTTGCCAGTCAGATCGACACAGGAGACCATCTCCCCCCCCTCCGGAACTGCCCGGACACAGCCTTCACACCCACCGGCAACAGACTCCGTCCACCCTGGCGCAACACCTTCACCGCACCATCATCCAGCGTGAGCTTGCCCCCCCGGGTTTGCAAGTGACTGGCAATCCACTGCTTTCTGGCCGCCAGCCGCCCCCCCTGCTCCGGCAACAGCAAGGTACCAATCACATCACCCTGGCGTAATCGGGCAATCACATGCTCAATCCGGCCACCAACAATCACCGTAAACGCGCCTGAGCGGGCCGCTAACCGGGCCGCCCTCAGCTTGGTCTGCATACCACCGCGCCCGAGCGCTCCGGCACCACCGCCGGCCATGGCATCCAGCTCGCGATCTTCCGCCCTGCGCTCGGTCACAAGCACGGCATCGCCGTGCTTGCGGGGGGGGTCTTTATTAAACAACCCCCCCACCTGATCGGTCAGAATAATCAGACCATCCGCCTCAATCAGATTAGCCACCAGCGCACCCAGGGTGTCGTTATCACCAAAGCGGATCTCGTCGGTCACCACCGTATCGTTCTCGTTCACGATCGGCACCACACCGTAATCCAGCAACGTACGCAGGGTACTGCGGCCGTTCAGGTAACGCTTGCGGTCGGAGAGGTCGTCGTGGGTCAGCAGAATCTGCGCCGTATGGATATCATGGCGCTTGAACTGGGCCTCCCAGGTCTGCACAAGCCCCCCCATCTGCCCCCACAGCAGCCGCAGCCTGCAACTCGTGCAAGTGCTGGGGGGGGCGAACTGTCCAACCAAGGCGACTCATGCCTTCGGCGACCGAGCCGGAGGACACCACCACCACCTCCACCCCCCCTTCGGCAATCAGCTCGGCGATCTGATCTACCCACAACCCCCCCAACGCGGCCACATCCAGACCTTTGCCATCATTGGTCAGCAAGGCACTACCGATCTTGACCACCAGACGGCGGGCCTGTCGAAGCTGAAGGCGTTCACTCATGATAGCGCTACAGTCTCTTCCGTTAGTGAGTTATTCCGGTGCGTAAACCACTTCAACGTCGTAATCATCGTCGTCAAAGTCGTCGTCATCATCCGCGTTACGGGCCGCTCTGCGGGCCTGACGATCCGCCTCAATTTTCTGACGGGCCTCTTCGTCCATGCGACGCCTGCGCGCGGCTTCCTGCTCAGCGAAATCGGGATTGTCGGCTTCCTGCTCGGCCTGTTCCTCAATCCAGCGCATCACGGCCTGCACCAGAGGTTTGGTGCCCTCACCACTCAGCGCGGAAATGCGGAACACAGGCCCCCCCTCCCAGCCAAGCTCATCAACAATGGCCTGACAATGGGCCTCACGATCTTCCTCGGCGACCATATCGACCTTGTTCAGCACCAGCCAACGAGGACGGCTGGCCAGCGTTTCACTGAACTTTTCGAGTTCGTGGGCAATCGCCCTGACCGCGTCGGCCGGGGGGGACGAGCCGTCATAAGGAGCAACATCCACCAGGTGCAGCAACAAGCGCGTCCGGACCAGGTGCTTCAGGAAACGAATACCAAGCCCCCCCGCACCCTCGGCTGCCCCCCCCTCAATCAAACCAGGAATATCGGCAATAACAAAGCTTTGATGAGCTGCACACTGACCACACCAAGATTCGGTACCAGGGTGGTGAAGGGATAATCCGCTACCTTCGGGCGCGCGGCGGAAACCGACCGGATGAACGTAGACTTGCCGGCATTGGGCAAACCCAGCAAACCGACATCGGCCAGAACCTTCAGTTCCAGACGCAGATTACGCGCCTCACCCTCAGACCCTTTGGAGGTCTGGCGCGGAGCACGATTAACGGACGACTTGAAACGGGTATTGCCAAGGCCGTGAAAACCACCCTGAGCCACTTTCAGACGCTGACCTTCTTTGGTGAGATCTCCCAGCACTTCATGGGTATCCATATCCACCACTGTCGTGCCAACCGGCACCGGTAGCACCAGATCTTCGCCTTTAGTACCGGTGCAGTTACGGCCAGCGCCCGGCTCACCATTCTGGGCCTTGTATTTACGCTGGAAGCGGTAATCAATCAGGGTATTGAGTGCGCTGTCCGCCTCCAGATAGACGGAACCGCCATCCCCCCCACCGTCACCGCCGTCGGGACCACCCTTTGGCACGTACTTTTCCCGCCGGAAGCTCAGGCAACCATGCCCGCCTTTACCGGCTTCAACAATGATGGTGGCTTCGTCTACAAATTTCATACGCCAAATGCCTTTGCATAAACTAAAAAGCCCCCCCGCAGCCTCAAGGAAGCTTTGCGGGGGGGCTCCGGATTCACCTGAGAACTGACTAAATCAGCATATCAGGCAAACCCAAGGTTCAACAGAACCGGATCGCCGCTGCTTACGCAGCCGGAACGATGCTTACGAACTTGCGGTTCTGCGGGCCTTTGGTTTCGAACTTCACCTGACCTTCCGCTTTCGCGAACAGGGTGTGGTCCTTGCCAATGCCTACGTTGCTGCCAGCGTGGAAACGGGTGCCACGCTGACGAACGATGATGCTGCCTGCAGATACAGACTCGCCACCGTAGCGCTTGACACCAAGTCGTTTCGACTCGGAATCGCGACCGTTACGGGTACTACCTGCTGCCTTTTTATGAGCCATTACCAGCCTCCTTCATTAAGGGGGGGTTATTCGAGGGCTTAGCCCTGGATACCCGTGATCTTGACTTCAGTAAACCACTGACGGTGGCCCTGACGCTTCATGTGATGCTTACGACGACGGAACTTGATGATGTTACTTTGTCGTGACGACCGTGGCTAACCACTTCTGCGGTCACCTTGGCACCTTCAACAACCGGAGCGCCAACTTTTACGTCGTCGCCATTGGCAACCAGAAGAACACGATCAAACTCAACGGAACCGCCGGTTTCAACTTCCAGCTTTTCCAGCTTCAGAGTTTCGCCTTCTTTTACACGGTGCTGCTTACCACCGCTAACAATAACTGCGTACATTCATAGTCTCCGCGATTGACCCATCCCTGCTCTTATCCACCTGGTTCTAAGGGAAGCGCTCTGGCGACCCTATTGCAGGGAGCGCAGGTTGGGATGAGTTGGGCGCGTGATTGTACGAAAACCCGTCGACCAATACAAGCCGGATTCCGGCTCAAGTTGACACTGTAAGCAGCAATACCTAGCATTGCCGCGACCTGCCCGAAAACTCAACGAAAACACCAGCAAGGGACTTACCGGCCCGATGACAGCCCAGCGCATCTACGACACCGTAGCGGATGATTTCAGCCGCGTTAACGACCTTATCATCAAGCGGCTCGCTTCCGATGTCCCGCTGGTTGAGAAAATCGCCCAGTACATTATCGAAAGCGGCGGCAAACGCCTGCGACCTTTGCTGGTTCTCCTGGCCAGCCAGGCCGCCGGCTACCAGAAAGACGATCATCTGAAGCTGGCTGCCGTGATTGAATTCCTGCATACCGCCACCCTGCTGCACGACGATGTGGTAGACACCTCCGATATGCGCCGCGGCCGCAGCACAGCCAACGCAAAATGGGGGGGCAACGCGCCCAGCGTGCTGGTCGGCGATTTCCTCTATGCCCGGGCCTCGAAATGATGGTCGAGCTGCAGAGCCTGCCGATCATGAACGTGCTGTCGCACGCCACGGCCGTTATTGCCGAGGGCGAGGTCATGCAGCTGATGAATGTGAAGAACCCGGACTTGAGCGAAGACCAGTATATGGTCGTTATCCACAACAAGACCGCCATGCTGTTTGAAGCCGCGTCCCACACGGGCGCTCTGCTGGCCGGAGCCAGCAGCGAACAGGAAAATGCCCTGAAAGACTATGGCAAACACCTCGGGCTGGCATTCCAGCTGGTTGATGACGTTCTCGATTATCAGGGCGATGCCGAAACCATGGGCAAGAACGTGGGAGACGACCTGGCGGAAGGCAAAACTACCCTGCCGCTGATCTACGCCATGGCCAATGGTAGCGAAGCCGAAAGGCAACTGATCCGCCAGGCCATCCGGAAGGGAGGGCTGGATGACCTGCCGAAGGTACTGGATATCGTTAAGGCGTCCGGTGCCATCGAATACACCATGACAAAAGCAAAAGAGCAGGCGCAGATCGCGAGAGACCTGCTGGCCTGCCTGCCGGGCTCTGAGCACCGGCAGGCGCTGGAATTATTGACCGAAGTGGCGGTAGCCGGGTCAGCTAGTAGACCAGGCCCATTCAGCCGAGATGTTCACGCCCGTGGGGGGGTGCTTCGAATTCCAGCTCTGGCCCCCCCACCGGCACAATCTGGGTTGGGTTTATGGTGCGCTGACTTACATAGTAGTGACGCTTGATCTGGCCCAGATCCACGGTTTCAGCCACGCCCGGCACCTGATATAGCTCCCGCACATAGCCGGACAGATTCGGATAGTCGCGGATCTGCTGGCGGTTGCACTTGAAGTGGCTGTAATACACCGCATCAAACCGGATCAACGTGGTGAACAGCCGCCAATCGGCCTCGGTTAGCCGGTTACCGGTGAGATAGCGCTTTTCCGCCAGCCTTTCTTCCAGCCAGTCCAGGGAGTCGAACAGGGCCTGATAGGCCTCCTCATACTTGTCCTGCGCAGTGGCGAACCCGGCTTTATAAACGCCATTGTTCACCGTGTGGTAAACCCGTTCATTCACCGCCTCGATGTCACCACGCAGGCTTTCCGGGTAGAAATCCCGGTCGTTATTCACGCCCTCAAGGCCATCAAAGGCGGAATTGAACATCCGGATAATGTCTGCGGATTCATTACTGACAATGGTTTCGCGCTCTTTGTTCCACAACACCGGCACCGTGACCCGGCCAGAATAATGCGGGGGGGCGGCACGGGTATAAATCTGGTGCATGAAGTCAAAATTATACAAGTCGTCTTGATGTTCTTTGCGACCGGGCCGGAACTCCCAGCCGTTTTCCACCATGTCCGGGTGCACGACAGACACCGAAATATGGTTCTCCAGACCTTTGAGCTTCCGGAAAATCAAGGTGCGGTGGGCCCAGGGGGGGCAGGCCATGGAAACATACAAGTGATACCGGCCACTCACTGCAGGAAAACCACCCTCTCCGGCCGGCCCGGCGGAGCCGTCAGCGGTTACCCAGTTCCGGAACCGCGCCGCTTCGCGCTCAAACTTGCCGCCGGTTCTGCCCGTGTCATACCACTGATCGTGCCAACAGCCGTCAACCAACAAGCCCATAACTACCCTCCTGCGAGGTCAGCCACCATGACATTTGCCCTGATGAAGTGTGATGGGGGGGCCGACCCGGTTCTGAATTAATAGAGACAGGCTAACGACTGTGCTGCTAGGCTGATAGCAAGCATTTCTGGCAAACACTTTCAGATTATTCGAACATGCATACAGCCATTACCATCGACGCACTCAAAGTACTGGACGCTATCGACCGCAAGGGCAGTTTTGCCGGTGCCGCCAGCGAACTGTTCCGGGTTCCCTCGGCCATCAGTTACACCGTTCAGAAGCTTGAGGAAGACCTCAGCGTCAGTGTCTTTGACCGAACCGGCCACAAAGCCGTGCTCACGCCCGCCGGTCGTTACCTGCTGGAGGAAGGCCGCTCGCTGCTTGAAGCCGCCGAGAACCTGGCTCACTCTACCCGCCAGGTAGCTCAGGGCTGGGAAACCAGGCTTAGAATAGGATTCAACTCGCTGCTGCCGGCACAATGCCTGTTTCCGGCGATTGACGCTTTTTACCAATTGGGCGTTCCAGTGGATGTACAGGTGGTGGAGGAGGTCTTTGCAGGCGCCTGGGACGCCCTGCAAAGCCGGCGCGTCGACATGGTGATCGGCGCAGACCAGCTCAGCAAGCCCGCCGGAAGCTTTACCACCAAGCCACTGGGCGAGATACCTTTCGTCTTTGCCGTGGCGGCCAACCACCCTTTGGCCCAGGCAGAAGAACCCCCCCTGACAGAAAGCGACATCGCCCCCCCATTTCCCGCTGCCGTTGCCGCCGACACCTCCCGCGCGCTGCCACCCGGCCATGCCGCATCTTCCGGCGCCAACGAACCTTGACCGTCACCAACATCGACCAGAAAATTGCCATACAGGAAGCAGGCCTTGGCGTTGGCTGGCTGCCCTTGCCACGCATCCGGGAGGCACTGGCTTCAGGCCGGCTGGTGGCGAAAGCCGTGCACGAACCACGCCCCCCCCGATCGCCATTCACCTGGCCCGCCACAGTGAAGACAAAGGCAAGGCACTGATGTGGTTCTGGAATAGGCTGAGCGAAGACCAGAACCTCAGCCAGTGGCTCAAGCCTGCCGATTCCTGAGGCAAAGGGGGGGCCAACCGGCGAATTCACGACCTGAAGTATACTGACCAGCCGAATACAACGAGAAACACAAGGAGTGCGTTCCATGCGTCAGCTGTCGGAACTGGATGCCTCGTTCCTGTATCTGGAATCGGACACCACACCGATGCACATCGGCGGCATTTATCTGTTCGATGCCAGCGGGCTGTCCAACCCACTGGCATTCAGCACCTTCGTCGCCTATCTGCGCAGCCGGCTCCACGTGGTACCTCTGTTCCGCCAGAAGCTGAAAGAAATCCCTCTCCGGCTTGGCCGCCCCCCCTATTGGGTGGACGACGCCGATTTCAGCATCGAGCGGCACCTGGCCTACGTAAACCTTGGCGAACACGGCAAGCAGGCCAGCCTGATATCCCTGGCCTCGAAGATTCTTGAAGAGCCGCTGAAACGGGACCGACCACTCTGGCACATCACCTTTGTCGATGGTTTCCGGATCGACGATCCGGAGGGTGAAAAAGAAGGGTTTGCACTGATCGTGAAGCTGCACCATGCCGCCATTGACGCGTTTAGCGGTGAGGAAATCATGGGCAAGCTACTGGAGTACACACCCAGCCCGAGAACCATCACGCCACCACGTCCCTGGCTGCCAAGGCAGGAACCTTCAGAAGAGCGGGTTTTCCTGCAGGCCGGCGCCAACATGCTGAAAACGCCGATGCAGCTGGCCTCTCTGGCTATAACGCCGCCGAAGCCACCACCCGTGGGCTGATCCAGAAGCAATTACACAAGCTGCCATTGCCACTGCCCTTGTTCACCGCGCCCCCCCACAGCCCCCCCTTCAACCGGCAGATTACCGCCAACCGGCGAATTGTCTCAACCAGCGTGGACTTGTCCCGCTCAAAGCCATCAAGGGCTCATTGGTCGACGTCACCCTGAATGATGTGGTCCTCGGCCTGTGTGCCGAATCCCTGGCCCGATACCTCGCCAACCAGAACATAGAAACGAAATCCTCGCTGGTCGCTATGACGCCGATCTCGGTTCGTTCCAGCAGTCTTCGCAAGGCCACCGGCAATCAGATGTCAGCCATGTTGCTGGACCTGGCCACCGCAGAACCCAACCCGGCAGCCCGGATCCGGCGAATTCACCGCAATGCGGTTGAATCCGAGCCTACCGTGAAGCCATAGCCGCAGACCGGCTGACCGAGCTACTTCCGTCAACGCTGCTGGCACTGTCCGCCCGCCTGTATTCCGAGCTGCAGGTCGCACAGCGCTACCAGCCACTGTTCAACGTGCCGATTACCAACGTACCGGGCCCGCAGGTACCGCTGTACCTGCAAGGTGCCCGACTGGTGCGCCAGTACAACAGTGCCCCCCATTATTCGACAGCCTTGGGTTGGTGATTGTTGCGGTCAGCTACCAGGCCAGCTCACCCTGAACTTTACTCTTTGCCCGGACGTGGTCGCCGACAGCGACCAGCTACCGGAACTGGTACACGACAGTCTGGAAGCGATAGAGAAAGCTGCAGCGGAGCTGGGCCCCCCCGATCAGGGCCATGAGCAGTTTCCGGAACCACAACACAACCTGACCGACGATGTCCTTGCCTACGTGGAAAAACTGCTGAAAGGCGGGCTGGCAGATTCAGAAGATAGCCGGGCCCGCAGGCCCGGCGCCGGGTTATTCGAATGCCCAACGCAAAAAGGCTTTCTTGTCTTCATCAGAAGCATCGGCAAATGGCTTTGAGCTGCTCCAGAGTGCTGCCTTCCTGGGGGGGCCGGCTGGTGCTCTCGCCCCCCCCGGAAGCCGGAACCGGAGTGCGGTTGTCCGTCAGCCGGGACTGTCCGTCCCACTCCTCAGATACCGCCACGACAGTGCCATTGCCGGCCACGATCTTTGCTGAAAAGCTCTCCATCATGGTTTCGGCTTCCTGGCGACTTGCCGGCTTATCAAACTCGAAACCATAGACTGCGTCCGGGCTCGCCGTGAAACGCGCCACCTGAGTGCTGCTCTCGATAACATGCACTTTGGATTCGCCGTTGCGTACCACACCACTCTTCGCCCAGATGGTTTTGTAGCGGAACACCACCTCGTTCTCTCCCGGCAACAAACCGTAGTCCAGTGCCAGATCCTCAATCAGGAAGTTGGTCATGTTCCGACCATTCACACTGACCACCTGTATCTCACCGGGCGCCTTCAGCACAGCCGGTTTTGTCGTCGCCGGCAACTGGCCTTCCCAGGTATCCACTCTGGCCACACTCGATGCACAGCCCGCCATGACAACGCTCGCCAGAACAGCCAGCAATTTGAAAAGCCTTGGAACGTGACACATACTCACTTCATCTCCTTATCCATAGGGATGGCCGTTGGCACGGCCTGCAATGTTGAGGGCAACTCTGCCAAGCATTCTGACCATCCGGGCGGATCAGAGCAAGGCACGCAACGGAATTCACTTTCACTGCAGGAAGGTCCGGAATGTGACGCCCAACGTAAGAATGTAAAAAAAATTGTTGAATTCGGCTGCAATTGGATTAATTTTAAACAAGTCGGCTTACACAACGCACAGCCCGAGAAGAAAAGAACAAGTGGGCTCAGGAGAAACCATGGACACTCAGCGCAGGACAGGAGAGCAAGGCCCCCCCGTCCCGTTTCGCAGCAGTCGTTTTTTTCTGCGTAGGGAGCAAATGGTACTTTACAACTCGCGAGGGCTTCGATAGCGGGCCTTTTGCCTCAAGAGAGCGGGCAGAAGTCGGCCTTAAACGCTTTCTGCATGTTGTTCGCATGCTGCCAGAAGAGCAGCAGGTGCACTAACCCACCCGACAAACCGAATGGGTGATGCCCCCCCGCTAGATAATATAGGGCATCACCCAGACGTCAATCGCCCAAAGGCAACCCAGCGCCATGGCCCCCCCGGCGACGACATCGTCCACCATAATCCCGAGCCCGCCGGGCAAGCGCTCATCCAGCCAGTTAATGGGCCAGGGCTTCCACACGTCAAACAGCCGGAACAGCATGAACGCCATGAGCACCCCCCCGTAAAGCTGATCCGGAAACAGGCCCAGGGCAATCCACATCCCCCCCACAAATTCATCCCATACAATACCGCCGTGATCATGCACTTTCAGGTCTGTCGCGGTTTTGCCACACAACCAGATACCCACCAGAAACGCCGCCAGAACCACGAGCCAGTAGGCCAACGGAGGCATCCAGGAAAAGGCATACCAAACCGGAACAGCGGCGAGGCTACCCCCCCAGGTTCCCGGCGCTCTCGGCGCTGCACCGCTACCAAAACCGAAGGCCAACAGGTGGACCGGATTTTTCAGAAAGCCAGGGGGGGGCAAGATGACCTGGGCGGCGTCCGGTTCATGCATCAGCTCATCACTCATGCGGGTCTCCCAAAGTGCTCAAATCCTTGAATGACGCCAGAGACCGGCCCGCTCAGTTGAAGGCCAGGCTCCGAAGTAATCTCTCCAATGACCGTCAGCTCACGGGCCACAGAGTCGTCAAGAGTGCCGAAGGTTTCTGGCGGGATGGTGATGCAAAGCTCATAGTCATCTCCTGCTCCCAACGCCAGATCCCGGGCGTTCTCACCCTTTAATGCAACCAACTCCGCCATCATCGGTATACGTCCCGTGTCGATTCGCGCTCCGGCCCCCCCCGAGGCATCAAGGATATGGCCGAGATCCGCCAGGAGCCCGTCAGAAATATCTATGGCAGAGGAGGCACAGCCCGCCAGCTGCTGACCCAGTGACAGACGAGGCTGCGGGAAATGATAACGTGACAACAAGGCGAGCTGGGCCGGTGAGGGCGCGGGGGGGGCAGCAAGGTAATCAAGAGCGGCACCGGCCGCCCCCCCGAGCGTGCCGCTGACACATATCAGGTCGCCGGGCTTCGCGCCGGATCGATACAGCGCACGCCCACTCTCAACAGTTCCGTGCACCTGGATGCTGATTGTCAGGGGGGGGCCACGGGTAGTATCTCCGCCCGCTAGGGCGATACCAAAGGCTTTGCTGGCCCGGGCCAGCCCCCCCTCTGAAAACGGCTTCAGCCAGCCCTGATTGGCGTCTGGCAAGGTTAAAGCCAGAGTAAAACAGACCGGGCTTGCGCCCATCGCGGCCAAATCACTTACCGCAACCGCCAGAGCTCGCCATCCGAGATAATCTGGCGAATAATCGGAAGGAAAATGAACGCCCTCTACCAGGGTGTCCACAGAAAACACCAGATCCAGCCCCCCCGGCGATACCCGCTGGATCGCACAGTCGTCGCCGGGACCGAGAAGGAGCTGATCCTGCCCGGCACCATCAGCCAGCGGCTGGAAATACTTCCGGATCAGCTCAAATTCACCCATGAATCAACGCGGGCGGGTCTCGGCCAGGCGAAGCCGGCGGCTGAGTTTGTCCAGAATGCTGTTCACGAACTTGTGCCCTTCGGTGCCACCAAAGCGCTTGGCCATTTCAATACCCTCGTTGATGACCACTTTATAGGGCACATCGATGCGGTGTTTCAGCTCATAGGCGCCCAGGCGAACGATCGCCAGTTCAACCGGGTCGACCTCCTTGAGGGGGGGACGATCCAGAAACGGCTCCAGCAGTTTGTCGAGCTCTGCCTGCTCGCGGTAAACGCCACGCAGAAGATCCCGAAAATACATGATATCGACCTTGCTCATGTCGTTGTCGACCATGAACTCGGCTTCGATATCAGAAATCGGCGTTTTGCTGAAGTGCCGCTGATACAAACCCTGCATGGCCAGCGCCCGTGCCCGGCGGCGATCGCCTGCCTTGGGCTGGCCGGTTTTCCCCCCCGGCTGGGGGAGAAGTGTCACCCGCTTCGCTCATTACTCACCCAACTTTTTGAACAGACTGACCATTTCCAGGGCAGTAATGGCGGCTTCCGCGCCTTGTTGCCGGCCTTGGTGCCGGAGCGTTCGATGGCCTGCTCAATGGAATCTACGGTCAATACGCCGAAGGTAACCGGGACATCGGTTTCCAGGCTGACAGCGCCCAGGCCGCTGGAGGCCTCGCCCGCCACGTATTCAAAGTGGGGGGGAGTACCACCACGAATTACCGCACCGAGAGCAATAATGGCGTCGTAGTCCGAGGTTTCGGCAACACGCTTGACCGCCAGTGGCATTTCATAGGCACCCGGCACACGGATAATGGCAATGTCATCATTGGAAATGCCGTGACGACGCAAGGTATCCACTGCACCTTCCACCAGACTTTCCACCACAAAGCCGTTAAACCGGCCAACCACCAGCGCATAGCGGCCGCTGCACTGGGTAAAATCACCTTCAATTACTTTGATATCTGCCATCTCGGGCTCCTTCACGGGTCATCGCCTTATTGGCGATAACCGGGTTTATCATTCGGGGGGGGCGTAAGGTACGTATTCCACCACTTCCAGGTCGAAACCGGAGATGGCGGAGAATTTAACCGGCGGACTGAGCAGGCGCATTTTACCGACTCCAAGATCCCGGAGAATCTGGGAACCGGTACCGACGGTAAAATACACGCCGAACTGCCCTTGCCTGAGGATCCCTGCCCTTTGTCAAAGAACTCCTGAATCCGGTCTTCCAGGTTGTAGCTGTCTTCAGCACTGTTAAGCAGCACCACCACGCCTTTGCCTTCTTCCGCAACCTTCTCCAGTGCGTGATGCAGCGGCCAGCTCCGGGAATCTTTGCGGCGTGCACCCAGCAGATCGCGCAGGGTATCGGTAATGTGCACACGCACAAACACCGGCTCCTCCGGCTGGATATCGCCCATTACCATAGCCAGATGGGTAGCACCCTGGATATTGTCCCGGTAGGTGTGCAGTTTGAACAGGCCGTACTCGGTATCCAGTTCGTTCTGTTCCACGCACTCCACCGTGCGCTCGTTCATAGTGCGGTAATGAATCAGGTCTGCGATGGTGCCGATCTTCAGATCATGCTCTTCTGCGAACTTCTCCAAATCCGGGCGCCGTGCCATGGAGCCGTCATCATTCATGATTTCACAGATCACACCGGCAGGCTCACAGCCAGCCAAGGCCGCCAGATCGCACGACGCTTCGGTGTGACCGGCACGGCTGAGAACGCCACCAGGATCGGACATCAGCGGGAAAATATGTCCCGGTTGAACGAGGTCAGAAGCCTTGGCATCCCGGGCAACCGCTGCCTGCACGGTACGAGCCCGGTCCGCTGCAGAAATTCCCGTGGTAACACCTCACGGGCTTCGATAGACAGGGTAAATTTGGTTCCGAAGCCAGAAGCATTCTGCTGAACCATCAACGGCAGACCCAGCTGTTCGCAGCGATCACGGGTCATGGGCATACAGATGAGTCCGCGGCCAAAGCGGGCCATGAAGTTGATGGCCTCTGCCGTGCAGTGCTCCGCCGCCATCACCAGATCGCCCTCATTCTCGCGATCCTCATCATCCATCAGGATGACCATTTTGCCCTGGCGAATGTCTTCAATGATTTCTTCAATGCTGTTCAGTGCCATACGTTTCTGCACCCTTTCACCCCCTCCCGACAGTCTAGCCGGTTCACGGGGGGGAATGGATTGAATGATTAGTGGCGAGCCAGGATCAGACGCTGATCCTCTCCCACCTGACGACGATCCAGCACCTTCCATTGCACTTTGTCGGCCATGGTCTCCAGCGGCAAATGCGCTGTCGGCCTGCCGGTACTACCCAGGAAAACCGGGGGGGCCTGGTAGAGCCAGAGCTCGTCCACAAGATTTTCACCGATGAACGTACCGGCCAGCGTAGGGCCGGCTTCAACCAGCAACTCGTTAATACCAAGCTCTCCCAGCGCGTCCAGCAACTCGGCGACATCAACACCGTTATCTTTCCAGGCAACCCCCCCGGTCAGGCTGACGCCCAGCGCAGCCAGATCCTGGGCCGGGCCGGAGGCCAGTGTCGAACTGGCGCAGAATACCTGCACATTGCCACCCTGAAGAATCCTGGCGGTGGCCGGCGTACGGGCATCCCGGTCAGCGATCACCCGCAACGGCTGCCGGGACGGATCCGTGGCATCGCCGATATCGCCCATCTCGTCCCGCCGAACGGTCAACGAGGGGGGGTCATCCGCCAGTACCGTGCCTACCCCCCCGGTGAGGATAGCGTCGCTGATCGCCCGCAAACGCTGCACATCCGCGCGCGCCTCCGGGCCGGTTATCCACTGGCTTTCACCACTGGCCATGGCGGTCCGGCCATCAAGACTGGCCGCCATCTTCAGCCGAACCCAGGGGGGCGGCCGGTATTCATACGCTTCATGAAGCCAGGATTCAGACGCGCAGCCTCATCGGCCATCACGCCTTCGGTCACCCGTATACCAGCCTCCCTGAGCATATCCAGCCCCCCCCGACCGGACACAGACGGGTTGGGGGGGTCTTTGGTAGCGGCAAACACATGGGCCACACCTGCATCTATCAGTGCCCGTGCGCAGGGCGGCGTGCGCCCGTAATGGCTGCAAGGCTCCAGCGTAACGTAGGCGGTGGCTCCCCCCCGAGCCTCATGGCCTGCCTGGCTCAAAGCACGCACTTCCGCATGGGCTTCACCGGCACGCTCGTGCCAGCCCTCGCCCACAATCAGATCGCCTTTGGCAATAACACAACCAACACGGGGGGGATTGGGATGGGTGGAATAGCGACCGCGCCAGGCCAGTTGAACGGCCCGGGCCATCATTGCCCGATCACGGTCCGAAATCATGCCTTGCCTTTGTCTGTACCGTTATCCACCAATGCCCTGGCAACATCCACCGCGGCATCGCCATTGCCCTGGGACAGCCGCTCGATCTCTTCCTTGAACTCGTTGATGTCCTGAAAACTGCGGTAAACCGACGCAAAACGCACGTAGGCAACCTTGTCCAGTTGGCGCAGCTCGGTCATTACCTCCTCACCCAACTGCATCGACTTGACCTCGCGCTCACCAGTCGAGCGGAGACGATACTTGATACGGTTCAGGGCGGCATCGATTTCCTCAATGCTGACCGGACGTTTTTCCAGAGCTTTCATGATGCCGGCCCGCAGCTTTTCTTCATCAAATGGCTGCCGAGTACCGTCCTGCTTAACGACCCGGGGGGGCATCACCAACTCGGCAGTTTCAAAGGTGGTAAATCGCTCACGGCAGGACAGACACTCCCTGCGGCGGCGAACCTGGTCACCCTCGGCCACCAGGCGCGAATCAATCACCTTGGTATCGGCTTCACCACAGAAAGGACAATGCATAAATCACCTGCTCCGGAAAGAAAGAACCCGGGCACTCACCGGAGCGCCCGGGTTGACCTGTCTCTAAGCCTGTTAGCCGTAGACCGGGAACCGCGCGCAGACAGCTTCCACCTGCTCCCGCACACGGCTATTAACCGCTTCGTCTTCAAGGTTATCGAGGATGTCACACATCCAGCCCGCCAGATTCCGACACTCGGCTTCCTTGAAGCCGCGTGTGGTCACCGCCGGAGTACCAATGCGCAGTCCGGACGTTACGAACGGTGAACGAGGATCGTTCGGCACGGCGTTCTTGTTCACGGTAATGTGCGCTTTGCCCAGTGCGGCATCCGCGTCTTTACCGGTAATGTCCTGTTTGATCAGGCTCACCAGGAACAGGTGGTTCTTGGTACCACCGGAAACCACGTCAAAGCCGCGCTCGATGAACACCTCTGCCATGGCGGCTGCGTTCTTCACGACCTGCTGCTGGTAGGCCTTGAACTCGTCGCTCATGGCTTCCTTGAAGCACACGGCCTTGGCCGCAATCACGTGCATCAACGGGCCGCCCTGACCGCCTGGGAACACAGCGGAGTTCAGCTTCTTCTGCAGATCTTCGTCATCACAGGCCAGGATCAGGCCGCCACGTGGGCCGCGCAGGGTTTGTGCGTGGTGGTCGCAACCACGTGG
>JDSH01000141.1_pt1 | contig 23547 bp, 37 predicted proteins | sample 199451 | NCBI WGS metagenome assembly JDSH01 (sample SAMN02584198, study PRJNA231836) | bioreactor metagenome | isolation source: continuous culture bioreactor electron acceptor NO2- transfer2 day 38 after... | place: Germany: Bremen | reverse complement strand
AATGGCAACTGAAAGTGGCCTGGGGGGGTGAGCCCCCCCTGCCGCTGACCCAGGACCAGGTAAAGACCCGTGGCCACGCCATCGAGGCGCGTATCTACGCCGAAGATCCGGATCAGGACTTCCTGCCAGCCACCGGAACCCTGCGTTACCTCAGCACTCCGGATGAGTCTGCCACGTGCGGGTAGATACCGGCGTGACCGAAGGCGATGAAATCAGCATCCACTACGACCCGATGATTGCCAAACTCATCGTGTGGGACGAGACCCGCGAACAGGCGGTCAACCGCATGGTTCAGGCCCTGGAGCACTACCGTATCGCCGGGCTGAAAACCAATATCCGGTTCCTGCACGCGGCGGTGGATGCGCAGCCATTCCGCGAAGCCGAGCTGACCACCAACTTCATTGCCACTCACAACGACCTGCTGTTCCCGAAATCCAGACTGGATCTGGACAAGGCACTGGTGCTTTCCGCTGGATTCATTCTGGAGCAACGCAAATCAGCGGAACCGGTTACCGGCGATCCCTGGTCGCCGTTCGGCCGCAAGAACAGCTGGCGCATGAACTCCGAATACGCCCAGCCTCTCACCCTTCAGGTGGGCGACGATAAACACGAGCTCAAGATCCTGGAACGGGATGACCGCTACCAGGTCTTCGTGGGCGGCAGCGTGTACCACCTGAACGCCAAACTGAATGACGATTACCTGCAGGCGGTGATCAACGGCCACCGGCTAAGCGTGCACGGCAACCTGCACAACGAAGAACTGGTGCTCTTCTACGAGGGCGATACCTTCAAGTGCACCGTATACCGGGAAACCTACGGGTTTGAGGAAATGGCCAGCGAAGGCAGCCTGGCGGCGCCCATGAACGGCTCCGTAGTGGCGATTCAGGCCCAGGTAGGCGACAAGGTAACGGCCGGCCAGACGCTGGTGATCATGGAAGCCATGAAAATGGAACACGCCATCAAGGCACCCGCCGATGGTGTGGTTTCCGAGATTTTCTACGCCGAGGGTGACCAGGTGGCCGAGGGTGCGGAACTCATCGCCATCGACACCGGGGGGGAGGCAGAATAATGGCCTTTCCGAAGCAGGCTCGGTTGGTGGAAATGAGCCCCCCCAGGGACGGGCTTCAGAATGAGCCCGGCGATGTGATCGCCACCGAGGTCAAAACCGGCCTGATCGACCGGCTGGCCGATTGCGGTCTCAGTCACATCGAGGCCGCCAGCTTCGTATCACCCAAATGGGTGCCGCAAATGGGCGACGCGGCCGCAGTGATGGCCGGCATCACCCGTAAACCCGGCGTTCGCTACTCGGCCCTCACCCCCCCGAACCTGAAAGGATTCGAGGCGCCTGGCGGCCGGGGGGGCCGACGAAGTGGCGGTATTCGGTGCGGCATCGGAGTCCTTCACCCAAAAGAACATCAACTGCACGATTGCTGAAAGCCTGGAGCGCTTTGCACCGGTGGTTGAAGAAGCCCGCAAACACGGCATTCCCGTACGCGGTTACGTGTCTACCGTGATGGGCTGCCCGTACGAGGGCGATATCCAACCGGCACAAGTCGCCACCGTGGCCAAGGCCCTGTACGACATGGGCTGTCACGAAATATCCCTGGGCGACACCATCGGCGTGGGTACGCCCCCCCTGAAAGCCAAGCGGATGCTCGAAGCCGTGGCCGCTCATGTGCCCATGGACAAACTGGCGGCGCATTTCCACGACACCTATGGCCAGGCCTGGCAACCTGTACGCAGTACTGGAAGAGGGCGTAAGCGTGATTGACGCCTCTGTGGCCGGTCTGGGCGGCTGCCCTTATGCCAAAGGGGGGGCATCTGGCAACGTAGCCACCGAAGACGTGCTATACCTGCTTAACGGCCTGGGCATCGATACCGGCGTGGATCTGAACAAGCTGGTGAAAACCGGCGACTGGATCTGCGCGCAACTGAAACGTCATAACGGCTCTAAAGTGGGCCAGGCACTCGGGGGGGGCCTGTGCCAGTAACTTTCCAGCCTCAACTACAAAAACAATGGAGGCAGAGACATGAGCAAGACTCTCCCAAGTTACACCAGTGGTATCGCAGAAAAGCCACTGCTGGGCATGACCATCGGCGATATGCTGGACCGCACCGCCCAACAGTTTCCCGACAACGAGGCTCTGGTGTGCCTGCACCAGGACATTCGCTGGACTTACAAAGAGTTCGTCGACAAGGTGAACGAGGCGGCCCGGGCGTTCATGGCCATCGGCGTCAAGCGTGGCGACCGCGTGGGCATCTGGTCACCCAACCGTTACGAATGGACCGTTACCCAGTTTGCGACTGCGAAAGTAGGCGCCATTCTGGTAAACATCAACCCGGCCTACGGTGTGCACGAGCTGAAGTACGCCATGAATCTGGCCGGCATCAGCGTTCTGGTTACCGCCGACAGCTTCAAAACCTCCAACTACCGGGAAATGATCTACGAGCTGGCCCCCCCGGAACTGAAGCGCAGCGCACCCGGTAAACTCAAAGCTGACAACGTCCCCCCCGATCTCCGGGCGGTCATTAACGTACACCCGGATAACCACGAGGTATGTGGACCTGGCAGGATTTCCTGGGCTTTGCCGGCGACGTATCAGAGGCGGACCTTGCCAAGCGTCAGGATGAGCTGCAGTTCGACGACCCCCCCATCAATATCCAGTTCACCTCCGGTACCACCGGCAACCCGAAAGGCGCCACGCTCACCCACCACAACATTCTGAACAACGGCTATTTTGTTGGTGAAAGCCAGCGCCTGACCGAGAACGACCGGCTGGTGATTCCTGTGCCGCTCTACCATTGCTTCGGCATGGTGATGGGCAACCTGGGCTGCATCACCCATGGCACCGCCATGATCTACCCGAGCGAAGGCTTTGACCCGAAAACCGTACTCCAGGCCGTCCACCAGGAAAAAGCCACGGCCTTGTACGGTGTGCCCACCATGTTCATCGCCGAACTGGCCGACCCGGAGTTCGATAGCTACGACCTCTCCACCCTGCGCACCGGCATCATGCGGGTTCCATCTGCCCCCCCGCCGAAGTCATGAAGAAGGTCAACGGCAAAATGCACATGAAGGAAGTGCAGATTGCTACGGCATGACGGAAACCAGCCCGGTTTCCACCCAGACCAGTTCCCTCGACCCGTTCGAGAAGCAGGTCACCACCGTGGGCCGCACCCAGCCGCACCTGGAAACCAAGATTGTCGACCCGGGCACCGGCAACGTCATGCCCCCCCGAGGTGAGATTGGCGAACTGTGTACCCGCGGCTACAGCGTGATGCTGAAGTACTGGAACAACGAGGAAAAGACCCGCGAAGCCATCGACGATGCCGGCTGGATGCACACCGGCGACCTGGCGACCATGGACGAGGATGGTTACATCCAGATCGTGGGCCGCATCAAGGACATGGTGATCCGCGGTGGTGAAAACATCTACCCGAAAGAGATCGAAGAGTTCCTCTACACTCACCCGTCCATTGAAGAGGTGCAGGTAACCGGTATTCCGGACGAGAAGTACGGTGAAGAGCTGATTGCCTGGGTGAAACTGCGGCCCGCTGCAGACCCGGTAACCGCAGAGGACCTGCAGGCCTTCTGCAAGGGCAAGATCGCCCACTTCAAGATTCCCAAAAACTACAAGTTTGTGGATGCATTCCCGATGACCGTGACCGGGAAGATCCAGAAGTTCAAGATGCGGGAAATCTCGATTGAGGAAATGGGACTGAAGCAATAATCGAATACCGCCCAACCCCCCCAGGAAACCCGGCCGCGGCCGGGTTTCTGCTATCAGTGAAACCTAATGCTTGCTCATACGCTTGTACCGGTAGGGCTCACCCTCTTCATTCTGCAGTTGATAATCGTAGGCAGCCTGGAGCCCGGTTTCGTCTTCCGTCTCGTCCTCCGGTTCCTGCTCCAGATAGCGCGGGTATAGAGGTGAAAACATGGCCACGACAATGCCAATAGCGCAGAAGAACCCAAAGGCATCGGCATAGCCACCTGCCCCCACCAGCATACCGACCACAGGCGAGCCCGCTGCCTGTCCCAGAGACACCGCCATGAATGGCAGCACCGGCCCCCCCATGGACAGCCGCCCCCCGGCAACAAACGAATCCCTGTCATCAGGTACAGCCCGGTCAGACTCATATAGGCCAGCCCGAACACCAGGCTGAAAACGCTGCCAGCGGCAGGTTGTCTGGACTGGCAGCCAACAGAGCCAGGCTCGCCGCAAGCATCATCAACATCAATGCCTGGGTGATCGGCGGGTTATTGCGGTCTGCCAGATCGGCAACCACAGCACCACCCAGGCCAGCAACCCCCCCAACCCCCCCCAGCCACAGCCAGGCGGTGGAATCGGAACTCATTTCACCCAGGTTCACCACCAGGTCGGGCGCGAAAATCCAGTAGGCCGCCGAGACAAAACCCATCATGAAGCCAAAGATCGAGAGCCGTAACAGGCGCCACCACTGCAAGGCCGTGATCGCCGGCGGTGGCGCTGCGTTAGATGGCATCACCCGTGAAACCGAAGGCAGGAAAAACCAGGTGGCAAACACCCCCCCGATCAGGCAAGAACGGCAAAAGACGCGTAGGTATAGCGCCAGGCCCCCCCGGCCAGAAAAGAACCGTGGGCACCGCGACCATCACACCCACGCTGGTGCCAGCATTCATCACCGAGCTGACCCGGCCATGCATCGAGCGCCGAACCAGTGCCTGCATGGCCGCTGTCAGGGCAGGCATCATCAGGCCCGTGCAGATACCACAGGCAAATACGCCCAGCCCCCCCAGTGACAGGGCACCGGCCGACTGACTGATCAAAGCCAGTCCGACTACCCCCCCAAAACGCCGGAGGCATCGCCGTATTCCGGGCGCCGAGACGGTCGGCACACCAGGCGCCACCACCGACGCCAGGGCAAAGCTGATCAGAGGGAGTGCACCGATGATACCGATCACATGGGGGGGCGACAAAGACAGATCCGCACGAATGGGCGGAACAAACAGACCGAAGGCGAAGCGCGCAAGGCCGAAGCTGATCGCAATCAACCCCCCCGCGCCCAGGAGCGCGAACGCTGTGCTGGAGGGAAACTTCATATCGGTCTGCCCTGCTCGCTGTCCATAGCGGTCAGCGTAGACAGCAAAACCGCCAGCATCAAGCCGGCCGCCGGAATCCCACCGCTCAGCCCGTCGTCGTCACACAACCGTAACACGCCTGAAGCACAATCTGGTGTATACCAAAGGAGTTAACAATGCTTGCCATATTTGATCTCGACGAGACCCTGATTCAGGGGGGGGACAGCTCTCAATTGTTCACCGAGTTCCTTCGGGCACAAGAGATCGAGCGCACTGACGATGCCTCGATAAAGACCGGGATTTCATGTCGGACTACCAGCAAGGCCGACTGAACCTTCAGGCGTATATGGAATTCAGCCTGGCACCGCTACAGGGCTGGCACCGGGAACAACTCAACACCCTCGTCAGCCGGTTTATTGATCGTGTCATTGCGTCACGGGTTTTACCGACCGGCCGCGAGCGTGTTGCGTGGCATAAGGCCCAGGGGGGGCACCGGGTGTTGATCATATCGGCCACCGGCGAACATCTGGTCAAACCCATTGCTCAGCATCTGGGCATTGAGGAAGGCATCGGCGTGGAAGTGGAATGGCGCGACGGAAGCCTGACAGGACAGATCGGGCCAAGGCGCCCCCCCTTCCAGGAAGGAAAGGTGGCCGCCCTGCGCGAATGGCTGGGGGGGAGGGACCAGGTAACACCGGAAAAGACCTGGTTCTATTCCGACTCGCATAACGATCTGCCGCTACTGGAACGAGTTGATTTCCCTGTTGCGGTCAACCCGGACCCGAGGCTGAGACAACACGCCCAGAAACACGGCTGGCAGATCCTGACAGATTCTGCGGCCCTGCCATGATGCTACGACACCTGGCTATGGCCCGGGCATGCCTTGCGGCGCCAGCGATCGTGCCGGCCGCCGCCCCCCCTTCCCCCCCGGTTATCCCAAAACCACAAGCAGCAAGCCGGCCAGTATGGTCAGAACCCCCCCCACGACCTTCGGCCCATGCAAGGCCTCGCCCAGGAAATACCAGCCCAGGGCTACGCCCATGGGAATACTGATTTGCCGGAACGCGACAACGTAACTCACATCGTCCGCATAGGCCATAGCCCAAACCACCAACGCGTAGGTGCCCAGAATCAGGATGCCAGCCGCCATGGTGCTGCGCCAATTTGCGGCCAGCTCCCTCAACAGTCGTCGCTCTTCGGATTGTAACCACAGACCAAGACTGAGCCAGCACAGCGCCGACCAGGCCTGGAGAATCACGAACACGAGTGCCACCTCGGCGTCCTGCGCCAGTCCCGCCAATAGCGCCCGCATCCGCTCGGTGGCCAGATCATCAACCATGGAGTAACCGGCCGTGCTGGCTGCGGCCAACAGCGCAAACAACGTGGCCAGGTTACGGTAGTTCGCCAGCGTGAAGTCGCGGAATCTCTGCATTGGCAGAACAATACAGCCAGCCACAATGAGAATGATCCCCCCCACAACCGCAGCAGTGGTGATTGCCTCTGCGGTGCCAAGGAACAAGGTTCCCACTAACAGGATGATCAGCGGCGAAGAACGGGCCAGCGGGTAAACCACCGACAATTCCCCCCCGTGTCGGTATGCTGCCGCCAGACTGCTCAGGTAGGTAGCCTGAAAGAAACCGGTCGCGACCACCAGCCACCAGATCCCTGCGTCCAGTTCCGGCAACATCCGGTGGTAATACAGTAAGACTGGCAATGTCAGAAAGGCGCCCCCCCAGAAGGTGCTATACCAGAAGAAAGCACCAGTGGGACTGACTTTTTTGCCAAACAGGTTCCAGCCCGCATGGGCCAGCGCCGACACCAGTACAATAACAATCGCGGTTGGTGTCATAGGATCACTTCCGGGCCGTTCATTCGGTGCCCTGGCGCCAGGCCCGGGTGGACCGATCCACCCAGAAGCGCAGGCCACCCTGAATGAGCTTCGCGGCAGCACAAGTGGTGGTTATCAGGATCGCCATGGCGGCGGCGGGCGCAATGTCTCCCGCCTCATCCATGTTCAGTACCGCGACAGAGGCGAGTTGTGAATCATGACCGTACAGGAAGACCACCGCAGACACCGTGGTCATGGCGTTAACGAAAAGGTAGAGCGCAACGTCAAGAATCGCCGGCAGACACAAGGGCAAGGTCACGGTAAACAGGACCCGCCAGCGAGACGCTTTCAGGGACTCGCCCACCGCTTCGAACTCCTGATCAAGCTGTTTTAACGCCGTTACCGCCGTCAGGTGGGACACCGCGTAGAAATGGCTCACGGTACACAGAATCAGAATAAACAGCGTGCCGTAGATCCCGTTGATCGGGTTGTCCGGATGGTTAAAGAAGAAAATATACGACAACCCAAGCACCAGGCCAGGTACCGCCAACGGTAACAGCGACAGGAACTGAAAAACACCGGTCAGCAGCCTCGGCTGGGGGGGTGTGCGCTCCATCAGCCAGGCATTGAAGAAAACCAGCAGTGTCCCGATCACCATGGTGCCCAGGGCCATCTGCAGGCTATTGGTGTAGGCGCCCCCCCAGCCGCCCCCCCCGTCCATACGGCCGAACTGATAGTTGTTCAGGCTCAGTTCCAGATTGTACGGCCAGAAAGTCACGAACGAGGCGTAGACAGCCATACCGATAATGGCCAGGATGAACAGAACCGTCGGCGCCAGCATAACAGCACCGATGACATCCCTCCTGTGAACCTGACGCGGCCGGTAAGGCACCGAGCGCGCGGTAAAGCTTGCTGATTGCTTGCGCTGCACATAGCGGTCGGCCAGAAAGGCCAGCATGGCGGGCAGCAAAAGCAGCACGCTGACGACGGCCCCCCCCATTTCAAATTTCTGTTGCCCGATCACCTGTTTGTAGATGTCGGTGGCCAACACGTCGAATTGCCCGCCAATCACCTTGGGCACCCCCCCGAAGTCAGTGATCACCAGAGTGAAAACCACAAACGCGGCGCTGACCAGTCCATAACGGGCACCTGGCACCGTCACGGTCCAGAAGGTGCGCCAGGGGGGGCTCGCCTTCAACGCGGTCGCGGCCTCATAGTGCCGCCCATCGGCATTGTCCATTGCCGTCAGCAGAATCATCAGTGCATGGGGGGGAAACGTCCAGAAACAGGACCCCCCATGATAATACCGATGGGGGGGCCGTAGATTTCGGCACCGAACAACCAGCTTTTCAGGACACCCTGATTCCCGAACAGATACACCAGCTGATCGCCGGCAGCAGAGAGGGCGCCAGTATCGGCAGCACCAGAACCCCCCCGCGAATCCAGCCGGTCATCGGCAGGCGAGTTCGTGTTAACGCCCAGGCCGCCATAAAGGCCAGACCGACCACCACCAGGGTGCTCAGTCCTGCAACCCAGAGGGAGTTGAAAAAGGCCGATTCGATGCCGCCGGAACTCAGATAATGAGCAAAGTTGTCGAGCCCGACAAAGTCACCGGCCTTGTTCTCCACACTCTTGGACAACAGGGTATAGAGCGGCGCCAGAACCAGAAGGCTCAAAACCGCACAGCCGAGCACCAGCAGCAACGCAAACAGCCAGCGCCCGGTGACACGCTGCCGGAGTTCCGACAAGGCCCCCCCTGCCCTGCGTGAGGGCGAGGTTAGAGGTACAGAGGAATCCATCATGAAGGTCTTACCAGGGTGAAACGAGGGCATCGGGTTTTCGCGACCTCTTTCAGGCCGCGAAGCAATGCAAGGCATCAGACGGCAGGTTGAGACAGACTGCACCGCCCACCCGCAATTCCAGTTGTCGGGCAGAGCGCGGGTCTACGTCCACCACCAGGTCCAGTGCCACGCCATGCAGCCGGACGTGGGTGCGAATAAAGGCCCCCCCCAGGTAATCCATCGCCTGGACCTGGCCTTCCCACTCACCGTCGCCCTGCGGCAGGAGATGAACATCCTCAGGCCGAATCGCCAGACGAATGCCGTCCGGCGTGGCCGGTAGCGGCCTGATCAGATCCAGCTCCCGATTGCCGAGGCGAACACGCTGCCCGTTCACCGGAGCGCTGTCGAAAAAGTTCATTGCCCCCCCGATAAACGACGCCACAAACGCCGAAGCAGGCTGTTGGTAGATGTCCAGGGGGGGTGTTCCCACCTGTTCAATCACCCCCCCGTTATTCATAACCACCACTCGGTCTGCCATGGCCAGGGCTTCTTCCTGATCGTGGGTTACCATGATGGTGGTAACGCCCAGTTGCTTCTGCAGGCTGCGAATCTCGCTGCGAAGGTGGTGGCGAACTTTCGCATCCAGAGCTGAGAGTGGCTCATCGAGAAGCAGCAGGCCCGGGGGGGATGGCGCCAAGGCTCGGGCAAGCGCCACCCGTTGCTGCTGGCCACCGGAAAGCTGCGCGGGATACTTGCGGGCGTGATCCTCCAGCCCGACCACGGCCAGAAGCTCGTCTACCCGATCACGAACCCGGGCCTTGGGCATACCGATGCTACGCAGTCCGTACGCCACATTGTCGGTTACCGTCATGTTCGGGAACAGCGCGTAGGACTGGAACACAATGCCGAAGTCACGATCCCGGGGGGGCGGCTTTTGCGAGATATCGACATCGCCCTGTCGGAGCGTGCCGCAGCTCTGCTGTTCAAGCCCGGCAATAATGCGAAGCAGGGTCGTCTTGCCACATCCCGACGGCCCCCCCAGAAAACACACCAGTTCACCGGGCTCAATGGTGAGATTGATATCCTTCAACGCACAAAACTCGCCGAAGAACTTGTTTACGCCCCCCCGGACTTCCAGACGACTTCCCTGGGTATGCTGAATCATGGAACCCCCCCCTGCTTTTCTGATATCTGCCCGGGCACACCAGAACGGGTGCCCGGTCGCACAGGCCGGGGGGGCTGGGCCCGGCTCCGAGCGGATTACTTGGCTTCGGATTTGCCGTCGTAACGACGCGCCCACTCGGTCAGAATGGCTTCGCGATTACTGGCGGCCCAACCGAAATCGTTGTCGATAATCAGCGCGTCCGCGTTGGCGGGAAAATGTTCCACCGGCTGTGCCACACCTGGCATCGCTACAATGGCGTAGCCTTCGTTGTACATCTCCATGGCCTGGCGGGTGATCGACCAGTCGACCAGAGTCTGGGCGGCTTCCAGTTTGTCGGTGCCGTCAACAATGGCGGTCGCTTCAACTTCCCAGCCCAGCCCTTCTTCCGGGAACACCAGCTCCAGAGGCGCGCCCTTCTCTTTCAGACGGGCACCACGGAAAGCGAAAGACACACCAATCGAGGTTTCACCCGAAGCAGCCATTTTGCAAGGCTTGGAGCCGGAGTGCGTATAGCGACTGATGTTCTGATGCAGGCCGTCCATGAACTCCCAGCCTTTGTCTTCGCCCATCAACTGGAGCCAGGCTGAAACGTCCAGAAAACCGGTTCCGGAAGAGTTCGGGTTCGGCATCACAACATGGCCCCCCCGATACACCGGCTTGGTCAGATCCTGCCAACTGGTGGGCATGGGCAAATTGTTCTTCTCAGCCTCGATGGTGTTGACGCATACCGCCGCCATCCAGCATCCATGCCCACCCATGAGGGAGTCTCATCACGGTCACGGAACTTCGGCGACAACTTTTCCAGCCCTTCCGGCGCATAAGGCGTCAGCATGCCTTCGTTCTTCAGCAACAGCAGGCTGGTTCCCGCCAGCCCCCCCCAAACGACATCCGCCTGCGGGTTTTCTTTCTCGGCCAGCAGTCGCGCGGTGATGACACCGGTAGAGTCGCGAACCCAGTTGATCTTGATGTCCGGGTGGTCTTCATTGAATCGGGCGGCATACTTCTTGAGATCTTCCGCCTCAACCGCGGTGTACACGGTCAGTTCGGTCTGGGCGTTGGCGTTAACGGCCGCCATCAGGGCGGTCAGGGCCAGGGCTTTTTTTCAGGTGTTTCACGCTACTCTCCTTTTACGGCATCAGTTCGGTTAGGCTTTCTGGTCTATACCAGATTCGCTAACCACCACCTTAGGGACATTTGATTGCAAAGACGTGACAGATCAATGACGTTTCCTTGTCGGTCCCTCAGGGGGGGCGCTCTCCCGCTGCCAGACGGCTCTCGATATCGCGGATAACGCCCGGCAGGTCCTGTATCGAATTGATGACATAGTGGGCTGCCGATCTCGCCATCACCTGGCGACCACGGGCCAGCAACGCTTCCCGATCGTTCTCCGGAAGAGCGTAAAACTGAGCTTCACTCAACCCGACTGAATTACCGGAGGCCACTACGGCCACTGTCCACATACCCGCATTCAGACCTTCCTCAATACCCGTCCCTGTGTCGTCCACTTTGACGCAGGCCTGCACTGCGCCAATGCCCAGTTCGAGTGCGTTTTTCAGGCTCATGTGGGGGGGTGCCGGCCTACCGGCCGGAACTTCTGTCGCCACAACCACGCTTTCCGGCATAAACCCCCCCTGATCCGCGAGCCCCCCCGGCAGCATAACGTTCACCATGTCTCGGCTATATCCGGTGTTCACCCCCCCCAACCTGATGCCTTTTTCACGAAGCAGATCCTGAAGCGCCAGAGCACCCGGAATCAGTGTTGCTCGTTCCGCAATCGCCGCGGTCTGAAGGGGGGGCAGAAATGCCTCATAGAGGCGATCGACATCAGCGGCCTCCGGCGCCTTACCATGAGTCTCCAGCCATTGGCTCCGAATGCGGGGGGGCATCGCCAGCAAACAACGGATATGCTCACGCTTTTCGGTCCCCCCCATGGGCTCCCGGGCTTCGGTTTCGGAGACATCAATGCCCTCGTTCCGGAACAACTGGAGAAAGGCCTGAATCGGTGCCAGTGAACCGAAATCCACGCAGGTTCCGGCAAGGTCCATAATCACCGCTTGCAGAGGACCGGTGTAACGACGGGTGTAACTGTGCATAACGCTTCTTCCTTTTGCGATCAGAGTGAGATCATTGATTTTCAAGATTGTCCGGCGCAGCAGCCGGAGGGGGGGGTACCGGCACCGGCATTCCCAGCGACTGACAGGCATCGGCAATCGCCGCCACCACTGCACCAATCTGCGGATCATGAAGTTGGCCAATACAGCCAAGCCGGAAGCTCTCCGCGACCGTCAGCTTGCCGGGATAGACCAGGAAACCTCGGGCCTTGATGGCCTCGTAAAAACGGGGGGGAAAATCGAAATCCGGGCTGTCTGGAGACAGGAAAGTCGTAATGATTGGAGACAGCCATTCATCCGCCAGCAGAGTCTGGAATCCTAGCTCGCGAAGGCCCGCCACCAGGCGGTCGCGGTTTCGGCTGTAGCGGGCAAGACGACCGGCCACACCGCCCTCGGCCTCGTGTTCTCGCAGGGCCTGCAAAAAGGCGGCGACCACATGGGTCGGCGGCGTATAGCGCCACTGCCCCCCCGTTCTTTCCATGTACCGCCATTGGTCGTGCAGATCCAGCGACAGGCTGTGGCACTGCCCTTCGGATTCAGACAGCAGGGTCTTGTCCACTATGGCAAAACCGAAACCCGGCACACCTTCAAAGCACTTGTTAGCGGACGAAATCAGCGCCGCACAGGGTAACTCCGCCACGTTGACCGGCAACGCGCCAAACGCGCTCATGCTGTCGATAATCAGGCGCTTGCCAGCCTTTTCACAGACCTCGGCGATTTCAGGAATCGGGTTGAGAATGCCCGAACTGGTTTCGCAGTGGACGACCACCACCTGATCAATCTCCGGGTACTGTCGAAGTGTCCGTGCCACCTCGTCACCCCCCCGCGGCGGATGGTAATCTCCTTTGTCGATGGCCAGGCATCGACGGCCCAAGCGATCAAGAATTTTGCTGATTCTCTGTCCATAGGCTCCGTTCATCAGTACCAGCGTGGTGCTGTTCCGGGGGGGAACCAGCGTGCCCAACGTGGCCTCCACCGCAAAGGTACCGCTACCCTGCATGGGAACGCACACATGACTATCCTGCCACCGGCCACACGCAGCAGACGCGCGCACACCTCTGCGGTCAGTTCATTAAAGTCGTTATCCCAGGAGCCCCCCCAGTCGTGCAACATGGCCTGCTTCACAGACAGACTGGTGGTCAGCGGACCGGGGGGGGTCAGTAAATACGGATCGTTCGGGGGGGTCATTGGAGTCTCCAACGGAATTAGCCAGTGCGTTTGCGGGCTCGTGCCGCAGCACAGCGGTGGATAAAATCAGGATCAAAGGGATCAATGGCGCCAAACCGGTCCAGGCGAAACGGCTCGGAAGTGACGAAGGTCGGCTGGCCGGCTATCAGTTCGCTGATGAATCGACCAATGCCTCCCGACATACCAATGCCGGCACCGGAACAGCCGGTTGCAGCGATAAAACCCTGAATGCCAGGCATGGGGGGGCCCAGCAGGTAGAAGCCGTCCGGGGGGGTATAGCTGGAAACGTTGCTGACGTAGTGGGCCAACCGGAGTTCGTCCAGCAGGGGGGGAAGCTGAGACCGCAGTGACGCGTACCCGTCCTCAAGGGCGTGCTCACCCGCTGGATCGGTATCGAAGCGGAAGCCCTGCAGACTCTCGGGCAGGACCGCCGGGTCTGCAACCACGGCCTGTGCTTCCCGAAGACCGAACAGCAAACCGCCCACGTCTGGCCGCGCATAAGCGCCACTGTCGGGCAATATCGTCATCGGGCCATGGGCAGGAATACGAGCGTCAGGTGCGGATATCCAGTAATGACTGCGCACCGGCGCCATGCCAAGGTGAACACCCACTTGCCTGGCCAGAGCCGTACTCCAGGGGGGCCGGCGGCATCAACCACCAGGCCGGCCGAGAGCACTTCACCATGCCCTAGGCGAACACCCGTTACCCGGCCACCCTGCATCAGCAGGTCGCTGACACTTTGCTTCAGACGGAACCGAACACCACGCGGCGCCCCCCCTCAGCGGCATAAGCCATGCACAACGAATAAGGATCAATATAGCCATCGTCCGGCAACCAGAGGGCGGCAGTATCGGGTGTCAAATCAAGCCACGGAGCCAATTGCATGGCATCCTGCACAGCAATCGCTTTTGCAGTCACGCCGGCCTCTTTTGCTCGCCGGGCTGTCTCTTCGAGCTGGCGCAGCCCGTCTGGTCGCGCAGACACCTGCAGACTGCCAACGCTTCTGAGCGGTAAGGGCTCACCGCTGCTCTGCCCCCCCATTTCCTCGATGGCGCGAAAGGTTTCCATGGCCAAAGCGTCAAGGCCGAATGCGGACGGATACGGGTAAGAAGCGCAGCCGCGTAGCTGGTGGTCTGCTCTCCCAGGCCGTGTCGCTCAACCACGGTGACGCTGAGGCCGGGTAAACGACTGAGATATCGGGCAATCGCGCATCCGAGGATGCCGCCTCCAATAATGACGACATCCGGATGATGGGGGGGTGTGGGCATGGTAGCTCCTCGCTCATCTGGTATAGACCAGTTTGCCGAGGAACTGTGACGGTTTTATGAAGACCCGATGACAGTCCGGAGACGATCTGCCGGAGTGGTCAGCTCACATCAACCTGAATACTCAAGGCATCGTGCAGCCAGAACTCTTCATCGAACTCGATAAAGCCTCCCTGACCGTCCTGACTGCAACGGGTGACATAGAGCCCTGCGGTACCAGCCGTTACACCGATGGCACTCGCCTGAGGATCCACCAACGCCGTGGGATACATTTCAATTCGCTTACCCTTCAGTTCCACGCCGTATTGCTCCCGGAGAAGTTTCCAGAGCGAGCCGTTGAAATCGTATGTCTCAATGCCCGGCAAGCGGGTTGCATTCAGGTAAATGTTCTCAACCAGCACTGGCCGGCCATCAATCTGACGGCGCCGACGAAGCCAGATCACCGGATCGCCGACAGCCAGGCCGGTTTTTGTGGCAAGCCAGGCATTGGCCTCGGTCGCGGTGACATCCAGGGTTTCGGTTTCGGGCACTCGCCCCCCCTGAGCGGCAACGTTGTCTGAGAAACTGTAATCGTGCGTTGGCTTATAGATCAGCCGGGGGGGCGGGGGGGAAACAAACCAGCCACGGCGATTGGAGCGGTAGATCTTTCCTTCTGCTTCCAGTTGCGCGAGCGCGAGACGGGTGGTGACACGGGTAGTGCCGAATTGTTCGGCCAGGATTCGCTCGGAAGGTAATCGGGTATTCGGGGGGGTCAGCACTCCCTTGTCGATCTGCCCCCCCGCTAACTGATCTCGCACCCTCAAATAAAGCGGCAGGGTACCCTCCGCAAACGCTTGCTGCTGCATACTCCGCTCCTGTCACCCACAAAACCTGCCACGCTAAGCCGGCACTGTGACGACAGTATGACAGAGCACGGGCGAAGGGCGTAAGTTCCTGAACCCGGTACGTTAAAACAAGAAACCCCCCCGGGCCACATCGGCGGCCCGGGGGGGTTTCGGTCAATTGCTTTTCAATGAGCAAAGATCGCTCAGTACAGCAAACTCAGCGACACGTTATCAAAGTAAACGTCGTTGTCGTTGCCGGCCTTGCGCTCACCGCCAATGTGCACCACCACGCTGCGGACACCGGCCGGTAAAAGCCCTCTATTGACTGGGTTTCCCAGCTCTTGATGGAGGCACTGGTACGCTCCGGCGACTGGTTCCACGCCACCGGTTGATCGTTCGCGTCGCGCAATTCAATCCTCAGTTCCGGTATATCATCCGCCGACCAGGTGGTCATTTGCGCCGAGAGATCCAGATACACCTTGCCGGCGTCGATATCCTGTCCATAGGACGAAATATCCACCTGCTGGAACGCCGAATCCGTGCAGCAGTCGCCAGGCAACCCCCCCTGGCCGAACCCTCGGCCCGCGAAATAGTAGTCGCCCTCGGCCGCACCAAAGCCCCCCCCATTGTTGTTGGCCGTGATGGCACTGACCAGTCCGCTCGACAGCGTCCAGGCCGACAGGTCTCCGGCTTCTGCATCACCATTGGTCAGCAGGTTCGGGGGGGTGCGGGTGCCGGCCAGGCTGAAACTGTAGCCCTCACTCCAGGACGACCAGTTCATCTGCGAGTCTCTCACCCGGGCCCGCCAGTAATAGGTGGTGCCGGGTTTCAGCCCCCCCAGAGTGGGCCTTGGCTGTCCGCCGTAGGCATCGTAGGAGGAAACGTGCGTATTCTGAGAGGCAAACCGTTTGTTCCAGCGGTAGTAGTCATCCCCCCCCGGACGGACGGTCTTCAGGCTTAACAGCTCCGACAGATTCAGGCGGAAGATATCGGCGCCCTGCTGGGTATCAATGGCTTCATAGCCCTGATATTCATCACCGCCCACCTGAGTGGCTTCATCATAGAACAGATTGTGGCGCCGGGTTTCGTTACCCCCCCATACGTCAAACACGACCCCCCCCTCGAACTGCTCATTCTCGGAGATCTGCCATTGCACTTCGTGCACCTGCTCAGGCGCACCCACGTTCACCGCCAGCTGAATATCCGTGGCCGGCAACTCACCCGTTCCCGCGGTTGCCTGCGGCAGGTTGTCATTGCGTTTACTGGCGAAGGTTACCTCATCCACCACCTCAAATTCGGTATCACCGTCATACCCGCCTTTTTTTCCGCTGCAACGTCACCGAGGCGTCCGCTCCAAAACGGTACGTCAGCACGCTGTAACCAAACTCGCTACGGCTGACCTCAAAGGTATCGTAGTCGCTGATCTGATCGTTCTGATGATCGGCGTTGTCGAGTGGTTCAATGTAGCCTGAGGCACTGGCTGCGTTGAGCCACAGGTGCGGCGTGTTTAACGACTGCCGCGGGAATAGGAATGAGTGTGCCCGAAGAAATGGCCGGTGACCACACCGGTGCGGTCGCTGTATTTTTCCAGCTCAGACACCATTTCGCAGGAACCAATGCTTTCCCCCCCCACATTCCACATCTCAGACAGGCAGCCGTGATGGAACATGCCCATCACGAAGGTCTTCTGCTGGATTTCGGCATCAAGCAGCGTTTCCCGCAGCCATTGGCGCTGAACCGCCAAGGTCTCGCGATTGAAACTGCCGTGGCGCCGAAATCGGGTAGCTGTCCAGCCCGATCAACCGAAGGTCCAGATAATCGATGAAATACCAGTGATCCTCATAGCCCACCGATCCGTTTTCCGGTGGCGACATGTAAGTTCGATACAGCTCCAGCTCCGCATTCGAGTAGTAGTCATGGTTACCCGGAACCGTAATCAGTGGCACGTAGGGTGTGATATCTGCCATTCGCCCGAACAGTTGGTCCCGCCAGTTGGAACGGTTGCCGCCGGTTTGTACCACGTCCCCCCCGGAGATAGTGATGGCAGCAATGTTCTCGGCACAGGTCTCGGGCTGAGTACCGTTGCATTCCTCGGTCATAAAACCGTCTGTCACCACGTTATTCAGCACCACCTCGTAGATCTCCCGATCCAACTGGGTGTCACTAATCGCAATGAACCGCGCCTGCTCAACATCGTCGCTCGCATCTGGCCAGGTTTTGAAGGCAAAGGCCTGTGTCACCCGCCCCCCCACTCCGCCTGCGTCGTTCGTCAGCACGTAGTATTCGTACAAACGATTTGACTCGAGCCCCCCCGACACGACCGCCCGATACACCAGGCCATCCTCGGAGTGAACGCCAGCGTCAATCTTCTGAAACTCGTCCGAACTGCCGAAAGGACGCACCCACACCTGCGGCTGCGTGTTCTCGGTCTCAAACATCACCGTCATGGTATCGCTACCCGGTGCCTGCAAATACGGCCTGACAATAAATTCGGGGGGGGCTGCTCTGCCGAAGCGCCGGCACCACCACAGGGTCTGGGTTGCCCGGCTGCTCAGTGCCAGGGGGGGCCGGAGCTGCGTCAGAACTCGAACTGGAATCGTTACAACCTGTCAGCAGCAGGGCCGAGGCACCGGCTGCCAGCAGTATGCGGTAGGGGGGGGAAGACATGAAACTCTCCTTTATTGGTATATACCAGTTTGGTACCTACCAAAATAGAGGGAGAAAGTGTCAGTCCTGTGATTATTGTGTTGCGGTCACCTTAAAGATTCATGACAACTGGTACATACCAGATGCCCCCCCCTTGCGAACTACTCCGGTAATGCCTGTAACCGTGCCGGGCCGTGACAAACAGGCCTGCCCGGCACGGTTGTCATGCCCCCCCGTATCTTAGAGCCGACAAAATCAGACCACTGCGGCTTTGAGCTGCTCTGCCAGTTCGTCGTCCAGTGCGTTGGCACGTCTGGCCGCTGGCCGGCTTTCCAGTCTGTCGGTGTACTCCCGGAACACATCGAGCCTGGGGGGGATGTTTTCCTGCATCATTTCCCACCAAAGGTAACTACTCACCAGCACATCTGCAGCCGTGAACTGATCACCGCAGATATAGGGAGTTTTTGCCAGCGCTTGTTCCAGTACCTTAATACTGTCGTTGACTGGCCCACATCCTACAGCCTGCTCGTTGCTGCTATCGATCCGCCAATCATAAGCGATGGCGCTGCTCGCCATTTCAAAAGGCCCCCCCGCCATAAAAAAACAGCCAGCGGTAATACCCGCCACGCTCCGGTGCGTGGAGCCCGGGAGCCAGATTCTTTTCAGGGAACCGATCGGCCAGCCAGGCACAGATCGCGGCAACTTCAGTCACCACCACGTCGCGATGCTTGATAGCGGGCACCTTGCCCATCGGGTTAATGGCCAGGTATTCCGGCCCTTTCATATCCCCCCCGCCAAACTCCAGTGTTTTCACCGTATAATCGGCGCCCACTTCCTCCAGCATCCATCGAACCACGCGCCACGGGACATGGGATGGGTGTAAAGCGTCAGATCTGACATATTGATCTCCTTTTCCTGCCAGTTGTTTTCATGATTGTGTGTACTGCAGCGCCAGCTTATGCGGCAATTAGGCAAGAATCCGTCCTAAATAAATGAAATAATTCGTGGCATCATCTGACGGCTGATTCAGCTCCCCCCCGGAGGCGCCCATGTCTGGCCCAACCACCCGTGTATTGACTGTTCTGGAACTACTTCAGGCTCATGGCCAGTTGGGCGGAGGGGGGGAGTTAGCGCAACGGCTGGGCGTTAACCGGCGCACGGTTCGGCGCTACATCCGGATACTGGAGGATCTGGGTATCCCTGTGATGACAGAACAGGGACGCTACGGTGGGTACAGACTGGTGGCGGGCTTCAAACTACCGCCGATGATGTTCACCAACGAGGAAACGCTGGCGATCTCGCTGGGCCTGCTTTCCGCGAAGCAACTTGGATTGACCGATGCAGCGCCCGCCATTGCGAGTGTTCAGGCCAAACTGGAGCGGGTAATGCCCGACAAGCTGAAAAGTCGGGCTCGGGCCATCAGCGAGACAGCAGAGTAATCCTGCCGCGCAAAGAGCCCAATCTGGATGAACATGCACTGGACACACTGGCCACTGCCACAGAAACCGCTCGTTCAGTCCATTTCATATACCACGCTCCACAACACCCGGAAATGGAGCGGAAAATCGACCCCCCTACGGCCTGGTCTTCAGACAGGGGGGGCGCTGGTATGTCACGGGGGGGTTTTGCCATCTCCGATCGGCCATGCGCTCATTCCGACTGGACCGAATCAGCGAGGTTCATCTGCTCGCAGACCGCTTCACAAGGCCTGCAGATTTTGATGCCGCAGAATTCCTGCACCAGAGCTTCATGGCCTGGAACAATACCCACGCGGTATCCCTGACCTTTCATACCGATCCTGCAACGCTAGCCTCATTATTTGATCCCGGCGAATACTGCGTGATGGCATTCAGCAAACTGCCGATGGGTTTTTGATGGAAACCCACGTCGACAGCTTCGAGTGGTTCGCCAGCTGGCTCGCCCAGCTGACCTTTGCTTTCACCATACATTCCCCCCCTGCTGAGCTCAAACACGCGGTAAAGGCGCACGCCACTCGCCTTCTGGATAGTTGCCGATAGCCGTTGTCGATGTCGACCATTCCCAACCGACTAGACTCATAGACACAAACCAAACGTCCAGGAGGGTTATTGCCATGACACATCCGAGAAATACCATTTGCCTCTGGTTCAACGGCCAGGCTGAGGAGGCCGCTCAGTTTTATACCAGCATCTTCCCCCCCGATTCCTCAGTCGCAGGATATTGCGCGCACCCGGGGGGATTATCCCGCCGGATCCAGGGGGGGCGACATCTTAACGGTTGAATTTACGGTGCTTGGCGTTCCCTGCCTTGGGCTCAACGGCGGCCCCCCCGCCTTCCAGCATAACGAGGCCTTCTCTTTCCAGATTGCGACTTGGGATCAGGAAGAAACAGATCGCTATTGGCATGCCATAGTCGATAACGGGGGGGGCGAGGAAAGTGCGTGCGGATGGTGCAAAGACAAGTGGGGGGGACTTTCGTGGCAGATAACCCCCCCCGTGGCCCTTACCGAGGCGATCAATAACCCGGACCCCCCAGTGTTGCCAAGCGTGCCTTCGACGCCATGATGACCATGGGAAAAATCGATATTGCTGCTATCGAGCAGCGGTTGGCCCCCCTGAGAGCCACACCTGGATCAAGTGATGGGAGCAAGAAACGCCACTGGCTGGTCGATTGACGCTTTGCAGCCAGAGCTAACGGGTAAAGTCTTCGACTTCCTCATAGTGCGTCACTGAAACGCGCTCCCCCCCCAGTGCCCGCATGCCCACCATCTGCACAGGGTTTTCCCCCCCGCTCCAGAATGCTTTCCAGCTTTCCACGGAATCCCATTTCGCGACGGTGAGCACCTCGGTTTTGTCCTCAGGACTGCGGAGCATAAAGCTACCCAGGGCTCCGGGCACGGTTTCATGGATATGGTTGGTGGTGCGAACCCAAACCTTCTTGAAGTCCGCGAAGTTCTCTTCCTTAACTTTCCAACGATAAACAACCCGAATCATACTGCCTCCTGCAGTTCCCTGGAAATCCCGAGGAGCTTTTGGTCATTCAGGAGTCCTGAGCGGCCACTGCACAACATTTTTAAACCCGTCCACGTGGATTTTACTAGACGTCATATCCCATGCTCTCGATCTTATCGAGCAGCAATCCATGGCCGTTTAGATAGATTGAGATTCTAATCGTCCTCCCATGCCGAAAACGAAGAACGTACCAATGCAGATGCTTGTTAAAGCTTATGCTTCTTAACTCGCTCCACGTAAACCGCCGTTTACCCTGCCAAAGGCTTTGAAACGTCAGGGACTCATCATCAAAGCAACCTCTGGTCCAGATCACCTCGGCCCATCCATAAATCGCGAAGGCGCCAAACATTTCCAACATCAGGATGATGGGGGGGATATCCTGACCGCCATGGTCAACAAAAAACAACAACCAGAGCATTCCTGCCGCAATCAGCGTAGACGCCAAGCTGGTCAATATAAGGAACCAACCGAAGAAAAGCTTACCGCCGGTCTCAGCAGTTGATGATCTCTTTGCCGCATTGCTGACGATATAGTAGGTCAGAAAACTACCCACCACGCTGATTACAATCTTAGCCAAGACTTCCATGTTTGCTTTGAATCCAAATAGTTACATGCGGGAGAACCTGAGATCACCTTCGGCGGCTCAATGCCCCCCCCGAACCTGGAGATAGAATTACCACTTACCTACCCGCTGTTGCCAAGCGTGCCTTCGACACCATGATGACCATGGGAAAAATCGATATTGCTGCTATCAAAAAGCTCAGTGGAGCTAGAACGGGCTACAACATTCTATCAAGCGTTTCCAAGCTTTCAGGCCCGCCGGCCAATCGCACACACCGAGCCGATTCTTCTTCCCAGGATGCAGCAGACTCTGTGTGAAGATGAACAGATATCTTCGACGTAAGAGTCTCTCCCAACAAACCAGCAGGAATCCAGACCATCCCGCTGTCCCTCAGACTATTAGGAACCGGACTGCCACAGACCGAGCAAAAATCGCTTCTGAACCCACTGGGCTTCTTGTAACTGCGTATACCACTCTCACCGGAAACCCAACGAAAGGCATGCTCATTTACAAAAGTTGCGGCATTCGCCGCCGCTCCAGTGGCTTTTCGGCAGAGCGAACAGTGGCACTGATAGAGGTTTCGGATTTCCTCTGTGATTTCAAACTTTACATTTCCACAGAGACATTCGCCCTTCATAGATCATTCCTTTCGCCAGCTACCCCCCCGTTCCCGGACTAATACCTCATCCCGGTTACGTATAACTTCAAGCAATCCATCCTGATGCACGTAGTACGTGGTATTTCCATTCTCAAATTTATACCCGAGAAAACGGCAGGGAGTATCGCCGTCGGCACAGAGTGTGTGCCAGGAACTCCCTTCCAGCATGATGCTATCTCCTGTTGCCTTGCTTGTACCGTGATAGGTCATTTGGTTGCACGAAACCTCGCCTTCAGCGCAGCGAGATTCTATATTGATGATGAACCTCTCTGTTGCCAGCTCCGCCGCCGAGGCAGAAAACGAAAAAAAAGCGATGACAATGAGCTTTTTCATATGCGGCTTAACCCGTTGATTACGAGGGGGGGCATCTCCCAGTTCTGAACTCACAGCATAGTCTTCAGTTATTCATAAAATTGCGGTGTTGCTCTTCTTTTTTTTATTCCACTACGACCAGAAGAGACAAAGGCAGCTCCGTGGATGGGTGACGAGGCTCGGTTAGTTCTATGATGGAGTAACCGCAGTCCCGGAACAACGCTACCCAGGAGCCTAGCGTGCGAAAGTACCAGGCATGGATTGCCATGTTCCCGGGAAATCCCGAAAATCCTCATTGCGCCAACCGTCGAGATAGGGGGGGCCGCTCACCAACCAGGGATGCACCGTCTGCATGACCATTCTTCCCCCCCAAGGAGCAAGCAACGGCCGGAGAGCCCGCAATAACCCGGCCACGTCTTCATGTAGGATCGCGAAGTTCACAGAGACCACATCAAAGTCGTGGCCTATCTTCCGGGCATCGTCCACAAGCTCAGAATAGGTACAGACGTGGAATCGTCCTCCCCCCCCAAGGGACCGGGCCGCTTCAATCAACCCGGGTGAGCCATCCACCCCCCCGACGCAGTCAACACCATGACTGGCGAGCGCCCGTACCAGCCAACCTTCTCCGCACCCCCCCAAGTCAAGCACCCGTCTTGGATGTTGGGCGAGCACGGCGTTGACCATGGCATGGTCAGTCACCAGGCGGCGACTCTCGATATCGCCGTCGCGGACCGCCGAGGTCCAGAGTTCGGCATTCGTTATCCAGCTTTGCGCCAACTCGGATGGTTTATTGGAGCTGCTGCTCATTCAGAATTCCCGCGTGCCACCAAGCATGCCCTGCCCGGCAGTTAAATGGGTTTATTGCCCTTTTCCTCGATCGAGTCAATGGCCTGTTTCAAAAGCTCATTGAACGCCTCAGGCCTTTCCAACATTGGGAAATGGCCAGCGTCTTCAATGTACATAAGCTGGTAATCATCAATGTGTTTTCTATTCTCTTCCAGCGCTGTCGGCCACAACCTGGCGTTTATCGAGATGACGGGAACCCTGACATCATCAAACGCAGTGGCCGCTTCGCCAGTGACATATCGCCCGAGATAGTTTCGGAAAGCGTTCAAGCAATGGCCTTTGGCGCAGAAGACATATCTTCTTTCACCC
>JDSH01000140.1_pt1 | contig 23549 bp, 39 predicted proteins | sample 199451 | NCBI WGS metagenome assembly JDSH01 (sample SAMN02584198, study PRJNA231836) | bioreactor metagenome | isolation source: continuous culture bioreactor electron acceptor NO2- transfer2 day 38 after... | place: Germany: Bremen | reverse complement strand
ATCTTTCCGGAAATATCCCGGGGGGGGAGCGCGCAGCGCGGGGGGGGCGGCGCCCCCCCCAATCTTACAAGTCAAGCGTGCCGAAGGCACTCATTTTGGCAGCGCTCACCGGCCCAGCATCCAGGTCCCTTCCGGGAAGAAGGCATGGAAGGCGAAGGCGAACATGACGTCATGGGCCACATCCTTGCCCGAGCCGTCACGCACGCGGATCGTGCCCACGTCGCGGCCCTTGGCGATGCGCCCAGAATCAAGCGCCGAGGCCTGACCTGCGGTCCATGAAATCACCACACCGGCCTCACGCACCTCGCCCAGTTCGGCCAGGCGGGTCAGCGGCCAGGCCCGATTGCCGACCCGCACCACGCGTTCCAGCGCCGGGATGTCATGGGGGGGTGGCAGCTCGCCATTATACAGAAACGGCCGGTGCGAGCTGTCGTAGCTCACGTAAGGATTACGCCCATAGCTGCGCGGATAGCTCGGCTGGTCCATCACCAACCCATCGGGATTGCGCGCGGTGAACTCCGCCCAGCTTTCCATCCAGCTGGGCAGCTGCACCAACTCGCGCCCGTTGAAGTGGCCAACAATGCCCATGCCGATGGCCTGCTGCCACCAGCTTTCGGTCTCGCGGTCATACATGATCATGTCCGAGTTTCTGAGCTTGCCGGACACGCCAAAACTCAGCACGCCCTCATCGACCCGGCGGTCAAACACGATGCCGGAATTGCAGAGCGGACAGAAGGTCACGGCCACCGGCACGCCACCGACCTCGTCATTGACGATTTCATGCCAGGTCAGATAGCGGATCGGATAGGCGCGCGGGGGGGTCTGGCCGGGCAGCTCCAGCGCAATCACGGGCTCACGTGGGCCGATGCGCGCCTCACCGGAGGCGGCCACCATGTCCGGGTCCTGGATCGAAGGGATACCGTCCTTGGGTGGGCCACCCGACAGGATCTCGACCCAATTGTCGACCGAGGTCTGGGTGAAATCCGTATTGGGCCATTCATGTTGCCAGAAACTGGGATCGGCTGCGGCGGGCAACCCCCCCGGCAGGGCGAGCGCAGCGATCAGAGCGGCAAGGAGCAGAGCCCGCACGTCACACGTCCCAGACCGGGTTGCAGTCCTTCTCTCCGCTCAGAAAATGCAGGGCTGCGGGGGGGATGAGTGTCGCCTCATAGGGCGCGGGTGTGGCAGCATCGGCCTCGGGCAGACGTGCGTCAGCCATTACACCTGCGGCGATCAGAAGAGCGGTCAGAACAATACGCATGGGAACCTCCTGTATCAGTCATTCCCAGCGAAACAGGAAAGGGGGGGGCGGCATTGCCACCCCCCCCTCTCACAGCTGTTTGATCGGACGTGTGGCCCCCCCACCTATTCGGCGGCGGCCTCGACCACGCGCACGGTTTTCATCACGTCGGGCTGGCCCAGAACCTCACCATTGCCGCCCTCGCCACGTTTGATCGCGTTCACCACATCCATGCCCTCGACCACCTTGCCGACGACGGTATAGTCGCCGTTCAGGAAATGGCCCGCATCGAACATGATGAAGAACTGGCTGTTCGCGCTGTTCGGGTTCTGCGAGCGCGCCATGCCGACGATGCCCGCGTCAAACGGGATCTCCGAGAACTCGGCCGGCAGGTCGGACCGGTCCGAGCCACCCCCCCGTCCCGCCTTGCGCATGTCACCGCCCAGCTTGCCGAACTCAACGTCACCGGTCTGCGCCATGAACCCGTCGATCACACGGTGGAAGACCACGTTGTCATACTGACCTTCTGCGGCCAGAGCCGTCATCTGTTCGACATGTTTCGGCGCCACATCCGCGAACAGCTCCAGCACCACAGCGCCGTTGGCCCCCCCTTCGCCCTCGATCATGATCTCGATACGCGGGTTGGCCGCATCCGAGGTGGGGGGGGCGGCATTGGCCGCCATGCTGTCAAAGCTCGCAGGCGTCGAAAAGAACGTGGCCCAGAGCATATAGCCCACCACCAGGCCCGCGCCGGACAGGAAGGTCACCAGGGCAATCAGACGATCCTTAGCCATCGGCGGCCACCTTGACCGACACCATCATGTCGGGGGGGCTCGCGGGCGGCTCGCCGCGCGTGATCGCATCCACATGTTCCATGCCCGAGGTCACGCGGCCATAGACCGTGTACTGGCGGTTCAGGAAGTGGTTGTCCGAGAAGTTGATGAAGAACTGGCTGTTGGCCGAATCCGGGTTGGCCGACCGCGCAGCACCCAGGGTACCGCGGTCATGCGGGATGCCCGAGAACTCGGCCGGCACGTTCGGCAGGTCCGACCCGCCGGTGCCCGCCATACGCAGGTTTCCGGCGTCCTTGCCGTGCTGCACGTCGCCGGTCTGCGCCATGAACCCGTCGATCACCCGGTGGAACACCACGCCGTCATATTGGCCCGAGCGCGCCAGTTCCTTCATGCGCTCGCAATGTTTGGGGGGGGCAATATCCGGCAGAAGCTCGATCACGACGGTGCCGTCTTTCAGCTCCATCAGGATGGTGTTCTCGGGATCTTTGTAGTCAGCCATCTGGCTCTCCTTCGTCTGTCAGTTGGCGTCAAACTAAAGCGTCTCGAAGGCAAGTTGAAGCCCTACTTGGCGTCGACACGCCTCCTGCCCCCCCTGATAGGTTGTGGGCGCTTTGCGATAAACGCGGCGGGCGTTTTTCGCAAAACGCTTCAAGCGCGCAGGCCACAAGATGAAAGAGCCTCCTGCAAGACAAGTTGACCTGAGCCCGCTTTTGGTGTGTTTGGTGACCGAATGACACCTGGGAGACGACGGATGGCGTGGAAGACCCTCGACGACATGGAACTGGACGGCAAGGTTGTGCTGTGCCGCGTGGATATCAATGTGCCCGTAAAGGACGGCCAGGTCACCGACGACACGCGCATCCGGCGCATCGTGCCGACGGTGAAGGATATTGTCGCGGCGGGTGGCAAGCCGGTTCTGCTGGCCCATTTCGGCCGTCCCAAGGGCGAACGTGTGCCCGAGATGTCGCTGTCCATCGTACGCCCGGCGCTGGAAGCCGCCCTGGGCCTGCCCGTCACCTTTGCCGAGGATTGCATCGGCGCACCGGCCAAACAGGCGGTGGCTGCGTTGGAGAAGGGGGGGCAGGTCCTGCTGCTGGAAAACACCCGCTACCACGCCGAGGAAACCAAGAACGAACCGATGTTCGCGGCCTCGCTGGCCGCGCTTGGTGACATCTATTGCAATGACGCCTTTTCGGCGGCCCACCGCGCCCATGGCTCGACCGAGGGCATTGCGCGCCTTCTGCCCTCCTGTGCAGGGCGGCTGATGCAGGCGGAACTGTCGGCGCTGGAAGCCGCGCTTGGCGCGCCGGAGCGGCCCGTTGTCGCCGTGGTCGGCGGGGGGGCCAAGGTCTCGACCAAGCTGGACCTGCTGGGCAATCTGGTTGCCAAGGTAAACCACCTTGTGATCGGCGGCGGCATGGCGAACACCTTCCTTGCGGCCCAGGGCGTGGACGTAGGCACATCACTGGCCGAACATGACATGGCCGACACGGCACGCGAAATCCTGGCCAAGGCCGAGGAGGAGGGTTGCGAGATCGTGTTGCCGCGCGACATCGTCGTCGCGCGCGAGTTTGCCGCACATGCCGCGCATGAAACCGTCGCCGTCGACGCCTGCCCGTCTGACGCAATGATCCTGGACGCAGGCCCCCCCGAAACACTCGCCTATATCAGGGGGGGCGTGATCGAAAATGCGCGCACGCTGATCATGAACGGCCCCCCCCTGGGCGTGTTCGAAATGGAGCCGTTCCAGACCGGCACCTTTGCCATGCTCGATGTGGTGGCCACGCAGACCGGTGCGGGCAGCCTGACCTCGGTCGCCGGTGGTGGTGACACTGTTGCGGCGATCAATGCCTCGGGCCATGGCGAGGACTTTACCTATATCTCGACCGCCGGGGGGGGTGCGTTCCTGGAATGGATGGAGGGCAAGACCCTGCCCGGCGTTGCCGCTTTGGAAAGCTGAACACACCGAAATCATTGGATTTTCAAGAGAGCCCCCCCTCCCTTTGGTGGGGGGGCTTTCATTTTGTGACTTGATTTACCCGACTGTTTTTGTCAGATTACACATGTCCAGCCGCCGCAAGACATCCTCACCCAACCCGATTCACCCTTTAGGAGGAGCAGGCCCATGTCATTCATCGAAACCCTGCTGGACCTGATCGAAGGAGGCCGTAAATGACCGCCCCCCCCACCCGCACCGAAGACTTCCAAACCCGCCCGATCCATGACGCCCTGTCGCTGACCGAAAGCGGAAAGAGCGCGCATATCGTGCTCAATGACATGGTCTATACATTGACCATTACCCGCGCGGGCAAACTGATCCTGACAAAGTGAACACGGGGGGGCGGTTCCGGCCGCCCCCCCCTGCCCGCCGCAACGAATGCCCGTTAGCGCCATCGGAATTGAAACCCCCCCTGCCTGCCTGCGGTAGAGCCTGAGCCAAAGCCTTACACCAGACCCATGGGGGGGATTTCAGATGCCGAACCAGGACCAACTGACCAAAATTCGTGACGGAAACGGCTTCATCGCCGCCTTGGACCAATCGGGCGGGTCGACCCCCCCGAAGGCGCTGCGCCTTTATGGCATCGAGGAAGACGCCTATGGCTCGGAGGCCGAGATGTTCGACCTGATCCACGCCATGCGCTCGCGCATCGCCCCAAGCCCCCCCGGCCTTTACCGGCGACCAGGTGGTCGGCGCGATCCTGTTCGAGATGACCATGGACCGCGAGATCGACGGCAAACCGACCGCCACCTATATGTGGGAAGACCGCGGCGTCGTGCCCTTCCTGAAGGTCGACAAGGGTCTGGCCGATGAGGAAAACGGCGCTCAGGTGATGAAACCGATGCCCGAGCTGGACGCGCTGTGCGACCGCGCCGTCGCCGCCGGTGTCTTCGGCACCAAGATGCGGTCGGTCATTTCCGCCGCCAACAAGGCCGGTGTGGGTGCTGTGGTGAACCAGCAATTCGAGGTTGGCAAGCAGATCCTGTCCCATGGGCTGGTGCCGATCATCGAGCCGGAGGTGACGATCTCGATCAGCGACAAGGCCGAAGCCGAAGACCTTCTGCTGGCGGCCCTGACCGCCCAGTTGGACGCGCTGGAGGAAGGTCAGGAGGTCATGTTGAAACTGACCCTGCCCGAGACCGCCAACCACTATAAATCCCTGGTCGACCACCCGCGCGTGCTGCGTGTTGTCGCCCTGTCGGGCGGCTATTCGCGGGACGAGGCCAATGCGCGGCTGGCGCAGAACACCGGCATGATCGCCAGCTTCTCGCGCGCCCTGACCGAGGGCCTGTCGGCCCAGCAGTCTGATGATGCGTTCAACGCGACCATCAAGGGCACGATCCAGTCGATCTATGATGCGTCGGTCGCTGGCTGAAACTGGCCCGGATACCTGACCACAAGGCGGCTCTGCACTGGGCCGCCTTTTTTTCTTTGCAACGATTCGATTTGGGATTCACAGCGTCCCGCCCCCCCTGTGTCATAATGTTCGAAACCGCCCGACAGAGGCGAAGAACGAGGCAGACATGAGCGGACCCCCCCGCAGACAGACCGGCTTTGGTGGCGTCATCTTTTTCGTGGTGGCGATCGGCCTTGGCCTCTATTTCACCTTTGCCTCGGTACAGGGTGATTACGGCTTGTTCCGCCGCATCCAGATTGATGCCGAAGCCGAAGTGTTGCGCAGCGAACGCGACCGTCTGGTGGCCGACATCAACAAACTGTCGAACAAGACCCTGCGTCTGTCGGATGACTATCTGGACCTGGACCTTCTGGATCAACAGGCGCGCGAAGTGCTTGGCATGGTGCGGTCGGACGAGGTTGTCCTGCGCTGATCCGCGCCGCAAACTTCGGAATTTCCCTTTGAAATCAAAAGCGCCAGACGGTTGCGTCTGGTGCATGGCCGTACTGCATGACCTTGCGGAAATTTTCGGTGAAATTTCACGCCGCCTCCTGTATAAGATTGTTTAATGCTAAACTATTGTCCGGCGAGAGCCTGACGCGAAGAGGAGGACGCTTCATGGCTGCCCGTAAAAGCGCCAAGAAACCAAACACTTCCAAGGAAGAGCTGCTTGGGTTTTACCGCGAGATGCTGCTTATCCGTCGATTCGAGGAAAAAGCCGGCCAACTGTACGGCATGGGACTGATCGGTGGGTTCTGTCACCTGTATATCGGTCAGGAGGCCGTTGTTGTCGGCCTGGAAGCCGCAGCCAAGGACGGCGACAAGCGCCTGACCTCCTACCGCGACCACGGTCATATGCTGGCCTGCGGCATGGACCCCCCAAGGGCGTCATGGCCGAGCTGACCGGGCGCGAAGGCGGGTTGTCCAAGGGCAAGGGCGGCTCGATGCACATGTTCTCGAAAGAGGCGCATTTCTACGGCGGCCATGGCATCGTCGGTGCCAGGTGCCGATCGGCACGGGTCTGGCCTTCGCTGACAAGTACCAGGAAAACGGCGGCGTGACCTTTACTTATTTCGGCGACGGTGCGGCCAACCAGGGTCAGGTTTACGAAAGCTTCAACATGGCCGAGCTGTGGCAGCTGCCCGTCGTCTATGTGATCGAGAACAACCAATACGCCATGGGCACCGCGGTGAAACGCGCAAGCTCGGTTCCCGAGTTCTACAAGCGCGGCATCAGCTTCGGCATCCCGGGCGAAGCGGTCGACGGCATGGATGTGCTGGCGGTAAAGGAAGCAGGCCAGAAGGCCGCCGAACACTGCCGCTCGGGCAATGGGCCCTACATCCTGGAAATGAACACCTACCGCTACCGCGGCCACTCGATGTCGGACCCGGCAAATACCGGACCCGCGAGGAAGTGCAGAAGATGCGCGAAGAACATGACGCAATCGAACATGTACGCGCGCTGCTTCTGAACGGCAAACACGCGACCGAAGACGACCTGAAGGCGATTGATAAAGAAATCAAGGCCGTGGTCAACGAAAGCGCCGAGTTCGCCAAGGAAAGCCCCCCCCAGCCCGCAGTCGAAGAACTGTGGACGGACATCTACGCCTGAGCCCCCCCGGAGGAGATACGACAATGGCAACCGAAATTCTCATGCCCGCCCTCTCCCCCCCCACGATGGAGGAAGGCACCCTGGCCAAATGGCTGGTCAAGGAAGGCGACACCGTCAGCTCCGGCGACGTGATCGCCGAGATCGAAACCGACAAGGCCACGATGGAGTTCGAGGCCGTGGACGAAGGCATCATGGGCAAGATCCTGGTGGCCGAGGGCATCGAAGGCGTCAAGGTCAACACCGCGATCGCCGTGCTGGTCGAGGAAGGCGAAAGCGCCGATGACGTGGCCGCGTCCACCCCCCCGGCCCCCCCGGCAACCGCGCCTGCCGCTGCCGAAGCCCCCCCTGCCCCCCCGACCGCCGCAGCTGCCACCCCCCCGGCGGCTCCGGTCGAAACCGTGGTTCCGGAAGATCCGGAAATCCCGGAAGGCACCGAAATGCGAAAGACCACCGTGCGCGAAGCCCTGCGCGACGCCATGGCCGAAGAAATGCGCAGCGATGACACGGTCTTCCTGATGGGTGAAGAAGTCGCCGAATATCAGGCGCCTATAAGGTCAGCCAGGGTCTGCTGGACGAGTTCGGTGCCAAGCGCGTGATCGACACGCCGATCACCGAACACGGGTTCGCGGGTCTGGCCGCCGGTGCCGCCATGGGCGGGTTGCGCCCGGTCGTCGAGTTCATGACTTTCAACTTCGCCATGCAGGCGATCGACCATATCATCAACACCGCCGCCAAGACGCGTTACATGTCCGGCGGCCAGATGACCTGCCCGATCGTGTTCCGTGGCCCGAACGGGGGGGCTGCTGCCCGTGTCGGCGCGCAACACAGCCAGGACTATGCCGCCTGGTATGCGCAGATCCCCCCCGGTTTGCACGTGGCGATGCCCTATTCGGCCGCTGACGCCAAGGGGGGCTGATGAAAACGGCCATCAAGGGTGACAACCCGGTCGTGTTCCTGGAAAACGAGCTGATGTACGGTCAAAGCTTCGACGTGCCGGTGATGGATGATTTCACCGTGCCCTTCGGCAAGGCCCGCATCTGGCGTGAAGGCTCGGATGTGACCATCGTCAGCTTCGGCATCGGCATGAAATACGCGCTGGAAGCCGCCGACAAGTTGGCCGAGGAAGGCATCTCCGCCGAGGTGATCGACCTGCGCACCCTGCGCCCGCTGGACACCGACACGGTGATCAAATCCGTCATGAAAACAAACCGTTGCGTGACAGTGGAAGAGGGCTGGCCGGTCGCTTCGATCGGCAACCACCTCTCGTCGGTGCTGATGGAACAGGCGTTCGACTACCTAGACGCGCCGGTGCTGAACATGACCGGTAAGGACGTGCCAATGCCCTATGCGGCGAACCTTGAAAAACTGGCGCTGATCACCACCGAAGAAGTGATCGCTGCGGCCAAAGCCGTGACCTACCGGTAAGGAAGTTCGGATGTCTAGAGATTACAGAATCAAGGCACTGGCTGGTGCGAGCGGTTGGTGGAAAGCTACAATGAAAAGGGAGAACCGGAGTTCGACCCGGTAGCATGCTTCGCAGTTGTCACCGATCCGAGTGATCCGGATCATGACCTTATCATCGGCCAAACCAATAGCATCGCCATGGATGGCGGAGAGTTTGAAGAGCTGCCGAATTTTGCTGGATACTATCACGATAGCGACTTCGAAGTTCTTGGGAAGAAACTGAACAGTGCCGCCTTCAAGCGGTTCAAATGTGGAGGATTCTAAAATGGCTACTGAAATCCTGATGCCCGCCCTGTCCCCCCCCACGATGGAGGAAGGCACGCTTGCGAAATGGCTGGTCAAGGAGGGTGACACGGTTGCCTCCGGAGACCTTCTGGCGAGATCGAGACCGACAAGGCCACCATGGAGTTCGAAGCGGTCGACGAGGGCGTGATCGGCAAGATCCTGGTGCCCGACGGGTCGGAAGGCGTGAAGGTGAACAGCCCGATCGCCGTGCTGCTTGAAGAGGGCGAAAGCATGGATGACGCCGCGGTCAGCGCGCCCGCAGCTCCTGCCGCCGCGGTTGAAGAAGCGGCTCCCGCTGCTGATGCCCCCCCTGCCGCGGCAGCAGCCCCCCCGGCCCCCCCGGCACCGGCTGCGCCGCAGTCGGGCGACGGCACCCGCATCTTCGCCTCGCCGCTGGCGCGCCGCATTGCCGCTGACAAGGGCCTGGACCTGAGCCAGATCGCCGGCACCGGCCCGAAAGGCCGCATCGTCAAGGCCGACGTGGAAGGTGCAACCGCCACCACGCCTGCTGCGGCACCTGCCGCCGCTACGGCCCCCCCTGCCCCCCCGGCCGCCGCTGCCGCCGCCCCCCCCACCGGCCCGTCGGCCGACATGGTGGCGCGCATGTACGAGGGTCGCGAATACGAGGAGGTCAAGCTCGACGGTATGCGCAAGACCATTGCCGCGCGCCTCACGGAAGCCAAGCAGACCATCCCGCATTTCTACCTGCGCCGCGACATCCAGCTGGATGCGCTCCTGGCTTTCCGCAGCCAGCTGAACAAGCAGCTGGAGGGCCGTGGGGGGGTCAAGCTGTCGGTCAATGACTTCATCATCAAGGCCGTGGCCGTCGCGCTGCAGCAGTTCCCCCCCGAGGCCAATGCGGTCTGGGCCGGTGACCGGGTGTTGCAGATGAAAGCCTCGGACGTGGCCGTGGCCGTCGCCATCGAAGGCGGGCTGTTCACGCCGGTGTTGCAGGACGCGACATGAAGTCGCTGTCCGCGCTATCTGCCGAGATGAAGGACCTAGCCGGTCGAGCCCGCGACCGCAAGCTTGCGCCGCATGAATACCAGGGCGGCAGCTTCGCGATCTCGAACCTCGGTATGTATGGCATCGACAATTTCGACGCCATCGTGAACCCGCCTCATTCGGGCATCCTGGCCGTGGGTGCCGGTGTGAAGAAACCGGTGGTGAACGCCGAGGGCGAGCTGGCCGTGGCCACCGTCATGTCGGTCACCATGTCGGTCGATCACCGCGTGATCGACGGCGCGCTTGGCGCGGATCTGCTGAACGCGATCAAGGACAATCTGGAGAACCCGGTGGCGATGCTCGCCTGATCCGACCTCCAGAAACAAAGAAGGCCCCCCCGGAATTCTCCGGGGGGGTCTTTTTTATTTCAAGGCAGCGACTTACACCTGCTTCTTCAAGCAGTCTTCAAGCGTCTGGTCCATCTCCATCGACGGGTTCTCGCAGCCCGCCTCGCCGACGATCTTGGCCGGCACACCCGCCACGGTCACATTCGGCGGCAGGTCCTTCAGCACCACAGAGCCCGCGGCAATGCGCGAGCAATGGCCCACGCGGATATTGCCCAGCACCTTGGCACCCGCGCCGATCAGCACGCCGTCTTCGATCTTCGGATGACGGTCCTCGTCCTCCTTGCCGGTGCCGCCCAGGGTCACCGAATGCAGCATCGAAACATTGTCGCCAACCACGCGGTCTCGCCGATGACGATGGAATGGGCGTGGTCGATCATGATCCCCCCCTTGCCGATCCGCGCGCCGGGGGGTGAATGTCGATCCCGTAAACCTCGGAACAGCGCATCTGGATGAAATAGGCCAGGTCCTTGCGCCCGTGGGTCCACAGGTAATGCGACAGGCGATAGGCCTGCATCGCCTGGTAGCCCTTGAAATAAAGCACCGGCTGCAGCATGCGATGGCAGGCCGGATCGCGTTCCAGAATGGCAGAGATATCCGCGCGCGCGGCTTCCGCCAGATCCGCACTGGCGGCATAGGCCTCATCCGCGATCTCGCGCAGCAGGACCATCGACATCTCGTTCGAACTGAGCTTCGCGGCAATCCGGTAGGACAGCGCCTTTTCCAATGTCTTGTGGTGCAGCACACAGGCCCCCCCGATCAACCCGCCTAAGAGCGGTTCATCGGCAATAACTTCCTTTGCTTCACGGGTGATCCGGTCCCAGACCGGGTCCAGTTTCCGCAGTTCAGCGCGTGCTTCGGCCATGGGGGGGGCCTCCTTCAGATGGCGGGGGGGCATGTTGCCCGTCTGTTTTACACCAGATAGGCTGTGCAAACCAAATGGCAAAGGGTGATGCAAGGGATTTCCGCCGTGAATGACAGCGAAGTGAGGCGGTTGCGCAAGCGGCTTAAGGAAGAGCTGGCCGCGCTGGATCATGAGGACACTCTGGGCGCGGAGGGTCAGAAGACCGTGACGCTGGACCAGCAATCCGTCGGCCGCCTCAGCCGGATGGATGCGTTGCAGGGTCAGGCCATGGCCAAGGCCACCCAGGCCCGGCGCGAAGCACACAGGCTACGCATCCACGCCGCTTTCGCGCGGATGGCGGAGGGTGAGTTCGGCTATTGCACGGACTGCGGGGGGGAAGAAATCGCGCCCAAACGGCTGGAACTGGACCTACTGTGCCCACCTGCATTTCCTGCGCGCAGGGCTAGCTTTGGTTGGCGAACCTATCGCTGAGGCGCAGCCGTGACGCACCCGACCCTGGGTGGGCGTTTGGCAACGCTGGATAGGTCAAAAGACATCGCACCACCCGAAACAACAATTCAAGTTGGAACGTTGCAGTGCGCCCTCCCGTGGGGGGGAGGTCGAGCGCGTCGCGGCTGCGCCGCTCCGGGTGACGCATCTTCGCCTACGCTCGATAAGCCAGTGGGCAACACTTCACCCCCCCACCCGTTCCAATACCGCGTCAAAGATCATCGCCAGACACGCCGCGTAGTCCGGGTCATCCAGAAACGGCTCGCGCCTGCGTGGGCGCACCAGGGCTGCAGACATGAGTGATCCATTGCCCCCCCAGAGCGGATGCACCCGCCCGGTATCGCGCCGGTAGGCGTCCGCCGCCTCGGCCTCCGTCAGCATGCGGTTCAGCAGCTCTGAACGTGCCGCGGGGGGGGCCACGCTCAACAGAGCGCAGCCCGCCGCAGAGATATCTCCATGCCCCCCCATCGGGCGCATGGTCAGGCCCCCCCCACCGAAAGGCGGCGGAACAGACCGGGGGGGCCAAAGCGGTCCGACACCTGCGCCACGTCGATGTTGAACGTGGCCCCCCCCACCCCCCGTCCGCGCCCTGCGCGGCGGCGGTGTAGGTCCAGGCGGGCGTGGCCACCGTTTCCTCACGCAACAGGCTTTCACCATCCAGCACCCGCACCAGGTAGCTTTCGGCGCTTTCGCCCAACGGCACCTCGCATTCTGCCAGCTGTCACCCTCCGACCGGGTGCGGCGGATCCAGCTCACGTCCAGATCACCGCCATTCGCCACCGCCTCCAGATGCACGGGTGCATAGGGACGCAACCCGATACCGTTGAAGGCCTCGATCCGGTGCTGATAGACCGGGTCGTCATAGCTGCGCCCGGACGGGCCAACACGATAGTGACGCGCCAAGCCGCGTTCGTTGGCATTAAGCTGGATCTGCCCAACCGCGTTGTTCAACAGCACAACATAGCTGCCCACCGGCCATTGGTCCGGCATGACCGCATCACTGCCCAGCTGCCCGCGCAACCGGCCGGTAAGGTCATAGACGCCCTCTTCGACCAGGGTAGCGTCGGTGAACTGGAAAATTTCCCAGTTTTCCGCCGTGCCATCGCCGATGGCCGCCAGATTGGCACCGTTCAACACCTGCGTCAGAGATGCGCTGTCCAGCGTGCCGTTCGACATGCGCACACGCAGGGCAGACCCATGGTCCACCAGCCCGTGACGCGCAGCAAAGAGCGTGGTTTCCGTCACCCCCCCCATGGTCGCATTGGTGGTCAGGAGCGTATTGAGCTCATATCCCGCATCCTGCCCTGCCGAATAAAGCGCGATGGACCCCCCCGGCCAGGGTTGTGACACAACGCCCAGATGGGGGGGCGCGTGTTCAACCTCATCCCCCCCGGTAATCAGGGGGGGCAGGTCCATGAACAGCGGGAAGGCGGGTACCGCAGGCACGAAGGGTTTCGGGCGCACCATCAGCTCAATGGCGTCGGACGGCTCGTAAAGCCCCCCCGGCTCGATGCGCACCGCGTTCACCATGGCCACGCCGGATTGCTCCACATGGTCCAGGCGGTAGATCTCGGTGCCTGCGTCGGTCTCGATCTCGACCACGTCGCCCGCCATCATGCCGGTGGCGGAAGGTGGCAGGGCAAAGCTTGCACTGTCACGTGCCACGCGCGCCTCGGCCAGCCAGCGTTCGGTGATCGCCTGGCCTTCGCTTTGCAGCAAGACCAGCGGGAATTCGGACTGCGACACCGCGCGGCTGACCTCATCGGGGGGGAAGATCGCCTCGGAGGAGCGTACCTCGTAATCGCCTTCCGCCTCCACATAGTTCAGCCGTACGCGACCGGCCATGTCCGCCGTAGGCGCACGGGACAGCGACAAGGTCACATCCTGCTCACCGGTGATGGCCAGGGCCTCGGTGTCCAGCACATGATCGGTACGGCCGTCTCGCGAGGCGAAGATCAGCTTGCCTTCCCGTTCCGCCGCTTCGAACCCATAGGCCAGCATCAAGGGCTGCAAGGCCGCCCGCGCGCCGGAGATCGAGGTGACAGAATAACCGCGCACAACACCGTGCAGGTCGCTTACGTCATAATCTGTCACGCCGGAGCGCTCACAGATTTCACCCACGACCGAGCCCAAGGATCGCGCAGACGCCCGACCGTTCATCCAGTGGCCGAACGGGTAGTTCACCCCCCCATCGCTCCACAGTTCGATATTGCCGGGGGGGAACCAGGGGGGGAAAGGTCGCGCATCCCAGGCCCAGACATGGCGCGCGACATATCAACCATCTGCACACCGGTCTCGACATCCGTAATATTGTTGGCCGGATCGCCCCCCCAGTACTCGTACATCGCCCGCAGATACTGGCGCTGGATATAGTCATCGCGCCGCCCGTTCGAGAACTTGGGCAGGCTGCTTTCCGAACTTTTCGCATCCAGGAACTTGTTGGGCTGGTTGGTCGCCTTGTCCACCGCCGCGCAGCCCAGTTCGGTGAACCAGATCGGCTTGGAACCGGGCAGCCACAGGGTCGGTGCCTCACTGCGCACGCCGCCAACACGCTCGTGATGCGAGCGGGTCCACCAGTTGGTAATGTCCTTTACCCGCCAGACCCAGGGCTCGTCATGTGCGCCATCGGTGATCGGCGTGCGCAGTTGGATTTTTGCGGCGGCATCGGTGTGGTAGAACCAGTCATAGCCCTCCCCCCACCCTGAATATTCGCCTTCAGGTAATCGAGGTTGTAGATCGAGCCATAGGCCTCGTCCGCCTCGCCTTCCTCATCGCGCCAGTCGGACAGCGGCATGTAATTGTCGATACCGATGAAGTCGATATTGTCATCGGCCCAGAGCGGATCGAGATGGTAGAAGATATCGCCCGACCCGTCCTGCGGGTGGTAGCCGAAGTATTCCGACCAGTCGGCGGCATAGCCGATCTTGACCTCAGATCCCAGGATCGTGCGCACATCAGCGGCCAGCTGCACCAGCTGAGCCACGGCGGGGGGGAAGCTGTTTCCAACACCACGGATCTGCGTCAGCGAGCGCATTTCAGAGCCGATCAGGAAGGCATCCACGCCCCCCCCGCACTGGCGCACAGATGTGCATAGTGCAGGATCATGCGGCGGTAGGACCATTCAGCCGGGCCGGAATAGCTGACGCCATTCGCGGTCACGGTGAAATCACCGGACTGGGCCGTGCCGAAGAAGGCGGCAACTTCGGCCTCCGCAGCGGCGGTTTGGTCGGTGGTATCGTCCTGACCCGGTGCAATCGACAGGGTAATGCGCCCGCGCCACGGCAGGTGCGGCTGGCCGGTTGCGCCGGTCCAGGGATCGGGGGGGAGCGTATTGCCCTCGGTCTGATCCATCAGGATGAACGGGTAGAAGGTGACCGACTTGCCGGTTTCCGCCAGCGCCGTGATCGCCTCCTTGACCGACTGATCCGTCGGGGGGGTGCCGCCATAGATCGGCTTGCCCGCCGCGTCAGACGGCACTGCGGTTGCGCTGGTCCGGGTTTCGCCGGAAACAGACCAAGGCATTTCCTGGCCATCCGCACCGTTGTCCTCGACCTTCGGGCGCAGCGTGCAGCTGTCTGCCCGCAGGTCGTCGCCGAACCACGAGACGATCAGCGAGGCCGCGTTGCAGTTGGGCAGTTCGTCGGTCAGCACCTCCAGCGAGGTTTCGAAATCGGTTTTGCCCGAAGGCGAGTTCGCATTGGCCACCCGCGACACCCCCCCCGGTGCGGTGCTGCGGGTCACCTGCGAGGTGGCCAGCGCGTATTCACCCCCCCTGCCGGGCATGATTGCCACCGCCTGGGTGCCGCGGGCAACCTCACCCTCCTGCGCGGGCAGCTCGGGGGGGCGGATCACCTCGAAGTTCAACTGCGGAATACGATTTCCAAAGCGCGTCACATCCAGGTCCTCGAACATGACATAGGCAATGCCGCGATAGGCCGGGGGGGCTTGGCCCGCGCCCTGCACCGCCTCGATCTTCGGATCGGGCAGCTGATCCTGGCTGCCGGTATAGACGCGAATGTTCAGGTCCGAGGCCGCCACCTCGGCCCCCCCATCCGCCCAGATCCGGCCAATGCGCGTGATCTCGCCCTCGCAAAGCGCGACAGCCAGGTTGACGGTATAGCTGTATTCGACCGTCTTGGGCGACGGGGGGGACATGCCCTTGCCGCCGGACCGCTGCTGATGCTCATGAAACTTGGTGGCCCAGATCACCTGGCCCGCCACGCGGGTGCGGCCATAGACCTGCGGCACCGACGCGCCTTCGGACGCACCCATCAGCCGGAAACGGTCTACCCGACCGGTTTCAATCGGGTCAGAACCCGCGCCCAGGATGCTCTGGTCGATCACGCGCCCCCCCAATGTGGCCCCCCCGACCGCCCGCCCGATCACCACCGAGCTCAGCCCCCCCAGAACACCGCCCCCCCCGACCGAAGCCCCCCCCAACGCGGCCCCCCCGGCCGCAGACAGAACAATCGTTGCCATCAGTCAAATCCCCCCCTTCGGAAATGCGAAACACGCCACGATGCGGCGCGCCCAGGGGGGGGCCGAGAGCGGGCTTTCCACCACCCCCCCATGCCCCCCCGTATAGGCGTGAATGAAAGTGGGATTGGGCCCGATCCGGCCCACGATCCCCCCCAGATGTTTGGCGACAGATCTGTCGCGCATGCGAAACAGGATCACGTCGCCGGTGGCCCGTTCGCTGACGGGCTTCTCGGACATGTGGTACCGCGCGGCGGTCCACAGGGTTTCCTCACGCGAGGGTTCGGACCAATCGGCGGTGTAGGGCGGCACGTCCTGCGGCTCCCCCCCGCCAAGTACCTCGCGCCAGACCCCCCCGCGCACCAGCCCCCCCAGGCAATCAGTGCCCGCACCGCGAGTGCTGGCCTGATGCCGATAGGGCGTGCCGATCCAGCCACGGGCCGCATCGGCTAAAACCTGGCCCTGATCAGTCATTGTCGCCCCCCCCAAGCGACCCGGTCGCGGTGGATGGCGCATAGAGCGGCCCACCGGAATTGTCGCCGGCAGCCACCGGCGTGGTCATCAGCCAGTCCTCGCCCGGAATATGCGGGAATCCACGGAAGTTGACCGCGTTGTCGAACTTCAGCCGGCAGGTCTCGAACCGCTTGTCGCAGCCCGCCTGGATGCGCAGCATGTCGCCGGGCGCAATTGGCGCACGCAACGACTCCCACAGCTCGATCTCGCGACCATCAGCGGACAGACGGTCGTTCTTGACCACGCCCACCAGCCCGGCGGCATCACCGGTCAGGACCTCAATCCGACCCTTTTCAAACCAGCGATCCTCATAGCCCGAGAAATCGGCAAATCGAAATGTCGTGCCGTCCTCGACCTCCTCAACCGCAACTTCGGCCTGGTAGCCAGCGACCGCATCGAAATCAAAGCCGCAGTTGCCATCGCCTAGAACGGCCCCCCCGCAGGGCGATTGATAAGCACGGCCCTGCGACTGGTTCAGCGCCTCGGTCAGGCCCTGAAGTTCGGCCTGAAATCCACCTGCCCCCCCACGCGTGACCTCACCGATGGTGCCGCGAAACTGCAACAGCCGCTGTTCGGTATCGGCCCAATTGACCAGCCAGGCTTCGACCTCGGCACCGTCATAGCGCCCGGCGCGAATATCAGCCTCGGACACCGACGCATCGGATAGCGCGCCCAGGGCTTCGGTATTGTCGATCGACAGGCCGGTGGTCTGCTGCAACGCCCGCGCTGACAGACCGGTATCCGCCTTGTAGGTCGTCCCGCCAAAGCTCAGATCCACGTCGTGGTCGGTAAACCCATGTACGGTGCCATCGCGCCGCGCGAGCATCCAGCAGCGCGCGACCGAGGTCAGGCCAGAGGCAAGATGTGCCTCAAATTCTGCGGAGAGGGCCATCAGACACGCACCTCCACCACCGGCACATTCGGCACGTCACCGGCCTTGAAACTGGCAACCGAAGTCTGGATCAGATCCGTGTCGAAACGCACTGGCACATCAAACTCGAACCCGGCGGTGACCTCGGAGTTGATGTCCGGCGGCGTGTCAAAGGTGATCACACCGGTCAACAGGTCGATGTCCCAGTGGATGCTCTCCTGCAACTCGGTCCCCCCCTGGTTGCCGACCCGCACCGTGCCAAGAACCGGTTTGGTGACCGGTCGGATGTATTCAAAGTCACCCGAGGCATAGCGCTTGGTCAGCTGAAACTGCGTGGTTTCGCCGTCGCCCCCCCAGGCAATCACCTGATCCTCGAAAGTGGGATCGCTGTTGGGAAGGGTCGATTTGAAATCCGACCAGTCCTTCCAGCGGAAGCCGTAAAGCTGGCCCCCCCGGCGCGCTTCGAAAAAGGCAATCAGGGTTTCAATGTCATCCAGGCTGCGCATGCCGACACCGGCGTCATAGCGACGGCGCGAATGGGCCCAGGGGGGGCTGTTGCGCTCTTCGAACCCGTTGGCCAGCGTCACCACTTCGGTGCGCCGTTCCGGGCCGCCGACCGAGCCGAAGCTCAGATTGGGCGGAAAGCGGACGTCGTGAAAGTTCATGTCTTACCCTCCTTCGCTCAGCGATGCCGCTGGCCGCGCGACAGGGCGCGGCTCATCTGGGCGGCAATCTGGCTTTGAGACCGCTGGAAGCTTGCCGCATCCGGGGGGGTCGAGATATTCATGGTGATATTGACCGGGGGGGCAGCATTGCCCTGGGATTGCACGCCCAGGCGCCCATCGGCCCCCCCGCGCGTGAGCGGCATGATCGCCTCGGGACCAGCTTCGCCCATCAACCCCCCCCTGCCGCCCCCCCGCATCGGGAAGGTCACGGGGGGCCCGACACGATACCGCCCGTGGCAAAGGGTGTGACCCGCCCCCCCTGGCTGAAGGCCGCGCCATTGGCGAAGGGCAGAAACCCGTTCATAACCCCCCCGCCAACGGCAGACCCAATCAGATCGCCGAAGTGCCCCCCCGTCACCGGCTTGATCGCAGCGTTATAGGCCGCATCGACCATGCTTTCTGCCACGGTGCGCATGGCGGTCGACAGGCGTTCGCCGTCAAAGATCAGCCCGTCAAAAGCCTTGCGCAACCCGCGCGAAATCCCGCCGGACAGGACGTTTACATCGGTGCTCAGATCCGCAACCGTGGCCTGCATGTTGCGCAGCTCGGAATTGAAGGCCGCTGTCAACGCCCCCCCTGCGCCGCCCAACGAGGCTTCGAGCGCGTCGACCTCGGCATCGAAGCCGCCGATCTCATTGAACTGTGCCATTTCACTCTCCTTCGTTCAGTCCCGGCGCGATATCTGGGTCCGTGTCCGGATCCACGTCCGGAAAGGCCCGCGCCAGTTGTTCCAGCCGGGCGCGGCCCAGAGGGGGGGCGGACCCGCCGCCCTCCTGGCCCAGCATCATCATCAGCTCGACCGGGGGGGTCAGCGCCCAGAACTCCGCCGGGCACAGGCCCAGCCCCCCCTTCAGTCCCAGGCGCATCAGGCCGGCCAGTCGAAACGCGCAGCCGAGCTCACGTCTCGCCCGGCAGGGCGAAGGCGCGGGTCAGAAGGTGACCCGCCACTTTCGCCGCTTCGACCGGCCCTCCGGCAATCTCGGCCGACAGAAGGTCGGCGGGCTGGCCACGCCAGCCCCCCCCGCCCCCCCGCAAGCCCGCCACGATCAACGCCAGCACATCGCGGGTGGAAAACCCGCCGCCTTCGAACCGTTCGACCAGTTCGATGATCGAGCCCGTCTTCAAGGTGTCTTCCAGCTCGGCCAGCGCGCCCAGCGTCAGCTTCAGCACATGGCGCTCCCCCCCATTGATGGTCAGCGCCACCTCTCCCGTCCACGGATTGGCCATGTTACAGCGCCGTGAAGGTCAGCTCACCGGCGGACGCCATGCTGAGCTCATAGGTCGCCTCGCCATTATGGCTGCCGGCATATTCGATCGAGGTGATCATGAACGCACCTTCGACCACACCGAAATCGGGCACGATGACCTGGAAGTTGGGCACCTCGTTGTCGAAGAAGATCTGGCGTGCGCGTTCGTCGGTCGTTTCGTCCTTGAACACACCCGAGCCTGAGATCGCGGCCGATTTGACCCCCCCGGCCCCCCCGCCGAGCAGCTCGCGCCAGCCGCCCTGGCTTTCCAGGCTGGTGACATCGACGCTTTCAGCGTTGAAGCTCAGGCGCGTGGCACGCAGGCCCGCGATGGTCTCGAACGTGCCGGTATTGGTCATGTCGAGCTTGATGAGAAGGTCTTTACCGTTTTGGGCAACCATAGAATTAACTCCGCTTTATCAATCAGTTGTCTTGGACCCGCGCGCGGAAGACCAGGTCGATGCGACGCATGTCGTCATCTTCGACCCGCCGCGCCCGCGCACGATGGAAATTCAGATAAACCAGCGCGCCACGGGCCAGGATCAGGGTGGCATCGACCAGCGCATCGCTGATCGCCACCGCCACATCCTTGGCCTGCTGGAACCCCCCCGCCGCATCGGTGACGACGCTGATGGTGAACTCATGCAATGCGCCGTGGCCGGTCACGTCGGAACGCTCGCGCACATCCTCCGGACCCAGGCTCACATAGGTGCCCGAGACGATGCCGGGCGGCGCGCTGTCATAGATCGCGCCCGAAACAAGCCCGTCCAGGGTGACATCCGCCGTCAGCCGCTGGTAGACAGCCTGTTGCAGAGCGGCCGAAACGCCGTAACTCATGCCGAAACCTCCTCTTGGCAGAAGCAGCTCAGAAACTGCGCCGTATGGTCGCTTTCCGTCACTGCCAGGATGCGAAACAGCCGGTTGCCCGCGCGAAAGCGCTGTTCGGGCTTGGGCCGCGATGGTGCCCCCCCATGGGGGGGCGCGGCGCGCACGGTGACGCGCAGCGGGATGGTCGAGACCGTCAGGTGCTCGGCCCCCCCCGTTCCCGGCCCGTGCCCGGTTTGATCTGTGCCCAAAGCACGCCCAGTTCGACCCAGCTGCGGTCAAAACCGCCCGCGCCATCCGGCGTCATCTGCGCCTCTTCCAGGTGCAGCTTGCGGTTCAGGATCGGCCCGCTCACAGCGCACCTCCCCCCCCGCCGAACAGGCGCACGGTACGGTAGCGTTGGATCAGCATGTTCACGCCATGTGGCATTACGCCATCGTCCGACGCAGTGTCGTGACGGTGTTCGTAATAATGCCCGGCCAGCAGCATGACTGCCTGGTTCAGGTCTGCGGGGGGGATCTCGGCCCAGGTGGCACCGAAACCGGCGTCAAACGCGATCTCGACTTCACCGCCGACGGGAATGGCGGGCAGCACGATTCCGGTGGACACCAGACGCGGGCGCTGCATGTCCTTTTCCAGCACATAACGGTCGCTGGCGATGATTTCGTCCACGCCCAGACGGTCGGTGATGGTCACGCCTGTGATGGCGCTGACCGGGGGGGCGACCGGCAGGGCCTGGGCGGCCAGATCACGCCAGGCGGTCAGGGTCCAGCTGAAGGATCGGGTCAGGAGAATCTTGCCGGTGCGGGCCTCGATCGCGGCCATGGCGGCCCTCAGATAGGCCTCCAGCACGCCGTCCTGTACCCCCCCGTCATCGGCAAACCCGGTGCCCAACCGCAGGTGGTCTTTGAATTCCGCGACCGGCAACGCCGCGCCCGGCACTGTGGTCTGCTCGACTAACATCATGGATCATCTCCGAAATTCCGGGCCCCCTCACGTCAAATTCGGGTGGGATGGGCGCGCGCTCCGTATTGCTCGGACGGAGGGGGGGGAGCAGCTAGACAACACGGGGGGGTGTCGGCGCGCGCCCTGGATCACACCCGGGTCAGGCCCGGGTGCGAAGGGTGGGAAGTCGGCTTAGGAGAGGCCGAACTTCAGCAGCTTGATCGCGGCAAAGTCGCTCACGTCACCGCCGACGCGCTTGGTCGCATAGAACAGCACGTGCGGTTTGGCCGAGAACGGGTCGCGCAGGATGCGCGTGTCCGGACGTTCGGCAACGGTGTAGCCAGCGGCGAAATCACCAAAGGCAATCGACATGGCGTCGGCGGCGACGTCGGGCATGTCCTCGGCGATCACGACGGGGGGGTAGCCCATCAGGCGGGCCGGCTCGCCAGCGGCCAGACCATCGGACCACAGGAAGCGGCCATCCAGATCCTTCAGCTTGCGCACGGCACCGGCGGTCTTCGAGTTCATCACGAAGGCACCATTGGCGCGGTATTCGGCGCCCAGCGAATAGACCAGGTCGACGATGGCATCAGCCGGGTTGGTGGCGTCGAAGTCACCCGAGGTGCCGGTGGCCACATAGCCGAGGTTGCCCCCCCAGGTCCAGCTGTCATTGTCGACGGTCGGGTGGGTCAGGATGCCGGTGGGCTTGTCGGTGCCATCCCCCCCGTTGATGAAGGCGGCCGCCTCGGCACGGGCGAACTTGTCGGCGATACGGCCGGCCAGCCAGGTCTCGATATCAAAGGCCGAGTCATCCAGCAGGCGTTGCGAGGCTTTCGGCAGGGCCGACAGTTCATGCAGTGGGATGGTGATCCGTTCGATGGTCGGGGGGGTGCCGGTCTCGGTCGAGGACGCGGTTTCTGAGGCCCAGCCCGAGCCCAGGTCCGAATGGTCGATCAGCACGTCATACGAGGTCGCCTCAACATTCACCACATTGGCGATGGCGCGGATCGAGGAGGTGCCTTCCAGCACGCCCTTGATAGTGTCCGCGGTTTGCGGATCGACCAGGTAGCCGCCATCGGCGGCAACGGCGGTCGACATGGCCTTGCCTTCCAGGTCAAGGCCGCGCAGCGCGTCATCGTCGCCCGAGCGCAGATAGCTTCGAACGCCTTCTGGTGGGGGGGGCCTCGATGTCAGCCGCAGCGGACAGCGCGGGGGGGGCGCGGCAGGGTTCAGGGATTTCCGGTCCAGCATGGTCAGTCGCTCTTCCTGTTGTTGAAGTTTGGTGGAAATGTCGTCTTGAAAATCTTTGATATCGCTCACGAAACCGGCCAGCGCGGTCTTCACCTCCGCAGCCGGGGGGGTCTGGCCGGTCGTATCGGCCGACCGGCCCTGAGCTTTTGTCTCTTTCTTGCTCATCTAGGGGGGGTCCTTTTCAGGGGGGGTTCAGATCGCTGGCTCAGGGTTTGCGGGCCAGCATGCGGCGCGCGCCTGGAGGGTCGCGGCCAGTTCACGCAGCTGGGCCGCTTCCAGGCTTTCGCCCTTGGCCCCCCCCACCCGCGCACTGGGCAGCATCGGGAAAGTCACCAGGGACACCTCCCAAAGCTCCAGCTCGTGCAAGAGCCGCTGGCCCTTGTCGTTCTTGGTGGCTTTCACCGTGCGGTAGCCGATCGACAGCCCGTCAATCGCGCCCGCCTCGATCAGCGCGGCGGCCTCGGCCCCCCCACGGGCCACGTCAGTCAGGATGCGGCCTTTGACGTACAGACCGCGCGTGTCTTCACGCACTTCGTCCCAGATGCCGATGGGCTGCGAGGGGGGGTCGTGTTGCCATAACATCTTGACGTTGCGCCCCCCTTGGCCGCCAGTTCCGTCAGGCTCTTGGCGTAAGCGCCCTTGGTCACCACGTCATTGCCGTTGTCGACCTGGCCGAAATAGCTGGCGTAACCTTCGATCAGCACGCCATCCTCAACCTCGCTGGTCACGCCCAGGCGGGCGAACTTGTGCTCCAGGCCCATGTCCGCATGGCCGGTGTAATCATGATAGGCGCTCATTCTTCTTGTCCTTCTTCAGCGTCATCAGGCAGTTTCGGCAGCCCCCCCAGCAGGGCGCGTTTTTCGTCCTTGGACAGGAAATCGGCCTCGGCCACGCGCTTCCACTGCTGATCTCGTTCGACGGCCAGCGCGGGAACCTGATCCAGGTCGGGTTTCAGCGTCACGGTCTCGCCCGTGAATTCGCTCAGCCAATGGCCCACGCTGGCCGTCACCTTGCTCACCAGCGGAAGAACCGTCAGGCGATAGAAGGCCCGGTTCGCTTCCTGGTAATTGGCATAGGTGGCATCGCCGGGGGGGATGCCCAACAGCATCGGCGGCACACCGAAAGCGGTGGCGATGTCGCGCGCCGCGTTTTCCTTCGAGCTCTGGAATTCCATGTCCGAGGGGGGGCTGAACCCCCCCATCGG
>JDSH01000139.1_pt1 | contig 23602 bp, 31 predicted proteins | sample 199451 | NCBI WGS metagenome assembly JDSH01 (sample SAMN02584198, study PRJNA231836) | bioreactor metagenome | isolation source: continuous culture bioreactor electron acceptor NO2- transfer2 day 38 after... | place: Germany: Bremen | reverse complement strand
CCAGTCCATGGTGGCCGCACCATCGTGCACCTCACCAATGTTGTGGGACTTGCCGGTGTAGTAGAGGATACGCTCCGAACAGGTGGTCTTGCCGGCATCAATGTGCGCCATGATGCCGAAGTTGCGGTAGAGTTCCAGCGGATATTCGCGTGCCATTGGTCTAGGTCCTCTAGCTTACCAGCGATAATGGCTGAAGGCTTTGTTCGCCTCGGCCATCTTGTGGGTGTCTTCGCGTTTCTTGACCGCAGTGCCGCGCGACTGAACAGCGTCCAGAAGCTCGCCTGCCAGGCGCTCTTCCATGGTGTTCTCGTTGCGACCGCGCGAGGCGGTGATCAGCCAGCGGATGGCCAGGGCTTCGCGGCGCTCGGGGGGGCGCACTTCGACGGGAACCTGGTAGGTGGCACCACCACACGGCGCGAGCGAACCTCGACCGAGGGTTTGATGTTGTCCAGGGCTTCGTGGAACACCTCGACCGGCGCGCGCTTGATCTTGTTTTCGATACGATCCAGGGCGTTGTAGACGATCTTTTCCGCGACCGACTTCTTGCCGTCGATCATCAGGTTGTTCATGAATTTGCTCAGCACACGATCGCCATATTTGGCGTCGGGCAGGATTTCGCGCTTTTCGGCAGCGTGACGACGGGACATATCTGTATCCTCTTACTTGGGGGGGCGCTTGGCGCCGTATTTCGAGCGACGCTGCTTACGGTCTTTGACGCCTTGGGTATCCAGAACACCGCGCAGGATGTGGTAACGGACACCCGGAAGGTCTTTCACACGGCCGCCACGGATCAGAACCACCGAGTGCTCCTGCAGGTTGTGGCTTTCACCGGGGGGGATGTACGAAATCACCTCGTAGCCGTTGGTCAGGCGGACCTTGGCCACTTTACGCATGGCCGAGTTCGGCTTCTTCGGCGTGGTGGTGTAGACGCGGGTGCAAACACCGCGCTTCTGGGGGGGGCAGTTCTCCAGGTGCTGCGACTTGGAGCGTTTCACTTTGGGCTGACGCGGTTTGCGGATCAGCTGCTGAATGGTGGGCATTTGGTTCTTTTCCCGTTTCTCAACACATGTGTCTGCGTGGGTGTCCCCCCCGCGCGGTTTCATTTCCTTCACCTTGCGCGTCCGCAAAGCGAAAATCCGCGACCGTTTCCGTTCCGAGGCAAACGACGCGGTTGGTTCACAGAGGATCAGCGCTTCAAAGTAGCCCCCCCGACCTTGATCCCTCAATTCTGGCAGGCCGGGGGGGATTTCACCCGGCTGGATGGGCGCGCTATACGGGCTTTGGGGGGGCGGACTGTCAACAGCCCTGCCCGACCCGCCACCGCCTGCCGCCATGATCCATGCCCGCGCCCGGCGCGCGTCGGCGGGATCGGAGGCTCGACACTAGGCGGTCCGCTTGGCCTTGCGCCGCCGCTGCGCCAGCTGACGCTCGCGAAACAGGGTAAAGATCCCCCCATTGCCACGACGATCCCCCCCGCCCCCCCGATCAGGTCAGCAGATCCGGCCAGTCGCCAAAAAACAGCCAACCCAGCACCAGCGCCCACAACAGCCCGGTATAGCGGAAGGGTGCGACAAAGCCGATCTCACCCACCCGCATGACCGCGACCGAGGCCAGGTATCCGCCCAGAATAAACAGGGCCGCCAGAATCAGAAGGGTCCATTCGCGCAGCCCGATCGGGGGGGCCCATGTCTCGGTCATCGAACCTACGCCGCCCGCCAGGCAGATCGCGATGGCAGCCACCAGCGACACGGTCAGCGACGGCGTGGCCGGGGGGGACAGACGCCGCGAGGCCAGATCGCGCAGCGTGATGAAGGCCACGGCCACCAGGGCATAAAGGCTCCAGACCGTGAAGCCGTCCCCCCCGCCCGGCTGCACGATCAGCATGACCCCCCCGGCAAAACCCGCCAGGATCGCACCCAGCCGCCGCCAGCCCAGCGGCTCGCCCAGAAACAGGGCGGCAGCAAGCGCCACGGTCAGAGGCAGCGCCTGCAGGATCGCGGTGACATTGGCGATGGGCATGTTGAACAGCGCCATCAGGAAGCCATAGGTCGCCCCCCCCAGCTCGCCCAGGGTGCGCAGTGCGACCAACCCCCCCCAGTCACGCCGGGGGGCAGATCGAACTGCAACGCCCCCCCCAGATGGCGCGCCAGCAGATAGATGAACAGCGAGGCAAAGATGCCGCGCAGAAACACCGCCTGAAACAAGGGGGGGACCCCCCCGCCCGCCAGCGCTTTCAGGCAGATATCATTGAACGTATAGCCCGCCATCGAGGCGGTCATCAGCGCGGCGCCGCGCATGTTGGATTGGCTGTGATCGGTGCTCATCGGCAAGTCTTCGGCGGGATCGGCGGAAATTGCAATGGGGGGGCTTGCAATCTTCATGGCACATTCACCCACGGCGCGATAAACCTCCGTCATGACCGAGTTGATCCTGCATATTGGACACCCCCCCAAAACCGGCACGACCGCGCTGCAGCGCGGGTATCTGCGCCAGCGTCATGATCTGGCCGCCAAAGGGGGGGTGCTGTACCCGTATCTGAACAAGGAAAGCGACCGCCACACGACGCTGGTGCCGGCGCTGATTGACAAGGAACTGGTGACCGGTGACGTCGCCTTCCTGCCGCATTGGCGCGGCGGCGATGTCATGGGTCAGTCGCAGTATATGTGGCAGGATGTGCAGGCACAGATCACCAAACACCAACCGGCCAAGGTCGTGCTGAGTGGTGAGGGCTTTTTTTTCAGCTGCAACGCCGGTGGCAGATGGAACGCATGACCGAGGAACTGGAAGCGGTCTTTGACAAGATCACCGTGGTTGCCTACCTGCGCAGCCCGCAAACCCGGTTCCTGAGTTCCTATCAACAGGGGGGGCTGAAAACCGCCGGCAATCGCGCGCCCATGACGGCCCGACCGTACATGCTGGTGCTCTCAACCTGGGCGCGGTTTGGGCCGGGGGGGCAACTGGCGTTGCATGTCTTCGACAGGGATCAATTGATCGGCGGCGACGTGGTCGAGGACTTCGCAACACGCTACACGCCCGAGGTGCTGGATGAGATCCGCGCCCGGCCTGACCCGGAGCTGAATACCAGCCTGTCCGCCGAAGCGATGGCGGTGCTGGAGGGCTATGTCGACCGCGTCGAAGGCCTGGATGGAGCGCGCGTCGCGCCGCCTGGTTGCCGCTGCGCGAGACCATGTTGCGGCTGGATCAGACGGTGCCGGGCTTTACCCGCCCCCCCCGCCTGACGACAGAGGCCAGCGCGACGATCCAGCGCCGGACAATGGACATCCGCTGGCTGCGGCATGACCATGACATCACCTTTGCGGATGTGGATTACGACATCGTGTCGACCGAGAAACAGGAAGGTGTTTGGCGGCCGTCCATCACCGAGCTGTGCCATGTGGACACGGCCCGGTGCGCTGAGCTGGCGGTCCAGCTCGAACATGCCTTGGCCCAAAGGACCCTTGGGCCAACGACGCTGGTCAACCGCATCATGCGACGACTTCGACAGGCTGAGGCGCGCGTTTCAGGCCGTCATCAGCCCCCCCAGATACAGCCCCCCCGAGACCAGCGCACATACCAGCACGTTCATCGCCGTGTAGATCACCCCCCCGATCCAACGCCAGCCGCCCACCTCCGGCGTGCGGCGCGCGCACAGGAACACGGCCCGCAGCAGCGCGATGAAATACAGGGTGAGCAGCACCATGAAGACGCCGGTCACGCGGGCCAGTGCCAGATCCCCCCCAAGGCCGATGATCTGCAGGAGGATGACAATCACCACATGGGCGGGGGGGACCAGGACCAGCCCGGTGCCGAAATTGCCGATCCAGAACGTATCCCCCCCCAAGCCCAGACGCGCCGCCAGAAGATCGCCGAACCAGCCGGGGGGGGTGAACAAACGGGACGTGGTATCAGGCATCGGGACCTCCAAAAACAAAAAAAAGCCCCCCCGCAGTCTTGCGGGGGGGCTTTTCGTTTCTTTTCAAGGCAAGAGCGTGATCAGGGCTGTTCGTCGCCGGACATTTCCGGCGTATCAACCAGGCCCAGATCGTCCTCGGCCACGTCACCACCGAACACGTCATTGGCCGTTTCCGTCGGCGCAGCAGGGCGGCGGCGGCTTCGGCTTCGGCACGGGCCTGTTCGATCACCACATTGTCGCGCTTCTGCGCAATGGCGCGCACGCGCTGGGTCGCCCCCCACCGGTCCCGGCGGGGGGGATCAGACGACCGACGATGACGTTTTCCTTCAGGCCGACCAGCTTGTCGCGCTTGCCCTGAACCGAGGCTTCGGTCAGCACGCGGGTGGTCTCCTGGAAGGACGCCGCCGAGATGAAGCTGCGGGTTTGCAGCGACGCCTTGGTGATGCCCAGGAGGATCGGCTCGCCCGAGGCCAGACGGCGACCTTCGGCCGCGGCCTTCTCGTTCGCGGCGTCGAACTCGGCCTTGTCCACATGCTCGCCCTTGAGCAGCGTGGTCTCGCCCGAATCCTGGATCTCCCACTTCTGCAGCATCTGGCGAACGATCACCTCGATGTGCTTGTCGTTGATCTTCACGCCCTGCAGACGATAGACGTCCTGGACCTCGTCGATCATGTAGTCAGCCAGCGCCTCGACACCCATGATGGACAGGATGTCATGCGGCGCGGGGGGGTTGCCGTCCATGATGTAGTCACCCTTCTGCACGAAGTCACCTTCGGCCACCGGGATGTGTTTGCCCTTGGGCACCATGTATTCCACGGTCTCCATGGTCTCATCCGCAGGTTCGATCGCGATGCGGCGCTTGTTCTTGTAGTCGCGGCCAAAGCGCACGTAACCATCAATCTCGGCGATGATCGCGTGATCCTTCGGACGGCGGGCTTCGAACAGTTCGGCCACACGCGGCAGACCACCGGTAATGTCCTTGGTCTTGGCGCCTTCACGCGGGATACGCGCGACAACGTCACCGGCTTTGACATCCTGACCGTCTTCGACCGACAGAATGGCGTCCACCGACATCGGATAGGTCACCGGGTTGCCCGCATCGTTGCGGACCGGTTCGCCATCTTCACCGACCAGGATGATCTCCGGCTTCAGCTCGTTGCCCTTCGGCGCGGAACGCCAGTCGGTCACGATCTTCTGCGTCATGCCGGTTGCATCGTCGGTCTCGTCGCGCACTGCGATACCCGAGATCAGGTCGACGAACTTGGCGGTCGCGGTCTTCTCGGCGATGATCGGCAGGGTATAGGGGGGTCCCATTCGAACAGCTTGTCGCCGCGCGCGATGGTCGCCCCCCCGTCCTTGACGTGCACCTTCGAGCCGTAACCGACCTTGTAGGCCGACCGCTCTTCGCCATTGTCGTCCATGATCGCCAGGACCATGTTGCGGCCCATGACCACCTGATCACCATCGCGGTTTTCCAAGATCGCGGCATTGCGGAATTCCACCTTACCTTCCTGGGCCGCTTCCTGGAACGACTGCTGACCACCCTGGGCAATACCGCCGATGTGGAAGGTCCGCATCGTCAGCTGGGTGCCGGGTTCACCGATCGACTGCGCCGCGATGATGCCGACGGCTTCGCCAACGTTCACCTGCGTACCGCGGGCCAGGTCGCGGCCGTAGCAGTTGGCGCAGACGCCCTCATCAGCCTCACAGGTCAGCGGGCTACGCATGCGGATCGTGGTAATGCCAGCGGCTTCCACCGCATCGGCCTTGCGTTCGTCGATCAGCTCGTTCTTGGCAACGATGACTTCACCGGTGTTCGGATCCACCACGTCCTCGGCCGCAACACGACCCAGGATGCGTTCGGCCAGCGAGGCGACGACTTCACCGTCGTTCACGGCGGCTTCGGCCGTGATCGAGTTTTCGGTGCCGCAGTCACGTTCACGCACGATGCAGTCCTGCGCCACGTCAACCAGACGACGGGTCAGGTAGCCCGAGTTCGCGGTCTTCAGCGCGGTATCGGCCAGACCCTTACGGGCCCCCCGTGGGTCGAGTTGAAGTATTCAAGAACGGTCAGACCTTCCTTGAAGTTCGAGATGATCGGCGTTTCGATGATCTCGCCCGACGGTTTGGCCATCAGGCCGCGCATCCCGCCCAGCTGCTTCATCTGCGCCGGCGAACCACGCGCACCGGAGTGCGACATCATGTAGACCGAGTTGGGTTCCATCTCGGCCCCCCGGTGTCGTCCTTGCGCATGGCCGAGATCTCGCCCATCATCGCATCCGCCACCTGGTCCGAACATTTCGACCAGGCGTCGACCACCTTGTTGTACTTCTCGCCGGTGGTGATCAGACCGTCCATGTACTGCTGTTCGTACTCTTTGACCTGCTCGCGCACGCCATCGACGATGGTCCATTTCTCGTCCGGGATGACCATGTCATCCTTGCCGAAGGAGATCCCGGCCTTGAAGGCTTCCTTGAAGCCCATCGACATGATCTGGTCACAGAAGATAACCGATTCCTTCTGACCGCAGTAGCGGTAGACGGTGTCGATGACCTGCTGCACTTCCTTCTTGCGCAGCAGACGGTTGACCAGGTCGAACGGGGGGGCCTTGGCGTTCATCGGCAAAAGCGCGCCCAGGCGGATACGACCGGGGGGGGTGGTGTCGAAGCGTTGATAGACCTCGTTACCTTCCTCGTCGATCTGCTTGATACGGGCCTGAACCTTTGCGTGCAGATGCACCTCGCCCGAGTCCAGCGCGTGCTGAACCTCGTCGACATCGGCAAAGACCATGCCTTCGCCCTTCATGCCTTCGCGTTCCATGGTGATGTAGTAAAGACCAAGGATCATGTCCTGCGACGGAACGATGATCGGCGCGCCGTTCGCGGGCGACAGCACGTTGTTGGTCGACATCATCAACACGCGGGCTTCCAGCTGGGCTTCCAGCGAAAGCGGCACGTGAACGGCCATCTGGTCCCCCCCGTCGAAGTCGGCGTTGAAGGCCGAACACACCAGCGGGTGCAACTGGATCGCTTTACCCTCGATCAGCGTGGGTTCGAACGCCTGGATGCCCAGACGGTGCAGGGTCGGCGCGCGGTTCAGCATGACCGGGTGTTCGCGGATCACCTCGTCGAGGATATCCCAGACCTCCGGACGCTCTTTTTCTACCAGTTTCTTGGCCTGTTTCACGGTCGAAGACAGACCTTTGGCTTCAAGGCGCGAATAGATGAACGGCTTGAAAAGCTCCAACGCCATCTTCTTGGGCAGACCGCATTGGTGCAGCTTCAGCTCGGGGGGGCCGGTCACGATGACCGAACGGCCCGAGAAGTCGACGCGTTTCCCCCCCAGAAGGTTCTGACGGAAGCGGCCCTGTTTGCCTTTCAGCATGTCGCTGAGCGATTTCAGCGGACGCTTGTTGGCACCGGTAATCACGCGGCCGCGACGGCCGTTGTCGAACAGAGCATCCACGGATTCCTGCAGCATGCGCTTTTCGTTACGCACGATGATGTCGGGCGCACGCAGCTCGATCAGACGCTTCAGACGGTTGTTCCGGTTGATCACGCGACGATAGAGATCGTTCAGATCCGAGGTCGCGAAACGGCCACCGTCCAGCGGCACCAGCGGGCGCAGCTCGGGCGGGATGACCGGAATCACGGTCAGGATCATCCATTCGGGACGGTTGCCCGATTCAATGAAGGATTCAACGATCTTCAGACGCTTGATGATCTTCTTCGGCTTCAGCTCGCCGGTGGCCTCGGCCAGGTCGGCGCGCAGCTGTTCGGCTTCGGCCTCCAGGTCGATCGCGACAGCATTTCACGGATCGCTTCGGCACCGATATTGGCGGTGAAGGCGTCCATGCCGAAGGTGTCCTGGGCGTCCATGTACTCTTCTTCGGTCATCAGCTGACCGTAGGTGAGGTCGGTCAGGCCCGGCTCGATCACCACGTAGTTTTCAAAGTACAGGATGCGCTCCAGATCGCGCAGGGTCATGTCCAGCATCAGGCCGATGCGCGAGGGCAGCGACTTGAGGAACCAGATATGCGCCACCGGCGCGGCCAGTTCGATGTGGCCCATGCGTTCGCGGCGCACCTTTTGCAGCGTCACCTCGACGCCGCATTTCTCGCAGACAACGCCGCGATATTTCATGCGCTTATATTTGCCGCAGAGGCATTCGTAATCCTTGATCGGGCCAAAGATACGGGCACAGAACAGACCGTCGCGCTCGGGCTTGAAGGTCCGGTAGTTGATGGTCTCGGGCTTCTTGATCTCGCCATAGGACCACGAGAGAATCCGCTCCGGCGAAGCAAGCGAGACCTTGATCTCGTCAAAGACCTTCGGCGGGGGGGTCAGCGGGTTGAACGGGTTGGTCGTCAGTTCCTGGTTCATTTTGCGTTCCTTATCTCAGGGGGGGAAGGGTGGGAGGGGGGGTAAGGCGCGGGCCTTACTCCTCACCCTCCGCATCCAGGAGTTCCATGTTCAGGCCGAGGCCGCGGACTTCTTTCACCAGAACGTTGAACGATTCCGGTACGCCCGCCTCAAAATTGTCCTCGCCCTTGACGATCGATTCATAGACCTTGGTCCGGCCTGCCACGTCATCCGACTTCACGGTCAGCATTTCCTGCAGCGTGTAGGCGGCACCGTAGGCTTCCAGGGCCCAGACCTCCATCTCGCCGAAGCGCTGACCACCGAACTGCGCCTTACCGCCCAGCGGCTGCTGGGTCACAAGCGAGTACGGGCCGGTCGAACGGGCGTGGATCTTGTCGTCCACCAGGTGGTGCAGTTTCAGCAGGTATTTCACACCCACCGTCACCTTGCGGCTGAACTGTTCGCCGGTGCGGCCGTCGAACAGGACCGACTGGCCCGAGGTGTCGAACCCGGCACGTTCCAGCGCGTCGTTCACGTCCGCTTCCTTGGCGCCGTCGAAGACCGGGGGGGTGGCGATCGGCACACCGTTGGTGACATTGCCTGCGGCGTCGACCAGCGTGTCCTCGTCCATGCCCGCGATGCCTTCTTCGTAGACATCTTCGCCGTAAGCGATGCGCATGGCTTCGCGGACCGGGGGGGTCAGATCGCCGGAGCGACGATATTCACCCAGCGCCTCGTCCACGTTCAGACCCAGACCGCGCGCGGCCCAGCCCATGTGGGTTTCAAGGATCTGACCGACGTTCATGCGCGAGGGCACGCCCAGCGGGTTCAGGCAGAAGTCGACCGGGGGGGTACCATCGGCCAGGAACGGCATGTCTTCCATCGGCACAACCTTGGAAATAACACCCTTGTTCCCGTGGCGACCGGCCATCTTGTCGCCCGGCTGAAGCTTGCGCTTCACGGCGATGAAGACCTTGACCATCTTCATGACACCCGGCGGCAGGTCGTCGCCGCGACGGACCTTCTCGACCTTGTCCTCGAACCGGTGTTCCAGGGCGCGTTTCTGCGCCTCGAACTGTTCGTGCAGGGCCTCGACGATCTTCGCGTCGTCTTCGTCCTCCAGCGCCAGCTGCCACCACTGACCACGCGACAGGCTTTCCAGCAGATCCTCGGTGATTTCCGAGTTCGCCTTGACGCCTTTCGGGCCCTTGACGGCAACCTTGCCCAGCACCATGCCCTTCAGACGAGCATAGATGTTGCGCTCCAGGATGTGCAGCTCGTCGTCACGGTCGCGGGCGAGGCTTTCGACCTCTTCGCGTTCGATCTGCAGGGCACGTTCGTCTTTCTCGACGCCGTGACGGTTGAAGACGCGGACCTCGACAACGGTGCCGAAGTCGCCCGGCTTCACGCGCAGCGAGGTGTCGCGCACGTCCGAGGCTTTCTCACCGAAGATGGCGCGCAGAAGCTTTTCTTCCGGCGTCATCGGGCTTTCGCCCTTCGGGGGGGTGATCTTGCCGACCAGGATGTCGCCCGGTTCCACATCGGCACCGATGTAGACGATGCCCGCTTCGTCGAGGTTGCGCAGGGCTTCCTCGCCGACGTTCGGGATGTCGCGGGTGATCTCTTCCGGACCCAGTTTGGTGTCACGGGCGGCGACCTCGAATTCCTCGATGTGGATCGAGGTAAAGACGTCGTCACGCGCGATGCGTTCCGAGATCAGGATCGAGTCTTCGTAGTTGTAGCCGTTCCAGGGCATGAAGGCGACGACCACGTTCTTGCCCAGAGCCAGTTCACCAATGTCGGTCGAAGGACCATCGGCGATGACCTCGTTCTTGCCGACCTTGTCACCGACCTTCACCAGCGGACGCTGGTTGATGCAGGTGTTCTGGTTCGACCGCTGGAACTTGCGCAGACGGTAGATGTCCACGCCCGCGTCGCCCAGGGCCAGGTCCTCGGTGGCGCGGATAACGATCCGGGTGGCGTCCACCTGGTCGATCACGCCGCCGCGCTTGGCCTGGATGGCCGCACCCGAGTCGATGGCGACCTTTTCTTCGATACCGGTGCCCACGAACGGAGCCTCGGCACGCAGAAGCGGCACCGCCTGACGTTGCATGTTCGACCCCCCCATCAGAGCGCGGTTGGCGTCGTCATTTTCCAGGAACGGGATCAGCGAGGCCGCGACCGAGACCAGCTGTTTGGGCGACACGTCGATCAGGTCGACAGTATCACGCGCAGCCATGGTGTATTCGCCCGACTGACGGGTGTTCACCAGCTCGTTCTCGAACTTGCCCTCGGCGTCCAGATGCGCGTTGGCCTGGGCCACAGTGTGCCGCATTTCCTCGGTGGCGGACATGTAGTTGACCTCGTCGGTCACCTGGCCGTCCACGACCTTGCGATAGGGGGGGGTTTCGATGAAGCCGTATTTGTTCACGCGGGCAAAGGTGGCCAGCGAGTTGATCAGGCCGATGTTCGGCCCTTCCGGCGTTTCAATCGGACACATGCGACCGTAGTGGGTCGGGTGAACGTCGCGCACTTCGAAGCCCGCACGTTCGCGGGTCAGACCGCCCGGCCCAAGCGCCGAGAGGCGACGCTTGTGGGTCACCTCCGACAGCGGGTTGGTCTGGTCCATGAACTGCGACAGCTGCGAGGAACCGAAGAATTCGCGCACGGCAGCGGCGGCCGGTTTCGCGTTGATCAGATCCTGCGGCATGACGGTGTCGATCTCGACCGACGACATGCGCTCCTTGATCGCGCGTTCCATGCGCAGAAGGCCGACGCGGTACTGGTTTTCCATCAGCTCGCCGACCGAGCGCACACGACGGTTGCCCAGGTGGTCGATGTCATCCACGTCGCCCTTGCCGTCGCGCAGTTCCACCAGCGCCTTGATGCAGGCGATGATATCTTCGCGGCGCAGCGTGCGCTGGGTGTCTTCGGCATCCAGGGCCAGACGCATGTTCATCTTCACGCGACCAACGGCCGACAGGTCGTAACGCTCGCTGTCGAAGAACAGGGTGTCAAACAGGGCCGAGGCCGCTTCGACGGTGGGCGGCTCACCCGGACGCATGACGCGATAGATGTCCATCAGCGCGGTTTCGCGGCCCATGTTCTTGTCCGCGGCCATGGTGTTGCGGATGTAGGGGGGGCCGACATTGACGTTGTCGATGTCCAGAACCGGGATGTCGGTAATGCCCGCATCCATCAGTTCCTTCAGCGACCCGCCGATCAGTTCGCCTTCCTTGTCGTATTCCAGCGTCAGCTCGTCACCGGCCTCGACATAGATCGCGCCGGTGTCTTCGTTGATGATGTCCTTGGACACATAGCGGCCAACGATCGAATCGAAGGGCACCAGAAGATCCGTGACCTCGCCCGATTCCATCAGTTTCTTGACGGCGCGCGGGGGGGTAACCTTCTTGCCGGCTTCGGCAATCACGTCGCCGGTCTTGGCGTCGACCAGATCCAGCACCGGACGGGTGCCGGCCACACGCTCGGGGGGGAAGAACTTGGTGACCCAACCTTTATTCTTCTTCAGCTTGTAGTTGACGGTGTCGTAATAGGCGTCGCAGATGCCTTCCTGGTCCAGGCCCAGCGCATACAGCAGGGTGGTCACAGGCAGTTTGCGACGACGGTCGATCCGGGCAAAGACGATGTCCTTGGCGTCGAATTCGAAATCCAGCCAGGAACCGCGATAGGGGGATGATGCGGCAGGCGAACAGCAGCTTGCCCGACGAATGCGTCTTGCCCTTGTCGTGGTCGAAGAACACGCCCGGCGAACGGTGCATCTGCGACACGATCACACGTTCGGTGCCGTTCACGATGAAGGTGCCGTTCGGTGTCATCAGGGGGGGCATGTCGCCCATGAAGACGTCCTGCTCCTTGATGTCCTTGACCGACTTCGCGCCGGTGTCCTCGTCCACATCAAAGACGATCAGGCGCAGGGTGACCTTCAGCGGAGCCGAATAGGTCAGGTCGCGCTGCTGGCATTCCTCGACGTCGAACTTGGGCGTTTCCAGCTCGTATTTCACGAACTCGAGCACGGCGGTTTCGTTGAAGTCCTTGATCGGGAAGACCGACTGGAACACGGCGTTGATGCCCTCGCCGTCCATCGGCTCGGGCTGGTCGCCGGAGTTCAGGAAGAGGTCATAGGAACTTTTCTGAACCTCGATCAGGTTCGGCATCTCCAGCACTTCGCGGATTTTGCCGTAGTACTTACGCAAGCGTTTCTGGCCAAGATAGGTCTGCGCCATAAGGTAATTACCTTTCATGTCTCACCTGAGCCGCCAGCCGCCGGGTCATCGGCGACGCCTCGTACGAGATGGGAGAAGCGGACCAATTCCCGGAAACCTGCCCAAGGGTTTCCTCCCGTCCGCGAACCTTTCCCAGGAGAGGGGGGGTCAGGGGGGGTGTGGCCCCCCCTCTCCAAGACAGGTTCGGCTGGACCCGGATTTCTCCGGGCCCAGCCTGTTCACATGAGCCGTCGCGCGGCTCGCAAGCGCAAGGCTTAGGCCAGCTCGACTTCGGCGCCAGCTGCTTCCAGCTTGGCTTTGACGTCTTCGGCTTCGGCTTTGTCCACGCCTTCTTTGATCTTGCCGCCAGCTTCGACCAGCTCTTTGGCTTCTTTCAGGCCCAGACCGGTCAGACCGCGAACTTCTTTGATCACGTTGATCTTCGAAGCGCCGGCGTTCTTCAGAACGACGTCGAATTCGGTCTTTTCTTCTTCAGCAGCACCGCCGGCGTCGCCACCAGCAGCATGACAACAGCGCCACCAGCGGCGGGCTCGATGCCATATTCATCCTTCAGGATGGTTTTCAGTTCTTGAGCTTCGAGCAGGGTCAGACCCACGATCTCTTCGGCAAGTTTCTTCAGATCAGCATTGTACTGTTTCCGTTCAGTTTAGATGTGTTCCAACGTGTGGGAGCATTCCCCCCCACGCGGATATTCCAGTTTGCTTACGCAGCTTTCTCTTCGATGGTCGAGAGAATGGATGCGATGTTCGAAGCAGGTGCGCCAATGGCCCCCCCGGCAATGTTCGAAGCAGGCGCACCGATGCAGCCAACGATCGAAGCAATAAGCTCCTCACGCGACGGCATGGCGGCGACAGCTTTGACACCGGCCGGATCCAGCGCCGTATCACCCATAGCACCACCCAGGACTTCGAGCTTGTCGTTGTCCTTGGCGTACTTGTCGACAACCTTGCCGCGGCCACGGGGGGGTCTTCAGAGTAGGCGAGTACGGTCATGCCCGTGAGCAGATCGGCGATCGAAGATGCCGGTTTCCCCCCCTCGAGGCGATTTTGGCAAGCCTGTTCTTGGCAACACGCACCGACCCGCCAGCTTCGCGCATTTGCGACCGCAGGTCCTGCATTTCGGCAACTGTCATACCCGCGTAGTGGGCAACCACCACGACGCCAGAGCTTTCGAAGATTTGGCCGAGTTCCTCGACCACTTTCTCTTTCTGGGCTCTATCCACAGTTTCACTCCAAGTGTGGGAGGCTGGCGCCCCCCCCGGCTCATATTCACCGGGCCAGGCCCGGCATGAAGTCCGTTTACGGGGGGGCATCGCCAAAATCACCCGAGGTCGGAACCTCGGCGAGAATGTCGTTTCCCGTCTCAGGCAGGAATTATGGAACCAGGATTGACCCCCCCACCCACCGTCTAGGACGAAACGCAAAACAGCGCACGACGAATCGCACGCTGGCTTGCAAGAGCGTATCTAGTGACATTTCGCGCAATTTCCAACCCCCCCCATTTACCGGGGGGGCCGGGCCGAAAGGATGAAGATTTCCCGAACGGCGCGTGCGTTGCCCTAGACTAGCACAAAGACCCGGTCAAAAAAAGCGTGGCGTTCACCGCGCAAGCCGGGCGCGGACCTCATCCACAATGCGCTGCGCTGCCGGGCGTCGGGGGGGGTCCCGATGCAGATGCGCATCGAGGAACGCGTCTGCGGCATAGCGCGCCTGCCCCCCCGCCTGCCACTCCGCCACCTGCGTGGCCAGCTCACCGCCGGACGTCGCCAGCGGAAAGGCCCCCCCGCACGGGTCGGCGAACTCGACCAGCGGCTCCCCCCCTTGGGTGGGCAAGAGGAACGGTTGGGCCCCCCCGGCCAGAAGCGCCTCGTAGACCACGGTCGAGGGGGGGCGGCTGATCACCACCTGCGCCTCAGTGCAAAGCTGCGCCACCGGGCGGTCGCTCATCGCAATCCCCCCCTCGGGCAAGTGCCCCCCCATCAATGGATGCGCGCTGAAGACCGGGCGCAGCCCGGTCCTGTCACAGGCCACCAGCACGTTCTTCAGCCAGGGGGGGTCGCGCTGCGGCAGATCATTCAACCAGTCGCGAAACTTGAAGTTCACCAGCGCGACCGCATCCCGTTTGACCACGGGCGGGCCAGCGGTAACCGCCTCCAGGACGGGTGAGCCGACAATGCGCGCCTTGCGGTGTGCTGTTTGCGCGGACGGTCCCCCCCAGCCCAGGAAGGGCACGTCCGGATGGGATACGCCGGGATAGGCGGTGCGGCATCCCTCGGCGACCTGCAACAGGCGCACCCCCCCGCGGGTGCGCAGCTCCGGCACCTGGTCGGGGGGGTCATCAATCTGCTTGCGCAGACAGAACACCAGCACATCCCCCCCTTCGCGCAGCCGCGGCAGCATGTCCGCTGCGAGGCGAAAATGCCCACCCAGCGCCTGCACAGCCAGGCGCGCCTGATGGGCACCCCCCCGGTCTCCGGGGGGGGTCAGGCTCCAGACGACACGCACCCCCCCCGCGGCTTCGAGCCGCACGGCCACATCGCGCAGGATGTTTACATGGTTCGCCGTGTCCACAAGCAGAATCGCCCGCCCCCCCGGCGGCGGGCGGCGCAAAAGCCGCCGCAGCAGGCTCACGCCGGATCGACCAGGTAATCCGCCACCACCTGCGGGCGCGGGCGGACCTCGATCATCGTTTTCACCAGCTCGAAATCCTCGCCGTCATTGATGTCCATGCCGGTAATCGCATGATCCACAATCGGCATGATGCGCTTGCCCATGTAGCCCGACCCCCCCCAGCGTTCCCAATTGCGATGCCTAAGCAGATCGAGGTTGAAGGGCGAATAGGCCTCGGGGGGGAACTCCGTGCGGCGCATGACGGACCGGTTCGGGTCCCAGATGTCGGGCAGGATCGGCTCCAGAAAGCCTTCGTCATTCTGCACCACAAGGCGGCAGTCGGCCTTGGACACGATGCGCACGCTGTCAATGCTGTCATCTTCTTCCAGGATCTTCAGCGCCCGGCGCACGGTGTCGGGCTTGCGAAACGGGTTGGTGGGTTTGAGACGGATCCAGACATCCGGCAGGTCGATCCCCCCCAAAGCGGGCAGCTTTTGCGTGAGATCAGCGATGATTTCCTCTTCCATCGAGGTATCGCCACTGCCTCCGGCGACCTGAGCCCCCCCGGACAGAAGGCCCCCCGTAGCTTTCGGCGATTTCCTTGTATTCCGGACTGTCGGTCGAAACGATCACCTGATCGACGCCCAGCGCCTTGCCGAAACCCACCGCATAGGCGAGCAGAGGATGGCCGTCGATTGGCTTGATGTTCTTGTGCGGCAATCCCTTGGAGCCCGAGCGGGCGGGAATGAATGCATAGGCCTTCATGGTGCTCTCCCTCAAATCGAGGCAGAGTGGCGCGGGGGGGCGCGGGCAGGTGCAATGGGAAAGAGGGTTTACTATCGCCCCCCCCGGAGGCAAGCCCCCCCTCTCCCGCCACAGCAAAGAAGTCACGACTGGAGCCGCGCAGCGGCGACGCGCCCGACCCTCCCCCCCACGGGAGGGCGCATTTCAACGTTTCAAAGCTCAACGGCGTTGCGTGTGCGGCAAATCGCTTGCCGCCAACTGCCGTCTGGAAGCGCCCACCCAGGGTCGGGCGCGTCACCGCTGCTTCCGTGTCCTCTACCTTTAACACTATAGAAAAAGGGCGAGGCCAGCGGCCCCCCCGCCCTTCTAACATCTCGCTTCGGAAACCTTAGTTCCCGGTGGCGTTGTCGATGTCCACGGTGACGCCCGGACCCATGGTCGAGCTCAGCGCGATTTTCTGCATGTAGGCGCCCTTGGCTCCGGTCGGCTTGGCTTTTTGCACGGCACCAACGAAGGCGCGCACGTTTTCGACCAACTTGGCTTCGTCGAACGAGGCTTTGCCGACACCAGCGTGCACGACGCCGCCTTTTTCGGCCTTGAACTGAACCTCACCGCCCTTGGCGGCTTCGACAGCGGCTTTCACGTCCATGGTGACGGTGCCCACTTTCGGGTTCGGCATCAGGTTGCGCGGGCCCAGGATCTTACCCAGACGACCGACGACCGGCATCATGTCCGGGGGGGTGGCGATGCAGCGATCGAAGTCGATGTTGCCGCCCTGGATGCTTTCCATCAGGTCTTCGGCACCGACGATATCCGCGCCAGCGGCCTGGGCTTCTTCAGCCTTCGGGCCACGGGCAAACACGGCGACGCGCATGGCTTTACCGGTGCCGTTCGGCAGGCCGATCACGCCACGGACCATCTGGTCGGCGTGACGGGTGTCGACGCCCAGGTTCAGCGCGATCTCGATGGTTTCGTCGAACTTGGCGGTGGCGTTGGCCTTGACCAGCGACACGGCCTCTTCGACCGACAGGTTTTCCTTGCCGGCAACGGCTTCGCGGGCGGCTTTGGTGCGTTTTCCGAGTTTCGCCATCTTACTTCACCTCGATGCCCATGGAACGGGCAGAGCCCAGGATGATCTGCATCGCGGCTTCGATGTCGTTCGCGTTCAGATCTTTCATCTTCGCTTCGGCGATCTCTTTCACCTGGGCGGGGGGGGTCACCGAACCCACGGTCTCGCGACCGGGATTGTTGGCACCCGATTTCAGCTTGGCAGCCTTACGCAGGAAATAGGACGCCGGCGGCGTCTTGATGTCCATGGTGAAGGACTTGTCCTGGTAGTAGGTGATCACGGTCGGGCACGGCGCGCCGGGCTCCAGTTCCTGCGTCTTGGCGTTGAACGCCTTGCAGAATTCCATGATGTTGATGCCGCGCTGACCCAGTGCGGGGGGGCCGACGGGCGGGGGGGAGGGGGGGTTGGCTTGACCTGCAGGAACCTGCAGCTTCATGGTGCCAGCGACCTTCTTAGCCATCTGGTATTTCCTTTCAACAAGGGTGAAACGCGTTTCACCCGAAGATGTGTTGCGTGGTCGGACGGCATATCGCGATACACCAATCTCCCACGAGAGCGACTCGCCCGAAGACGATAAGGGTGGCGTTTACGCCTGTGGTGCGGGTTTGGCAAGGGGGGGGCGTCAAAGGACAAATGTCGGACGAATGGTCGCTATTCAATCTCAAAAGTAAGCCGTTTGGCCAGGATGCTGATCAGGAACACGGCCAAGACAAGCAACACGGCACCAACCATCCAAGCCGTGGGGGGGGTGGAGTAGACCTCGGCGATAGCGCCGGCCAAAACCAGGCCCAGGGCTGCTCCGAGTTGCTGCATCAGCGACCTCAGAGACAGCATTGTGGATCGCTGACGGTCCTCAACGCATCTATGCAGAATACTGCTGGCTGGCGTTTCTGACACTCCAAGGAAAACAGAATACAGGATGAAAACCGTTACAAAGCCGACGATGTTGCCTTGTAAAGCCAGTGCGATCTGAACACCTGCCAAACATGCAAACGCCGCCGCAAGTGTCGTTGCATGTCGCCGCTTGAAAATCCGACTGATGCGAGGGGGGGATAGCGACGCGCCGAACGCGATTGAGAAGAAATAGGCAGCGGTCAGGATACCAATGACCGTGTTTGCATAGCCTTCCTCCAGCATTGGCTTTGCATGGGTCGGCCAGATTACCTCGACCGGATTGGTCGCCATTAGGAAAAACACCAGAGCTGCCAATAGCATCGACAACGCCGGGTTTCTCAGGGCGATAAGACTTGCGTCCTTGATCACCAAAGGCACAGTTGCAAACCCCCCCTGTTTAAGGGCGTGCGTGGTCAGCGGGCGCGGTTTTTCCACAATGAAAAGCGAGGTGTAGATGAATACTCCAAGCATCACGACCAGACTGGCCGCATAAGACACATCATAGGCACTGAAACCCAGTCTCTCTGGCACCGCGCCTAGAAGATCGGGCAGAAGCCCCCCCCAAAAACAGCCCCCCCCACCGCCAAGCCAATGGCATTGGCCCAGTGGGCTTTTGCAAGAGCCGGTTGAATATCCACATTCGGCGCAGCGGCTTTGAACGTTTCAACGAACCAGGCGTCGAGCGTGCCCGACCGCAGGGCGCGCCCAAACCCGATGAAGGCAAATGAGAGCGCGAGAACATGGAAATCACTTGTCGCGAGAAAGAGTGCGAGCGAGACCACGCTGGCGACGACCGCAGCCAGAAAGACCGGCTTGCGTCCAATGTTGTCCGCCAATCCACCGAACGGGAGTTCCATCGCCATGGTCGTAATTGAATAGACCCCCCCAAAAAGTAGCGAAATCTGGAGAAGATCCATGCCTCGATCAGTCAAGGCCAGAGCAACAACGGCAACCGTCAAACCCATCGCAAAACGATCAAGAAACTGGTGTATCTGAAACACCCGAATGTGCCGTCGTGCCGAACCGGTTAGCGCTGCGAAGGAAAACTCTATTTCGGTTGCCATGGTTGCACCTTGGTCTGTGCAGGCAACTTGCGCAATACACCGGTCGCGCTGACCGCGACCTTGCATGCACTAAGGCGGTCGTTCGAACAAGCACAGCGACCGGCAACGTCGTCCCGCACAGCCGCCCCCCCCGCACAAAGGAAAACGCCGCGCCGGGTGTCCCCCCCGCGCGGCGTTTGCCATTCGATGAAAACCGGGTCAGCCCTGTTTGCTGACCTGGGTGTAGTCCAGCTCGACCGGGGGGGTTTCGCGGCCGAAGATCGACACGGCCACTTTCAGGCGCTGGCCGTCCTCGTCCACTTCCTCGACCAGCCCGTCGAAGCCTTCGAAGGCACCGTCGGTCACGCTGACCTTCTCGCCGATTTCGAAGCTGATCACGGTGCGCGGTGCCTCGACGCCTTCCTCGACACGGTTCAGGATCGCGTTCACCTCGGCGTCGCGCATCGGCATCGGGCGGCCTTGCGGGCCCAGGAAGCCGGTGACGCGGTTGATCGAGTTGATCAGGTGATAGCCCTCGTCCGACATCTCCATATGCACCAGCACGTAACCGGGCATGAAGCGGCGTTCGGTCGACACCTTCTTGCCGCGGCGGATCTCGATCACCTCTTCGGTCGGCACCAGGACCTCGTCGATCTCGTCCTCAAGACCCTTTTCCACGACAGACGCCTTGATCTGTTCGGCAATCTTCTTCTCGAAGTTCGAGAGCACGCTTACCGAATACCACCGTTTCGCCATAGCCAAACCCGTTCCTTGTTTCGCCCGCGCGGGGGGGCAGTTTCCTTGATCCGACAAGAGCGACGAGCCGTCTCGATTCGATATTCGCGATGTCAGGGATTGAAACCGGGCTTACCGCGCGCGGAGGTGGGATTCAAGCCCCCCCAATGGTTTGAGGCGCAGTCAAACAAACGAAACGGCACCGGCGCGGGACCGGTGCGACAAGACGGCACCCTCGCCCCCCCAGTGGCGACGCCTAGCTGCCTGCAAAGCCTGTGGGAGCCTTAGCCGATGATCATGCCCAGGCCGGTGCGGATCAGAAGATCAACCAGCGAGAAGAACACTGCGGTCAGCGCGGCCATGACAAAGACCATGCCGGTGGTCAGCAGCACTTCGCGGCGGGTCGGCCATACGACCTTCGAGACTTCAGCGCGCACCTGCTGGATGAATTGGAGAGGGTTCGTCATAGCCATGTTCTTGCTTCCTTGAAGGATCAGGGGGGGGTCAGATACGCGAAGCGCGCGGCGCTTTCAAGCCCACGCGCGTCACGATGGCGTAGGACCTATTGCCCGGACCGAACCTGGGCGGCCAGCTTGTCAAACGGATCGGCAGACAATTTGGCGCGCGTGGCGGCGGTGCGGTCCCGTTTGACGGCCCCCCCTCCGGACGTGCCGCCGCGCTTCCCTTTGAACAGCCCGTTCAGGGCCGAGCCCCCCCCTCGCGGCGCACCTTCTTGGTCGCGGTAATGTTCAACCGCCGACCTTGGCCACGGTGTTGGTCTGATCTTCGACCCCCCCGCGCAGGGCGTCGACACCTTTGGAGACCTTCTTGTTCAGCTTGAACATCAGAAACCAGATGCCACCAATGAAGGTCAACGGCAGGGCCGCTATCGGCAGGAAGGCCAGGCCCGGCACCATCTGGCTGAGCGCGATCAGCACGACGCCCGCGATCAGCACCTTGGGCAGGACGCCCTCCATCATCGACTTCTTCACGACTGGCGCGGCAGAGGCGACAGGGGGGGCCGACGGGGGGGCCTGTCCCAACAAGGGCGCGGGATCGGCGGCAACGGGCGGCGGCATCAAAGCGGCCTGTTCGGCGGCCAGCTGTTCCTGCTGACGGCGCTTGATGCGCCCCCCCAGCGGCGTGTCATCGGTCACGCTGTCCGCCATGACGCTGCCGGTCTGCGCAAAGGACATCGACGAGGACGGAGCGACGGCGGCTTGCGGCATGGCAGGTGGCGTGCCCGCCCCCCCGGCAATCGGGCTGCCAGCAAAGGGATCCTGCGTCACCGGAGCAGTTTTCTTGCGCCGCTTGGCGGCAAACTTGGCCAGGCCGATCATCGCGAACACTGCCGCTGCAATCAGAAAGTAGCCCAGCACCCGGATCGGCTCTCCGGTTGCGGTCAGCGCCGCCTGACGCCCATCCAGGAAGGTTCAATAAAGACAAAATTCGGCGGCGGGGGGGTCAGCCCTTCGTCGCGCATTGCCTCATAGGCCATCGAGGAATATCCATCCCCCCCGTCACCCATGAACCCGTTCAACCCCCCCAGAACCAGCCCCCCCTGGCCGCTGAAATCCACCGCAAAATCAAAGGCCATGTCGACAAACCGATCGCGATCGGCCTCCGTCATGATCATCGCGGCGCGCGGCACATTGTTGATCTCGGTGTCGTTCACGCCGAACAGCACAAACATGAAGCGCGACCCGGTGCGCACCCCCCCGTTTGTGCGCTTGATCAGCTCGTAATTGTAGTCGGTATTGATCCAGCCCTTCACGTGCAGCTCATCCGCCGGGGGGGCGACATCACGTGACCGGTCAAACTCGGACAGATCAACGATCTCCGGCACCGGGGGGGCCGCGGCCTGAGCCTGGCGTTCGGCCAGTTTGACCTCTTCCATCTTATAGGCTTCATAGCCCAGCCAGACGACACCACCCGAGGCGGCAAGATAAGCCCACCAGGGCAGGGCGAAGAGAATGAAGAGGACAAGACGCTGCACGGCGAGGCTCCGGTTCGGACAGGGTAAAGGCACCTCAACCTGACCGGGAGAACAGGGCGTCTTTGTGGCAAGCTCTGGAAAATTTGGGGGGGGAAATGAGGGAGGGGGGGGCGAACGCCACAGGTCGGGGGGGCCGCACGACCGTGCAGCTAACTCTGTTCGGGTGGGAAATGGCAGGGGGGGCAGCAGGTTCGAACCCGCGACCTACGGTTTTGGAGACCGTCGCTCTACCAACTGAGCTATACCCCCCCTAAGGCCGGGCTTTCGATTACGGCATGCGCGCGGGGGGGTTTTCAAGTGACTTTCTGCCGCTTTGACCGCTCGCCTGCACAAAGTTTTCCAAGGCAGGGCCAATTGACCATGCGTGACCATGCCGCGTTCACCTTCACCGCGAAGATCCTGCGCAAACAGGACGACCTGCCGCGCTATGTGGTGGTGAAACCGGAGCATGTGACGGGCTTCTCCACCAGCTTCGCCGCACAGGTCACCCTGAACGACTGCACCCCCCCCTTTGCCCGCACGATCCACCCCCCCTGGGGGGCAAGGGATCACACGCCTGGTTCTTCAACCTGACCCAGGTGCAGTGCCACAAGGTCGGGGGGGTGGACACGGGCGATATCGTCACGGTGCGAGTCGCGCCAAAGCCCTGATCACGCCCCCCCCTGCCCGGTCACACCCGGTCACGCAATGCGGCACTGGATGAAACATTGCCCATCCCCCCCGCAAGCAAAAACTATTTGTGATCGTCGCGATTTATCACATGCCGTTCGCACCCAGGTGTGTCCCATTGAGCCCCCCCCACCTGTTTCAACCGGCGAAATCTCTGCGCAATTTCCCCCCCATCCGCAGGCCCGGTGTCCCGCCCCCCCATAAAATCAAGGGCACATGCGCGTGAGCGGACCGGATCGGTTCGTGATTTCAAACCCGGCAAATCCGCCTCTAGCTTGAATGGTGTCGGACGAACAGCCCGGCAGAAAAGTTCAAGACCGGGTCCCCCCCAGACCCCCCCCACTCAACCAAAGGAAACGACCATGAAACGCATTATCGCCACCGCCACTCTTGCCGTTGTCACCCTGACCGGTGCCGCCCATGCCACCACGGTTTCGATGGCCGATCTGAACGCCATTCGTGGCTACGCCCCCCCGCAGGTCGATGCCGAAGCTCTGTCGCCGTCCGACGTGCGTGTCATCCTGAATTTCATCCATTCGGGCGACAGCGAAGGTGAAAAGCGTCAGAAAGTGCGCGCCTTCCTGAAATGATCCCTGATCGAGCCTCACCACGCGTCGCCTCCCAGACGCGTGGTGACACCGAAAAGGCCGCTCCCTGCCGGGGGGGCGGCCTTTCTGGTCAGCGCACACGTCGCGAAGCAGGTTATTCCACGCAGCGGCCCGTGAACTTTGCCACCCCCCCGCGCTTGTTGCGCTTGATGACAAGATCGGTGACGGTCCAGCCCTGCGGACAAAGCGCCGCAAAGGCATTGGAGCGCAGCTCCTCATCGGTCCAGTTCAGCCCCCCCGCCTTGCCCGTGATGGCATCCCCCCCCTCCCGATCGACGGTCAGCATGTTGTCACGGTTCCCCCCCGCCGTGGCTGTGACGGAGGTGACAAGCAGAAGGCAAGGGCGGTCCTGAACATGGAATCGGCCCTGTGTATCAGTGCAAATACGTTTGTTCAGAGAGGCTTAGCGCAGAAGAAACGGGCGTGAAAGGGGGGGAGGCTGACAAAGGGGGGGGATCATAACGGGCTGCAGGCGGCATTTCATCATGCACCAGCAGAGATGTCTTGCACCCTGCTCTGTGGCATCCCGCAACGCAAAAGGGGGGGCCGCCGTTTGGCAGCCCCCCCTTTCGTATTTCCCTCACCGGGCTCTCGGCAGAGTTTCTTCGAAACTCGCCTGTCGCCGGGACAGCGTTTTCTTGGCGAAAACGCGTCCTGGGTGGCTTTCGGGATCCCGGAGCGCCAATGCAAAAAGGCGCCCGGTGGGCGCCCTTTCCG
>JDSH01000138.1_pt1 | contig 23631 bp, 36 predicted proteins | sample 199451 | NCBI WGS metagenome assembly JDSH01 (sample SAMN02584198, study PRJNA231836) | bioreactor metagenome | isolation source: continuous culture bioreactor electron acceptor NO2- transfer2 day 38 after... | place: Germany: Bremen | reverse complement strand
AACGACGAATCCTGCGTAGGCGCCGGACCAGGTAATGACCGGCAAGCATGGAGAACAGCGCGGCCGTCAGCACCTCAAGCCCGGCGATCATCACGCTGTTCCGCTTAGCCCCCCCGGCCATGGCCCGTTTCTGACCGGACAAATCCAGTCCGATTTCCACCGACCCATAACTCAGTCCCGCCTGGGTAATCACCGCCTTCGCCATGTAAAGGTCCGGAAGAGCTTCGGCTCTGCGGGAACGCTCGAACGGCTGTTTCAAGCTTTCGGGAGAGCCCGCTTCCACCAACAGCCGGCCCTCGTAATCCAGAATACGGGCGAACTCGATGCCCTCGGCACGCACGGTCGCACTGACCAGGTCCTGCAGTCCCACTCGATTGCCAAGCAGCAGGTTATCAACGGCATTGGCTGCCAATACCCGGGCGATGGATTGGGCACGGCGATCCACCTCCTGGTGGATAGAGTCATCCATGAAGTGGAATACCGAGTACAACAGAACCACCAGTATCGCTACTTCAATGGTGCCGATACCAATGACCGCCTGGACTCGCAGTGACAGCTTCATACCCGGACCTCCGCAATTCCCCCCCGGACGGAATCCGGAACGGGCCAGCGCGTTTTGGCATCCAGAAGCAAACCCAGATAGTCGTTGAATGACATCGGCTTGTGGGCGTAGTAGCCCTGCACCAGACATCCCCCCCGAATGACTGCACCTGCTGCCATTGCGGCTCGTTCTCCACCCCCCCCTCAATCACGCTTTTCATAAACGCCTGGTTGGCCATCGACACAATGGATGCCAGGAACCTGGCTTTGTTGGCATCCAGCTCAATGCCCTCAACGAAGCAACGGTCGATCTTCAGCCTGTCGACCTTGAGCTCCCGGACGTATTCCAGGGACGAGTGACCGGTGCCGAAATCGTCCAGGGCAAAGGTAATGCCGAGACCATGCAACGCCTCAATCACATCATTGATGTTGCCAAACTCCAGAGCCGCGTTGTCCTCGGTAATCTCCATACAGAGGGCCGCCGCTGGGATACCGGGCTCGAGCAGTAGCCGCTCAACGTTACCGATCAGCTTCATGGACAGCATAGCGGGGGGGTTGAGGTTGATCGAGAGGTTACCGGTATACCGGAGCCCGGAATACAGCTGCCGGGTTTCCGCGGCAACCCTGCGGAACAGCCAACAACCCAGTTGTTCCCCCCCCAGACCATAGCACTCGCAGAGCTCTACCACGCGATTGGGCGGGATGAATCCGAGCCGCTCGTGTTCGCAGCGCAACAGGACTTCGGCCCCCCCGGTTACAAGGTTCACGTCGGACGCGCTGACGATGGGCTGATAGACCAGCCGGAGCATCAACGCACCGGGTTCCTCATTAAACAGACTCAGCAAACCCGCGTGAATCTGGCGTTCTTCCAGTATCCGCCGGCGCAGGCTTCGCCGTCAATGAAATAGTCCTGGTTTTCCTCCGAGGCCTGGACCAATGCACGATGCGCCTGCTGGTAGCGGATCTGCCAGTCACCTGCTTTCCCGGCGCAGGGTGGCGCCACGCCGAAAACGGCTGAGGCATGCCAGACGGAATCGCCGATCCGCCAGTCAAACGGTCGCGGACGCCAGTTGGTAGACCGAGGACTCAACGAACTCGGGCGCCAGGGGGGTGCCAGTAGAATCACAAACTCACTGGCCGACACCTGAATGAGCTGATCATCGGTCGACAATTCGCGCTGGAGTTTGTGTGCAAATGCCCGGGTAAGCGAGGTTGCGCCCTCCTGGCCATATTCACTGAGCACCAGCGTGTATTTCTGAATGGCGCAGGTAATGATGCTGACGCGAGGGTCCACGCCTCCGAGGGAATGCAAATAATGACTGTTGGGCAACCCGGTGACCGGATCGGTCTTTGACTGCTTGCGCAGGAAAGCCATTCCCAGCGCCAGATAGCCGAAAACCACGGCCAACGCGACCAGTGTCAGTATCCGGAGCATCGCCAGCCGATCCCGGGAGGCTTCCACGCTGCTCATCAACCGACTGGTTTCATCGCCCACAAAGTTGTCGGTAACCAGCTGCATGGCATCCTGCCACTGGCGATGCCATGCCGCCATGGCGTCAGACCAGCCGGTAAGGTCTCCGGCGAGGCGTCGGGTAAGAGGGTCCTCCAGCGCCTGCAAACGGGTGAACAGATCCTGCAGGCGAGCCGCATTGCTGTCGTGCTCTCGGGTGGGCGCGGACTCCTTGCTGGTCAGGAGATAATCGTAGCGGCTCCAGAGAACGTCGTACCTCAGGGTAACCTGATCAGGCTGGCCCACACCGCGATCAAGCAGCGACAACTCCCTATCCAGGCGCTTGCTTCGCTGCCGAGACGAACCAGGTTCCACGACGCCATTCTCAGGGCGCTGAGCGAGACACTCTGCAGTTTGCGATCCTGGAGGTAGGTGTAAAAACTGGCGGACAGCAAGACACCCACCACGGAGAACAACAGGACCACGGTGATGCGGGAGAAGAGTCCCGCCAGCACAGATTGGCTGTTCATTCCTGCTTGAGTTCAATCCGGTTGAGCTGCCAGACCATGTAACGGTGAAAATCTTCACTGTCCAGCTCAGGACGCTCCGATAACGGCAACATGATCCAGTAGGGACCGCGCTGGCGGATGCTCATCGGCTCGCCGTTCTGGCGGGTTGACACAATGGCGTCCAGGCTCATCAGTTCCTTCATGGACCCTGACACCTTGTAGCCATTCAGAGCCACCAGAGTGACCTCATTGGCCCCCCCGGTGCTGCCAAAATGCTCAATGACCCTTGCCAGCGTTGGGCCGGAGAACTCGGCGGTGCCGTCGTAGTAAGGACTGGTGGTCTCGATGACTGACTGTGGAAAACTCTCCAACAGTGCCCGATCCAGCACCAGAGTCTCCTTTCCATCGGTAATTTCGAGCGTCTGGGCAGAGGCCGAGCCGAAGGTAATGAGGAGGAGAATGGCCAGGCCTAACATTGATCGGAGACGATCATTCATCGGAAACACCCATCCTGTTGATCATAATTTGGACAGGCATCATAGTGGCGGGCGCGATTTTCAGCCAGTACCACTTGGTTACACAGTGCATCTAATTTGTGAAATCGTTTAAAACGCCGAGAGAACGAAAAAAAAGCCCGCTGGCTGATGCGCACAACGGGCTTTTCAAACACCGGGAAGGGAAAGACCGGTTATTCCACCGTCACACTCTTGGCCAGGTTCCGGGGGGGCTGGTCCACGTCCGTACCCTTCAATACCGCCACATGATAAGACAGCAACTGCAGTGGCACGGTGTAAACGATGGGCGCGGTGATCTCGTGCACGGACGGCAGTTGCATTACGTGGATGCCGTCTTCCGGCTTCACATCCGCCGCCTTGTCGGCAAACACGAACAGTTCGCCGCCACGGGCGCGAACCTCCTCCAGATTGGATTTCAGCTTTTCCACCAGGTCATTGTTCGGTGCCACCGTGACTACCGGCATTTCACTGTCCACCAATGCCAGCGGACCGTGTTTGAGCTCGCCGGCAGGGTAGGCCTCGGCGTGGATGTAAGAGATTTCCTTGAGCTTGAGGGCCCCCCCTTCCATCGCCACCGGGAACTGAGAGCCGCGGCCCAGGAACAGGCTGTGGTTCTTGTCCATAAACGCTTGGACATCTCTTCAATGTCGGCATCCAGGGCGAGGACATCACTCACCTGCTTGGGCAACTGATGAATGGCAGCAACGATGTCTGCCTCTTTCTCTTCGCTCAGGCCATTGTGGCGTGCCAGCGCCAGGGTGAAAATCAGCAAGGCGGTCAGCTGGGTGGTGAACGCCTTGGTCGACGCCACACCAATTTCCGGACCGGCCTGGGTCATGATGACCAGATCGGATTCCCGCACCAGCGAGCTGCCCGGCACGTTGCAGATGGCCAGAGCCGCGCGGAAGCCAGCCTGTTTGGCCTGGCGCAATGCCGCCAGAGTGTCGGCGGTTTCACCGGACTGGGAAATGCACAGGAACAGGGTGTCGGGCTGAATCACGTGTTTGCGGTAGCGGAACTCGGAAGCGACTTCCACCGAACAAGGCACGCCGGCCAGTTCCTCAATCCAGTAGCGGGCCACGATGCCGGCATGGTACGAAGTGCCACAGGCGATGATCTGCACGTGACGGACGTTATCCAGCAGGTTGGCCGCATCGGTTCCCAAGGCTTGCTCCAGGACCCGGCTGTCGGTGATCCGGCCTTCCATGGTGGCTTGATCACTTTCGGTTGCTCGTAGATTTCCTTGAGCATGAAGTGGCGGTATTCACCTTTGTCCGCAGAGTCAGCACCGTGTTCAAAACGGGTAATGGTCCGCTCCACCGGCTGACCACTGCGATCGTGGATGCGGATGTTGTCCTTGCGGATATCGGCGATATCGCCCTCTTCCAGGAACATGAAGCGGTCGGTCACCGGCAACAGGGCCAGCTGGTCAGACGCGATAAAGTTCTCGCCAATACCGACGCCAACCACCAGAGGGCTGCCCTCGCGACAGACCACCAGGTGATCCGGCTCATCGGCATGAACAACGGCCAGGGCGTAGCACCGCGCAGACGCTGAATGGCCGACTTTACCGCCTCATAGAGTTTGCCCTGTTCACGGAAGTATTTCTCGATCAGGTGCGCGACCACCTCGGTATCGGTCTGGGAGGTGAACTCAAAACCCTCGGCCCTGAGTTCATCCCGGAGTTCCTGGTAATTCTCGATGATGCCGTTATGGACGATGGCCAGCCGCTCGCCGGACATATGGGGGGGATGGGCGTTTACCTGAGAGGGCTCGCCGTGGGTGGCCCAGCGAGTGTGGGCGATACCCAGGTGACCAGCCAGGGGGGGGTTTGCTTCAATGGCATCAGCCAGGGCCGCCACCTTGCCAACTTCCCGGGCTCGCTGCACCAGGTGCTGGCCATTGATGACGGCCATGCCGGCGGAGTCGTACCCCCCCCGGTATTCCAGGCGGCGCAGGCCCTCCAGCAGAATACCCTGGACATCCCGTTCAGATACCGCTCCTACAATCCCACACATGCTGTTATCACCTGTTCGTTAATCGTTGGTTACGCTTTTTTCGGCCGTTCCCAGCCGGCGATGTTGCGCTGCTTGCCACGGGCCACCGCCAGTTCCCCCCCTTCGTTGATATCGCGGGTAATGGTGGAGCCGGCACCAATGGTGGCCTGTTCCGCTACGTTCACCGGAGCGACCAGTGAGGTATTGGAGCCGACAAATACCCCCCCGTCACCCAATACCGTCTGGTGTTTGTTCACACCATCATAATTGCAGGTGATGGTACCTGCACCCACATTCACATTACGGCCCAGTGAGGCATCACCAACGTAACTGAGGTGATTGATCTTGCTGCCCTCACCCACCACGGCCTTCTTGGTTTCGACAAAATTGCCAACCTTGGTGTTGGCGGCCAGTTCAGTGCCCGGGCGCAGGCGTGCGAATGGCCCGATCTGGGCGTTGGCACCCACCACGGCACCTTCAATCACGCTGTTGGCCTTGATCTCGGCACCGTCGGCGATGGTGGCGTCTTTGATCACGCAGTTGGGTCCGATCACGACGTTGTTGCCGAGTCTCACCCGGCTTCAAAGACCGCGTTTACGTCTATCCACAGGTCGTTGCCAATGGTGAGCTCACCCCCCCGCACCTCAATGCGGGCCGGGTCCGCCAGGGATGCACCCTCGGTCATCAAACGCTCGGCTTGCTGACGCTGGTACCAGCGCTCCAGTTCCGCCAGTTGCAGGCGGTTGTTCACGCCCTGAACCTCAAACGGATTCAGCGGCTGGGAAACCGTCACTGACAAGCCGTGGTCGACCGCCATCGCGATAATGTCAGTCAGATAATACTCGCCCTGGGCATTGCTGTTGGACAGAGCGGGCAGCCATTGCTTCAGATGACGGGCGGATACCGCGAGAATGCCGGTGTTCACTTCCTGAATCTGCTGCTGTTCAGCGGTCGCGTCTTTCTGCTCAACGATGGCCTGAACCAGGCCTTGTTCGTTGCGAACGATCCGGCCATAACCGTGGGGGGGGTTGTCCATATCCACCGTCAGCAAAGCCAGATTCCGTTCGTCCAGGTCGGCGACCATGGTTTCCAGGGTATCTTTGCGAGTCAGAGGGACGTCACCGTACAACACCAGCACCCGGGCATCATCCGGCAGTGCCGGCAGTGCCTGGGCCACGGCATGGCCGGTGCCCAGCTGTTCGGTCTGCAACACCCAGTTCACCGAGTCGTCTTCCAGAGACGCCCGAACCTGATCGGCTCCGTGACCAATCACCGTGTGAATTTTCTCCGCGCCCAGTTGTTTTGCGGTATCAACACATGGTGCAGCATGGCTTTACCCGCCACCGGGTGCAGCACCTTGGGCAGGGAGGATTTCATGCGGGAGCCCTGGCCTGCGGCCAGGATCACAACGTGTAACGGGCTCATGGGGGGGCAATCAGCTCCGGTATTCAAAACATCCATAAATGAAAAAAACCGCGTCCCGGTGGAATCGCCGACACTCCGTTTCCGGAATACCGGGCCCTCCACCTGAGGATGCGGTTCACTGTCAGGCCAGTCCGGGCGCTGACACAGGCTCTGCTTAGCGCAGGTGCTTGCGCAGCTTCTGGATGGTGCGCAGCTGAGCGGCAGCTTCGGCCAGCTCGGCGGCAGCACGCGAGTACTCGAACTCGCCTGTCTTGTTCGCCAGTGCCTTCTCGGCTTGCTTCTGGGCTTCCAGGGCCGCTGCTTCGTCCACATCCTTTGCACGAACGGCGGTGTCGGCCATCAGGGTAACCAGATTGGGCTGTACTTCCAGATAACCACCGGATACGTACAGAATCTCCTCACTGCCACCCTGCTTGATGATCCGCACTGCGCCGGGCTTCAGCTCGGTCAGTAGCGGAGCATGGCCATACTGGATGCCAAGCTCACCTTCGGTACCGGTGGCGATCAGCATCTCCACCAGGCCCGAATAGATTTTTTTCCTCGGCACTTACGACGTCACAATGTACGGTCATAGCCATTTCATACGCCTCTTGGGTCAGAAAGGAAAAAAAAGGTGTCTTACTTACCTTCCTTCTCTTTCATTGCCTTAGCTTTCTCAATCGCTTCTTCGATGCCGCCGCACATGTAGAACGCCTGCTCCGGCATGTCGTCGTAGTCACCGTTAAGAATGCCTTCGAAGCTGGCGATGGTCTCTTTCAGAGACACGTACTTACCCGGAGAACCGGTAAATACTTCAGCAACGTGGAACGGCTGCGACAGGAAACGCTCAATCTTACGGGCGCGGGATACGATCAGCTTGTCGTCTTCAGACAGCTCGTCCATACCCAGGATCGCGATGATGTCTTTCAGTTCCTTGTAGCGCTGCAGAACGTTCTGAACACCACGGGCAACGTTGTAGTGCTGCTCACCAATCACCAGCGGATCCAGCTGACGGGAGGTGGAGTCGAGCGGGTCGATCGCCGGGTAGATACCCTTGGAAGCGATGTCACGGCTCAGTACCACGGTCGCGTCAAGGTGCGAGAAGGTGGTGGCCGGAGACGGGTCAGTCAAGTCATCCGCCGGTACATAGACCGCCTGGATAGAAGTGATGGAACCGGTCTTGGTAGAGGTGATCCGCTCCTGCAGCTGACCCATCTCTTCCGCCAGGGTCGGCTGGTAACCTACCGCAGAAGGCATACGACCCAGCAGTGCAGATACCTCAGTACCGGCCAGGGTGTAACGGTAGATGTTGTCAACGAACAGCAGTACGTCACGGCCTTCGTCACGGAACTTCTCAGCCATGGTGAGACCGGTCAGGGCCACACGCAGACGGTTTCCAGGGGGGGGCTCGTTCATCTGGCCGTAAACCATGGCAACCTTATCGAGAACGTTGGACTCCTTCATTTCGTAGTAGAAGTCGTTACCTTCCCGGGTCCGCTCACCAACACCTGCGAATACGGAGAGACCGGAGTGCTCTTTCGCGATGTTGTTGATCAGTTCCATCATGTTTACGGTCTTGCCTACGCCGGCACCACCGAACAGACCAACCTTACCACCCTTGGCGAACGGCAGATCAGGTCGATAACCTTGATGCCGGTTTCCAGCAGGTCGGCAGATGCTGCCTGATCGGCATAGCCCGGTGCTTTGCGGTGGATAGCCCAGCGCTCTTCTTCGCCGATGTCGCCCTGTTCGTCGATGGGACGACCCAGAACGTCCATGATCCGGCCCAGAGTCTGTGTACCAACAGGTACAGAGATCGGCTTGCCGGTGTTTTCTGCTTTCAGGCCACGCTTCAGGCCTCAGTGCTGCCCATGGCGATGGTACGAACAATGCCGTCACCCAGCTGCTGCTGGACTTCCAGAGTTGTTTCGCCACCTTCAAGCAGCAGTGCGTCGTAAACGCTTGGAACGGAGTCACGTGGAAATTCCACGTCGATAACCGCGCCAATGATCTGAACGATGTGTCCGCTACTCATGCTCGGTTCCTCGTTATCTTGATAGTCAATAAAACCAGTAGGTCTGTGAGCGTTAACCAACAGATGCCGCGCCGCTCACAATCTCCGAAATCTCTTGTGTGATCGCTGCCTGACGGGCCTTGTTGTAGGCCAGTTGAAGCTCGTCAATGATGCTGCCAGCGTTATCTGTCGCGCTCTTCATGGCAATCATCCGGGCAGCCTGCTCACAGGCCAGATTTTCTACCACACCCTGATACACCTGGGATTCGATATAACGTGGCATCAGCCCGTCAAGGATCGGACGGGAATCCGGCTCGTAGATGTAATCCCACTGGTGACCGATTTCTTCATCATCGCCTTCCGGCAGCGGCAGCAACTGCAGCGCTTCGGGCTCTGGGTCATGGTGTTGACGAATTCGTTGCTGATCAGGAACAGGCGGTCGATCTTGCCTTCCACGAACGAATCCAGCATCACCTTGACGCTACCGATCAGCTGATCTGCACTCGGGCTATCGCCAGGTGCGTCACGGCTGCCACCACGTTCCCGCCGTAGTTGCGGAAGAAGGAGGCACCCTTCTGGCCAATAGCGCAGATATCGGTCTCAATACCTTGTTGTTTCCATTCACGCATTTCTCTGACGAGCAGCTTGAACGCGTTGGTGTTCAGACCACCGCAAAGACCGCGATCAGAGGAGACCACAATGTAGCCTACCCGCTTGACCTCGCGCTCCTGCATGAACGGATGGCGGTAATCCTTGTTGGACTTCGCAATGTGTCCGATTACCTGGCGCATCTTTTCAGCGTACGGGCGAGTTGCCTGCATACGCTCCTGAGCCTTACGCATCTTGCTCGCGGCTACCATTTCCATGGCAGACGTGATCTTCTGCGTGCTCTTGATGCTTCCGATCTGGTTACGTATTTCTTTTCCGACGGCCATATGTCACTGCCTTTTCAAGTTAGACACTCAAATGGACCAGCAGGCCCGCACAACGGCGGGCCTTTTGGATTTACCAGCTCTGAGTGGTCTTGAATTTCTCCAGAGCAGCTTTGAGGCCGGCAGTGATGTCGTCGTTGAAGTTACCTTCAGGGCCGATCTTGTCCAGAAGTTCCTTCTGCTCGGACCGCATCCAGTCCAGCAGTTGGGCTTCGAACTTCACAACCTTGTTGACATCCACATCGTCCAGGAAGCCTTCGTTCGCTGCGAACAGTACGGTACCCATTTCCGCAACGGTCATCGGGCTGTACTGGTTCTGCTTCATCAGCTCGGTGACGCGCTGACCATGCTCCAGCTGCTTACGGGTTGCTTCGTCGAGGTCAGAAGCGAACTGGGCAAACGCCGCCAGTTCCCGGTACTGGGCCAGGGCCAGACGGATGTTACCGCCGAGCTTCTTCATGATCTTGGTCTGGGCTGCACCACCTACCCGGGATACAGAGATACCGGCGTTCATGGCCGGACGGATACCGGAGTTGAACAGGTTGGTTTCCAGGAAGATCTGACCATCGGTAATGGAAATTACGTTGGTCGGTACGAACGCAGACACGTCACCAGCCTGAGTCTCGATGATCGGCAGCGCGGTCAGGGAACCGGTCTTGCCTTTCACTTCGCCGTTGGTGAACTGCTCAACGTAGTCAGCATTTACACGGGACGCACGCTCCAGCAGGCGGGAGTGCAGGTAGAAAACGTCACCCGGGAATGCTTCACGTCCTGGCGGACGACGCAGCAGCAGGGAGATCTGACGGTAGCAACGGCCTGTTTGGAAAGGTCATCGTATACGATCAGGCGTCTTCACCGCGGTCGCGGAAGAACTCACCCATGGAAGTACCGGCGTACGGAGCAGGAACTGCATGGCGGCCGGATCGGCGGCACCAGCAGCAACCACGATGGTGTGGTCCATGGCACCGTGCTCTTCCAGCTTGCGCACAACGGCGGCAATGGAAGACTGCTTCTGGCCAACGGCAACGTAGATACACTTGATGCCGGTGTGCTTCTGGTTGATGATCGCGTCGATGGCAACCGCGGTCTTACCGATCTGACGGTCGCCGATGATCAGCTCACGCTGGCCGCGGCCGATGGGAACCATGGTATCGATGGCTTTCAGACCAGTCTGTACCGGCTCGTCAACGGACTGACGGGCGATAACGCCCGGTGCAACCTTCTCGACCGGGGGGGAGGTCAGGCTGTTGCCCAGCTCGCCCTTACCGTCGATGGGGGGGTTACCCAGGGAGTCAACCACACGGCCCAGCAGTTCGTTACCAACGGGTACTTCCAGGATACGACCAGTACAACGTACCTTCTGCCTTCGGCCAGACCTTCGTAGTCACCCAGAACAACCGCACCAACAGAATCACGCTCCAGGTTCAGCGCCATGCCGTATGTGCCGTTGGCAAATTCAATCATCTCGCCGTACATAACGTCGGCCAGACCGTGGATCAGCACGATACCGTCAGATACAGACAGGATCGTACCTTCGTTTTTTGCTTCGGAAGAGATGTCGAGTTTCTCGATTCTCTTCTTGATGATGTCACTGATCTCGGATGGATTCAGTTGCTGCATGCCTTTGTCCTCAAACCTTGTGCTGAAATCAGGAGCCCAGAGCCCTGGCCATTCTGGCCAGTTTGCCACGGACTGAAGCGTCGATAACCAGGTCGCCTGTTCGTACGATCACGCCACCGATCAGGGACTGATCCACGGTGGTCTCGAGTTCGACCTTGCGCTCCAGCTTTTTGGACAGTGCGTCGATCAGTTTCTGCTGCTCGTCTGCAGACAAGTCGAATGCGGTATCGATTGTCAGGTGTACAGACTTCTCGAGGTCTGCACGATACAAACGGAACAGAGCAGAAATCTCCGGCAGCAGGGCCAGACGCTTGTTTTCAGCAAGAATCAACAGGAAGTTTCTGAGTGCTTCAGGCAGCGGCTCTTCAAAACACTCTGCGAAGAGTTCCGCCTTGCGTTGCTCAGACAGGCCGGGGGGGTTGGCCAGGATATTCTTTACCTCTTGGTCAGCCGCAACCTGAGCGGCAAAAGCCAGAGCCTGATCCCATTGATCAACGGCGTTCTGGTCCTGCGCGGCATCAAAAACGGCCTTCGCGTAGGGTCGGGCTAACGTTGTAAGTTCTGCCATGATGACCCTCGTTTAGAGTTCTGCGGCCAGCTTTTCCAGCATCTCGCTGTGAGCTTTGGCGTCTACAGAGGTTTCCAGAATCTTCTCGGCACCGGCAACGGCCAGGGTGGCCACTTCTGCTCTGAGTGCGTCGCGAGCCTGAACACGCTCCTGTTGAATTTCCGCCCTGGCCTGCTCAATAAGCTTTTCGCCTTCTTTGCGGGCATCCTCTTTGGAGCTTCCACAATCTGGCGGCACGCTTGTTGGCCTGGTCAATCAGGGCTGCAGCTTCTTCTTTCGCCTTTTGCAGTTCTTTGGTGGCTTTTTCCTGGGCCAGTTCGAGATCGAGTGATGCCCGATCGGCCGCGGATAGGCCATCTGCAATTTTCTTCTGGCGCGCTTCCATGGCAGCCGTAATCGGCGGCCATACATATTTGACGCAGAACCAGACGAAAATAGCGAAGGCAATCGATTGCCCTATCAACGTAAGGTTTATATTCACGGCGATATACCTCTTGCTATTCGTTGCGTCCTGGTTTCCGGAAGGAGGGGGGGCGCGGCCTTAGCCGGCGCCCACAGCTCTCGGTTTAATTAACCAGCAACAACGAAGATCAGGTACATCGCGATACCAACACCGATCATGGGAACCGCGTCAAGCAGACCAGCCATGATGAAGGCTTTGGTTTGCAGTTGGTTGGCCATTTCCGGCTGACGGGCAGTGGACTCAAGCAGTTTGCCGCCCAGCAGACCGAAACCGATACCAGCGCCCAGAGCGCCCAGACCGATGATCAACGCAGCTGCGATAAATACCATTTCCATTGAAGACTCCTCAGTTTTTTTTCAGATAGTTAAGGGTTTGTTTATTTAAGGGTTAATCAGTGATCTTCGTGTGCCGCGCTGAGGTAAACCACAGTGAGCACCGTAAAAATAAAGGCCTGAAGCGGAATAACCAGAATGTGAAAGATCGCCCAGGGAACGTTCAACGTCCACTGAATCCACAGTGGCAACAGCGCAATCAGGATAAACACAACTTCACCAGCGTACATGTTACCGAACAGACGCAGCGCCAGACTGATTGGCTTGATGATCAGTGCCAGGATTTCCAGCAGCAGGTTGAACGGGATCATGATCCAATGATTGAACGGGTTAAAGGCCAGCTCTTTGCTGAAGCCACTGACGCCTTTCACCTTGAAGCTGTAGAACAGAATCAGCAGGAACACACCAATCGACATGCCGAAGGTAGCATTCGGATCGGTGGTCGGAACAATCTTGAAGTACTCAAGCCCCCCCAGCGCGTGAGCGATCGACGGAATATAGTCGATGGGGGGGATCAGCTTCAGGATGTTCATCAGCAGAATCCAGACGAAAATCGTCAACGCCAGGGGGGGCGCAATCAACGGATTCTTGCCGTGAAAGACGTCGCGCACGATGCCCTGAACAAATTCAAAGGTCATCTCGATCAGGTTCTGCAAGCCGCTCGGCGTGCCTTCGGTGACCCGGTTGGCCACAAAGCGGAACAGGCCCAGGAACAGAATACCCATGGCGATTGACCAGCCGAGGGTATCGACGTGGATTGCCATGAAGCCCATATCTGTGGCCTCCTGACCAGTTCGTGCGAAGGTCCAGGTGGCCTCCTGCACGACACTGCCATCCGCGCGCTCATAGCCTTCCGGGAGCTTGCCATAGGTAAGGTTGGTGAGGTGGTGTTTTATATACTCTACTGGGGGGGTATCAGCTGCCATACTGCTCTCGTCCAGTCATCGCTGTGGTCGCGGCCGGATGAGCCAGCGCAATGCCGTACCCAACACAACCATCACAGCAAAAGTGAATAACAGAGCCGGTACGTGGACTGGCTCCATTAAAGTGAAAACGGCCGCAAAAAAACACTGCGGTAAGGGCCAGCTTGATGCTCTCTGCCCTGAATATGTTGCTCACTGCCAGGTGCATCTGTCGGGCACCCTGATAACGATAAGCGCGGTGAGCAAAGTACGCGTTTGGTATGACAAAAATAAGACCGCCAATGAGGCGGAATACCCGGCCAAACGACTTTCCAACAACCACAACAGGCTCAGAATCAGCAGAACCGCCATCTCTATAATCAACCACTTGCCAAGTGGTACGTACGTGATGGCTCTCGAAGAACGGTTCATATCACCAGCTGTCATTCCAAGCGCGCGGAATTATATGTGTTAACCGATAGGTGTTCAACATAACCGCACGGAAAAATTGGCGAAAAAGTGAGCAGATTTTGCCACCGAAATCTGAAGTTTTACACAGGTTGTGTTGCTCATCGATCGCCACAACCACATGTGGTGTTTCCGGCACCAGACGGGACTTTAGGATGATTTTCAGGTTTTATCGGGCCGACTAACGGATGTGGCCCAGAATGCCGTCAAGCTCGTCCAGTGAACTGTACTCAATCACCAGCTTGCCTTTGCCCCCCCGTTTACCATGATTGATCGCCACCCGGGCACCGAGCCGGTCAGACAGATCGTCCTGCAAGGCCCGGATGTTCGGATCAAGAGCCGGCTTGGCGCTGGCTTTGTCTTCCGGTTTTTCCTGCTGAACCCGGCGCACCAGGGCTTCGGTCTGGCGTACCGACAGCGATTTGGCGACCACCTGACGGGCCACCTGCATCTGCTGCTCCGGTGGCAGGGTGAGCATGGCACGGCCGTGGCCCATTTCCAGATCACCATGCTCCAGCATTACCCTTACGTCTTCGGTCAGGCCGATCAACCGTAACAGGTTGGTGATCGTCGTTCGGGACTTGCCCACCGCTTCGGCCACCTGAGCCTGGGTCAGGCCGAACTCGTCCTGCAGGCGCTGCAGGGCGAAGGCTTCTTCAATAGGGTTCAGGTTTTCGCGCTGGATGTTCTCGATCAGCGCCATCGCAATGGCGGCTTCATCCGGGACATCGCGGATAATAGCAGGAATACGGTCCAGTTCTGCCAGCTGGGTGGCACGCCAGCGGCGCTCACCGGCAATCAGTTCATAACGGCCTTCCGAAACCGGACGCACCACGACTGGCTGCATCACGCCCTGCTGACGAATGGAGTCTGCCAGTTCCTGCAGAGCGGCGGGGGGGTCCATATCCCGGCGCGGCTGATAACGACCACGCTGGATCAGGTCGACCGGGATCTCACGCAGTTCACCATCGTGATCACTGGTCTCCTGATTGAGATTCACCTTCGAGCCCTGGAGCAGTGCCCCCCCCAGTCCCCCCCGTTCGCCCAAGCCTCGCTTCTTCGCCGCCATGGTAGTTGTCATTCTTCCTGTTGAAATAGTGGGTGCATGGTTGCCTGACGGCGATCTATGTTACACCGCAACCGCGGGCGATGTCTTTTTCGATCCGTGCCGGCGTACCATCTCGCCAGCCAGCGCCAGATAAGCCACCGCACCTTTGGACACCCGATCATACTTGAGTGCCGGCATACCGTAGCTGGGCGCTTCTGCCAGCCGGACGTTACGGGGGGGAATCACCGCCCGGTAAACCTTGTCACCGAAATATTCACTGAGCTGTCCGGAGACATCCAGAGTCAGACTGTTGCGGGGGGGGTCGTACATGGTGCGCAGGATACCCTCAATCTCCAGATTGGGATTGACCGTTTCCTGAATCTGCTGGACGGTGTTCATCAGTGCCGCCAGCCCTTCCAGGGCATAATACTCACACTGCATCGGGATCAGTACCGAATCCGCAGCAGACAGGGCATTCACGGTCAGCAGACTGAGCGAAGGCGGGCAATCAATCAGGATGTAGTCGTAGTTTTCCCGAACGGTGTTGAGGGTCAGCCGTAACCGGTGTTCCCTGCCAATCTCGTTCATCAGCTCCACTTCGGCGGCGGTCAGGTCACCGTTGGCGGGCAGCAGATCAAAACCGGAGGCTTCGGCGTGGACGATCACGTCCGCCGGCGTAGCCCGTTTGGTCAGCACATCGTATCCGGACAGCTCCAGGGAATTTTTATCCACACCGCTGCCATGGTGGCATTCCCCCCCTGGGGGGGATCCATATCTACCAGCAGCACCCGGCGCTTGGTGGCCGCCAGAGACGCGGCAAGATTGACGCAGGTGGTGGTTTTGCCCACACCGCCTTTCTGATTGGTCACTGCAATCACGCGCGCCATGCTTTGCCTCCTGCTGTTGAGGGTTACCGGTGTCGTTCAGCCCGGGCGACGATCAGTAAATGCCGTTCACCGTCGGCTCCGGGGGGGACGGTCAGGGAATGGCTGGATTCTACCTGCCAGTCCGCCGGAAGGGCAGCTACTTCATCATCCGGATACTGGCCTTTCATGCAAGGAACTCGCCGTCATTCGCGAGCAGACCGCCACACCAGGTCACCAGGTTTTCCAGCGCGGTAAAGGCCCGGCTGCTGATCTGGGAGAAGGGCTGATCGGGCTGGCAGTCTTCCGCCCGGCCGTGGATAACTTCAACGTTGTCCAGCCCGAGCTCAAGCACACACTGATTCAGGAATCGGGTTTTCTTGCCGTTGCTGTCCAGCAGGGTAAAGCGTTTTTCCGGGAACACAATGGCCAGCGGAATACCAGGCAGGCCGCCGCCGGCGCCCACATCCAGCAAATGGTTTGTGGTCACCCAGGGCAGGATGCTCAGACTGTCCAGCAACTGGCGGGAGACCATGACCCGCTCATCCCGCACGGCGGTCAGGTTGTAGGCCTTGTTCCACTTGTTCAGCAGAGCCAGAAAAGCCAGCAACTGTTGCTGCTGGCTGTCGGACAAAGACAGGTTCATGGCCGCGAGGCCGTCCCGAAGCTGGCCGGGCCACTGTGGATAACTCATCTCAGGCGCTCTGCTTTTTCAACAGGTCGCGCTTTTTCAGATGCACCAGAATCTGGCTGACCGCCGCCGGGGGGGTCACACCCTGGATACGGGACGCCTGAGCCACCGTTTCCGGGCGCACGTCCTTGAGCTTCTGCTTGATTTCGTTGGACAGGCCACCGATGACGTCGTAATCCAGATCCAGCGGCAATGCGGTGTTCTCGTTCTTGCGCAGGCGCTCGATCTCATCCGCCTGGCGGGAGATGTAGCTTCGTATTTGATCTCGATTTCCACCTGATCGGCTACGTTCGGGTCCTCCGCCCGTTCGGCCCCCCCGATCTCGGCGATGTGATCGTAGACAATCTCCGGACGGCGCAGCAGCTCCGCCAGAGACTGGTCACGGGTCATCGGCTGTTTCAGGTAGCCATTGGCCCGCTCACCCGCCTCGGTGTTCGGATGGATACGGGTGCTTTCCAGGCGGCTACGCTCTTTGGCAATGCTTCGCACTTCTCGCTGAACTTCTGCCAGCGCTCGTCGTCCACCAGGCCCAGCTTGCGGCCGGTTTCGGTCAGGCGCAGGTCGGCGTTGTCCTCCCGCAGGATCAGCCGGTATTCGGCACGGCTGGTAAACATACGGTAGGCTCCTGGGTGCCCATGGTGATCAGGTCGTCCACCAGTACGCCCAGATAGGCCTCATCCCGGCGCGGGTACCACTCTTCTTTATCCTGGGCCCGCAGCGAGGCGTTGATGCCCGCCAGCAAGCCTGGGCACCGGCTTCTTCGTAACCGGTGGTGCCGTTGATCTGGCCGGCAAAGTACAGGCCCTGGATAAACTTGGTTTCCAGGGTGTGGCGCAGGTCCTGCGGGTTCAGGTAGTCATACTCGATGGCATAGCCCGGGCGCAGGATGTGGGCGTTCTCGAAACCGGGAATCGAGCGCACTGCCTTGAGCTGGATATCAAACGGCAAGCTGGTGGAAATACCATTCGGGTACAGCTCGTTGGTGGTCAGGCCTTCGGGCTCGACGAAAATCTGGTGCGAATCCTTGTCGGCAAAGCGGTTGACCTTGTCCTCGATGGACGGGCAATAACGCGGGCCCACGCCCTCGATGTTGCCAGCGAACATGGGCGAGCGGTCAAACCCACTGCGGATAATGTCGTGGGTTTCTTCGGTAGTGCGGGTCACGTAACAGCAGATCTGCTCTGGATGTTCGTCACGGCTGCCAATAAACGACATCACAGGTGTCGGATCGTCCCCCCCCACTGCTGCTGCATCGCGGAGAAATCCACGGTGCGGGCATCAATGCGCGGCGGTGTTCCGGTTTTCAGGCGGCCAACGTTGAACGGTAGCTCCCGCAGGCGTTTGGCCAGGGCATTGGCCGGCGCATCACCGGCGCGACCACCGGCGTGATTCTGCATACCAATGTGGATAACGCCACCGAGGAAGGTACCGGTGGTCAAAACCACGGTTTTGGCGTTGAAGCGGATGCCGGTCTGGGTCACCACGCCCACCACCTGGTCGTTTTCCACAATCAGGTCATCGGCCGCCTGCTGGAACAGGGTCAGATTAGGCTGGTTTTCCAGCATATGGCGAATGGCGGCTTTATACAGAATCCGGTCTGCCTGAGCACGGGTGGCACGCACCGCCGGGCCCTTTCGGCTGTTCAGGACCCGGAACTGGATGCCTGCCTGATCGGTGGCCCGGGCCATGGCGCCGCCCAGGGCATCGATTTCCTTCACCAGATGCTCTTGCCAATGCCACCGATGGCCGGGTTACAGGACATCTGCCCCCCAGAGTCTCAATGTTGTGGGTCAGCAGCAGGGTTTGCGAACCCATGCGCGCAGCCGCCAGGGCGGCTTCAGTACCGGCATGGCCACCACCAATGACAATGACATCGAAACGGGTCGGAAACTCCACACTACACCTCGGAAATCGGGGGGGAAAAAAACAGGGCGGCGAGTATAACGCCTCGCCCGGGAAATTGCAGTCAGAATGTGCAAATTTTAACCAGCAACGAGGTGAATAAAAACCCTGTCGGCTGGCCTTGGCCGAATATCAGTGCGACGCGGCTCTCTGACAGGGTTCGTACAGGATAAGGAAATTCCGAAAGTTTCAGGATTTCATAGCCTTGTCATACATTGTTCAAAAAAGTTTTCAGAAAGTTATCCACACAATTGATGCCTTCACTTACAGCCAAAAACGTCGGTAACTATTTGTTAAATATAAATTTAATCAAATTACTCTGGCATTATTCGCAAATTATCCCAGTAATTATCCACAGCGTTTTTACCGAATGCTATATACGGTGCAAAAAGCCGGTACCCCCCCTGAACGCAAGTGCACCAACAAAGGGCCAGTTTCCACGCAGGCTCGCCAGCGCGGTCGCTTGGCCCCCCCGGTGTCAGGCGCCCAACCAGAGGTTTTGGCACAGAACTCGCTTGAGCCTGGAATGCAGTTTCTCAACCACGGCCAGGAAGGCTCGAACAGGCAGTACAAGGTTCCTGACCATGAAGCGCGTTCTCAGACTTGCCGAGCACCGGCACCGCCCCCCCTCTGGCAAAACCGCCAGCTTTATCGAACATCACGATTTCCGGTCGGTCTATCAACATTCTCAGCCCCCCCACCCATCAGAAGATGGTCGGCTACGAGGCACTGGTACGGGTTCGTCGTGGTAATCAGCCAGTGGCGCCGCCTTCGCTTTTCGAGCAGGCCAGCATTCAGGGCGTCACCTCGGAACTGGACCGGCACCTGCTGAACCTGCATCTGGAGAATTTCACCCAGGCCAACCTACCTATCTGGCTGTTTATCAATATCAACCCGGACACTCTGTTCCACCATAACGACTACCTGTCTGTACTGGCTGACCATTGCCATCAACTGGGTGTGCATCCGGAGAAAATCGTTCTGGAACTGGTGGAAACCGCCTCCCGGGACAGCGCCACGCTGCTGGAGTTCGTCCAGGAAGCCAAGCCCGGGGGGGGTTCCAGATCGCCATCGACGACTTTGGCATGGGTGATTCCAATTTTGAGCGCCTGTGGCGCATCAACCCGCTGATCGTGAAGATTGACCGCTCCCTGTTAATGAACGCCCAGGATCACAACCGCGCGCGATTACTGTTGAACAGCCTGGTCCGGATGATCCGGGAGAGTGGCAGCCTGGTGCTGATTGAAGGCATCGAGAACAATGCCCAGGCCCACATTGCGCTGGCCACCGAAGCGGATCTGCTGCAGGGCTTTCTGTTTGCCCGACCAGGGCAAGGGTCCGAAGAACTGACACAGACCGCCGAAACCGCGTTGCGACAGGTCATGTCGGAATCCGAACGCTGGTGTCAGAACGATTTCAGGACCCGCGAGACCTATCTCAAGCTGCTGAGATTCGAAATCATGGATGCCTGCCATGCCCTGGCCCGGGGGGGCGAGGAATTTGATCGGGTCTGCCGGCCTCTGCTGCAAATGGAGGGCGTACGGCGATGCTTCCTGCTCGATCAAAAAGGGGGGGTTCAGCAAGGTAGTCTGGCCCAATCCGGGGGGGCTTCCCGGAATGCCGCATTCAACCCGCTGTATCAGTCCGCTGGCGCCTGCTGGAGCCATCGGGAATATTTCCGCAACGCCCTGGAGCGACCGCAACACATCAGCTGCAGTCGTCCCTACGTCGCCCTTCCGGACGCCCGACGAACCGTCACCCTGTCCACCGGCACCTCACTGGCCCAGGGCCACCGGATCTTCTGCGTGGATATCCATCCGGATGAGGTCCTGGACGGTCAGGTTCTGTTCCCGGACACCCTTTGATACCGGGATTTCACCCGGTCGGGTTCAGAAATCGTCCGCCTTGCGCTGTGGCACCGCCGCCGAACTGCTACCGCCGGATGGGCCCGCTGCCAGGCGTTCCAGCTCCTGCTCCACCGCGTTCGAGGATTTCGCAAAGCGGGCCAGAAGGTTGTACAAGACCGGGATAATGAACAGAGTCAGGGTGGTGGCGAAAATCAGGCCACCCAAGATCACCATGCCGATAGCCGCCCGGCTCTCGGCCCCCCCGGCACCAGTGGCAATCACCAGCGGAACCGCCCCCCCGAACACCGTAGATATGGTGGTCATCAGTACCGGACGGAAGCGCAGGCTGGCGCCTTCCAGAATGGCTTCTTTCACCTCGTAGCCCTTGTCCCGAAGCTGGTTGGCAAATTCCACGATCAAAATTCCGTTCTTGGCCATCAGTCCCAGCAGCATGATGATGCCAATCTGGCTGTAGATGTTCAGACTGATGCCCGACCAGGCCAGCGCGATCAGCGCACCGGTCACCGCCAGCGGCACCGACAGCATGATAATCAGCGGGTGGATCCAGCTCTCGAACTGGGCCGCCAGCACCAGGAACACGATAATAAACGCCAGCCCGAAGGTCAGGTAGATGGCCGCCGAGGAATCCTGGAATTCCTGGGACAGGCCCTTGTAACTGAGCCGGGCCTCCGGCGGCAGGTTATCCACAGCCAGGTTATTCAGGTAGGTCAGCGCTGAACCCAGGTCATAGCCCTCGGCCAGGGACGCACTCACCACCACCGCCGGCAGCCGGTCAATCCGGCGCAGATCCGGATTGGCCCCCCCGATCTCTTCCACAGATACCAGAGCCTTGAGCGGAATCAGTTCCCCCCCACCTGCCCGAGGCCGCAGGAAGATCTGCTCCATATCACCGGGCGTGGCCCGGTCGGCATCGTCCGCCTGGATAATGACGTCGTATTCCCGGCCCCCCCGATCCAGATAGGTGGTTACCTGCCGGGAAGCGAGCATGGTCTGCAGGGTGAGGCCTACGTCTTCGATGGTGATATCCAGATCCGCTGCCCGGTCGCGGTCAATGTTGACCTTCAGTTCCGGCCGGGTCAGCTCAAAATCTGTGTCGACATTCAGCAGATTCGGGTTTTCCTTTGCCCGTTCAACGATCTCCTCACTCCAGGCCTGCACCGACTCGTATTCGGGGGGGCCGGCAATGACAAACTCCACTGGCTGATTGAAGCCGCGCTGGCCAAGCCCCCCCGGCGGGTTAATGACACTGATCCGCACCCCCCCGGAAATGTCAGACAGCTTGTCGCGAATCTCGGTGGTGACCTGCTGCTGCTTGATCTCCCGCTGTTCCCAGGCACCAACCCCCCATGATCATGAAGGCATTGTCTTCTTCATCCCGGAATCCGACGATGGACAGGAAACGCTCGGCGATACCGTCATCCAGGTAGGGCAACAGTCGCTCTTCGGCCTGTTTGACAAAGTGATCGGTAAATTCGACGGTTGAGCCCGGGGGGGCGCGCTGACGGGCATGATGATTACGCCGCGGTCTTCGGTCGGGGGGGCCAGTTCCTGGGGGGGCAAACGGGGGGGAAAAATCACCACCGCCACAATCAGCCCGACGATACCGAGCCCGAGCAACAGCCCGGGCTGGTTCAGGGAAAACCGCAGCATTCTCTGATAGCCGTGGGTGAGGCCGTTCAGGATGCGCTCACTGAAGGCCCAGAGCCGATGCCCCCCTCGGCACTTTCGGGACTGTGCCGGAGCCACTTGGAACAGAGCATCGGCGCCAGGTCAGAGCGACCAGGCTGGAGACCACCACGGCGGCAGCCAGGGTGAAGCCAAATTCCGCAAACAACCGGCCCACGTTGCCGCCCATGAACGAGATGGGCACAAACACCGCCACCAGAGTCAGCGTGGTGGCGATCACCGCGAAAGCCACCTGCTTGGCGCCCCCCCGGTAGGCCGCCAGCAACGGTGGTTCGCCTTCATCAATGCGACGCTGGATGTTCTCCAGCATGACAATGGCATCGTCCACCACCAGGCCGATGGCCAGAATGATGGCCAACAGGGTAAGTACGTTGATGGAAAAGCCCAGGAAACCCAGGCCGATAAACGCACCGATCACCGCCACCGGAATGGTGACCGCCGGAATCAGGGTTGCGCGCCAGGAGCGCAGGAACAGGAAAATAACCAGTATCACCAGCGATACCGCAATCGCCAGCGTGGTCAGAACCTCTTTGATCGAAGCCCGGATAAACACCGATTCGTCATAGCTCTCGGCAATACGCACTTCCGGCGGCAAGGTCTCGCGAATCTTCACCAGCTCCGCCTTCACCGCATCCGACACCGCTACCGTGTTGGCCTTGGACTGGCGGATTACCCCCCCCATCCCGATAGCGGTTTCGCCATTGGCCCGCAAACGACCAACATCCGATTCCACCCCCCCGACCTGAACATTGGCAACCTCGCCCAGGCGCAACAGGTCGTTGCCATCCCGGCGGATCACCAGATTGCGGAAATCTTCCACATTTGACAACCGCCCTTCCGCGCGCACGGTAAAGTTGCGGGTGGAGGAGTCCACTGAACCGGCCGGTAACTCCACGTTGTTCTGCCGCAGTGCCTGCTCCACCTCGCAACGGTTATGTTGCGGGCCGCCAGGCGGGTGCGGTCGAGCCAGACCCGGATGGCGTAACGGCGTTCACCGCCAATCCGGACATCGGCAACACCGTCCAGAACCGATAACCGGTCTGCCAGAACCCGATCGGCAAAGTCACTGAGTTCGGCACTGTCCCAGACGTCACTGATCAGAGTTATCCACATCATTGGCCGGGCATCGGAATCGGCTTTTTGAACCACCGGGGGGGGATCGGCCTCATCCGGCAACTGGTTCAGAACCCTGGACACCGCATCGCGTACGTCGTTGGCGGCAATGTCGACATCCCGGGAGGTATCAAATTCTATTGAGGTTCGGGATTCACCCTGTTCGGTTGAGGATTCGATGGAGCGAATGCCTTCAATGCCACTGATGGCCCCCCCTTCAATCACCTGGGTAATCTGGGTGTCGACCACTTCCGCCGCAGCGCCGGTGTAATCGGTGGACACCGAAACCACCGGCGGATCAATATCCGGATACTCCCGAACCGGCAAGCCCTGCAAGGCGGCCACGCCGAATACGACAATCAGCAGGCTCAGAACGGTGGCAAACACCGGGCGTTTGATGGAGACATCGGACAGCACCATGGATCAGGACTCCACGGTCCGGGCAAACCGGTTTTCCGGAATCGCCTGGTCGTTACTCTGTACTTCAATGCGGTCGCCGGTACTCAGGCGATCCTGCCCGGTTACTACCACGGCATCGTCCAGGGTCAGGCCAGAGGTAATTTCCACCAGACCGGGCATGCGCGAACCGGTCGCCACCGATACCCGGCGTGCCACGCCGTCTTCGGCAACAAACACATACTTGTCGTCGCCACGAATCATCACTGCCTGCTCCGGAATCACCAGCCCTTCCCGTTCCTGCAGGGTCAGTGACGCCGACATGAACTGGCCCGGCCGCAGACGACCGT
>JDSH01000137.1_pt1 | contig 23917 bp, 38 predicted proteins | sample 199451 | NCBI WGS metagenome assembly JDSH01 (sample SAMN02584198, study PRJNA231836) | bioreactor metagenome | isolation source: continuous culture bioreactor electron acceptor NO2- transfer2 day 38 after... | place: Germany: Bremen | reverse complement strand
GGTGTAGCAATTGCAAGGTTCTCTACCCACCTGGAAACCTCTTTGGAGCGTTTCTCCTCGTCCAGAATCCCTGCTTTTTTTGGTAAGTTGGTCAATCTCAGAAATGACAATGTTATCTGCAATACTCTGAGAAAGGAAAAGCCCTTCACTCAAGCGGTCTTCGGGGGGGACATATCCAATCTCGTAATTAATGGCATCTCGTGGATTCTGTATTGCTACTGGTTTCTCGTCTACGAAGAAGGATCCCTCATTAATCGGCTTGATACCGAACATGGAGAGAGCCAATTCTGTTCGTCCTGAATCCAGAAGTCCTGTTATGCCAATGATCTCTCCTTGGCGGAGAGAGAAGGAAATGTCGGTGAAATGATTGGATAATCCTGCTTTTTCAGCTCTGAAAATTGGATTCTCGGAGACATTTTTTTTGCTTTAAAGTTTCTTTTTTTTCAAATTCTCGTCCCGTCATATAGAATGAGAATTTTCTATCATCAAGATCAGAAGTTGCTCCGGATGCAACTACCTCCCCCCCACTGCGTAGAATCGTAAATTTTTCTGATATCTCGAACACCTCATTCAATTTGTGGCTGACAAAAAGTGTAGCTATGCCTTGTTCCTTTAGTTGGGTGATAATCTTGAAGAGATTGGTTACCTCTTTCTTTGTAAGGGCAGTTGTGGGCTCATCCATGATGATAAGCCTTGCATCCTGCATCAATGCTCGACTGATTGCAATCATCTGTTTCTCAGCGACGGACAGAGTACCTACATAGGCATCCAAGTCAATTGAAACATTAATTTTAGAAAGGGCCTCTTCAGCAATGCTTTTCATTCGTTTCCAATTGACAAGACGGCGTCCTTCAGCAAGCTCATTGTTGAAAGCGAGGTTTTCCATGACTGTTAGATTGGGGGGGAAAACAGAAAAATCCTGATAAATAACCTGGATTCCGTTGTTGATTGCATCAATCGGACTGATTTTTTTGTATTGATTTCCCTGGAATTCTATATATCCCGCGTCAGGTGTATATACTCCACTGATAACCTTAATCAGTGTGGATTTTCCACTCCCGTTTTCTCCAGCGAGGCAATGAATTTCTCCGGGTTGCATGCTGAACGATACATTTTTGAGCGCCTGTACTCCCACAAATGATTTGTATATACCTACGGTCTTGAGTAGGCTCTCCGACATGGCTCATTCCCCCCCCTTCTTGTACAGTTCTGGTTATAGATATAGTACCATTAAATGAAGATTGCCCTGCAAAATTTCGAATTCAGCAGGGCAAACCTTCCTAGAAACAATCCTTAGAAACCGAAGTCGTAGACATTATCAGCGTTGATAACAATCCAGCCTTCTCCTTCAAGAACAGTACTGCTGCCAGCTCTGAACTGCAGGTTGGTGTAACCGTCTACATCCAGATTCACTGGTGCAGTGATTTTCTCACCATCCAATACCTTGACAGCGAGAGAGATCATTGCTTTTCCTGCAAGAGCAGGATCCCAGAGTGTAAGAGACTTGACGACGCCACTCTCAAGAAGTTCAGCGTTATCAAGAGGCATACCGGTACCGGATGTAAAAGCCTTGTCAACCAGACCCAATTCCTGAATGGCTCGGGCAACACCCGGAGCATCATAAGAAGAGGTTCCCATTACTCCTTTCAGATCGGGATACTTCTTGAAGAGCTCTTTGGATACATTGTAAGCAACATCACCGTTATCATTAGACTCAACTCTGGGTTCATCTTCCAGAAGCTTCATCTTGGGATACGTTGCTTTCTGATGTGCGACACCTGCATTGGCCCATTCGTTGTGGGATCCATTGGTAAGGGATGCAACCATGGTGGTATACAGGCCTTCACCGCCCATAGCCTCTGCAAGGTTGTCCATGATAAAGGCGCCATAACCAGCGTTGCTGAAAGCTTCAATATCGTAATCTACGTTTTCGAGATCAGCACCTTCATGTGCAATTACCACAATCCCAGCATCTCTTGCCTGAGCAAGAACTGGTTCCAAGGACTCAAGATCTACTGGGACGACACAAATAGCATCTACGCCCTGTGCAATCAGGTCTTGAACCAACTGGGCCTGCAAAGTTGCATCAATCTGAGCAGTTCCTCTCTGGTATACATTCAAGCCGGTTTCTTTGGCATACTCATCTACCCCCCCGACTTTCATTCGTACGAACCATGGGTTTGAAGCATCCTTAGGTACTACTACAATCTCATAGCCTGATTCCTTTTCTGCTTGTCCTGCAGCAAACAGAGCTGGTACTAGAAACAAAACAATCAATACGAAAGCAAGTAATTTTTTTTCATTCTGTAATCCTCCTTTACAGTACTTATTTGAATTCTAACGCCGCACTATTGAGAAGTCAAATATAATTAACTTGTTTGCATAAAATGGCAAATATTATCCATAAGTAGAAAAAATAATGCTAAAAAGTCATATATCATGGAAAAAAAGTTATAATAATAAAAAAGTTTAGCAAAATTTAATAAACCATTTGACAGGAATTTCTCTGCATGATACTCCTTTATATATGGGAATAAAAGAAATTGCTGAGAAGGCTGGAGTATCAAAAACGACCGTGTCCCTTGCTTTGAATGGGCATCGTGGGGGGGTTAGTCATGAAACGCGGATGAAGATAATTGCCTTGGCGCGAGAAATGAATTATCGAGTGCCAGGGGGGGATCGGCCTATGAGTAGTCCCAGTAATGGCCCGATCTTGCTGGCACGATTAAGAAAACACGGCCTACTGCTCAACCAAGATCAGAGTGTTTTCATCATGGATTATATCGACAGTATTAATAAAGCAGTCAGCGCTGAAGGATATCAATTCGAAATATTTGAGAGTCCGTGCGGGACACTTCAAGGTTGCGTTGAAGAGATTCAGAAAAGGCATCCCAAGGGAGTGATATTGATAGGTACGGAATTATTCGAATCTGACCTAGAGATTTTACACTCCCTTAGTGTTCCCTTTGTAGTAATCGATACCTTCTTTGACCATGTCTCCTGTGATTTTGTGGATATGGCTAATATAAATGCAGTATACCAGGTAATAGATCATTTGGCCTCCTATGGCCACTCGAAGATACAAATGGTCACCAGTTCCATGAAATCTGGGAATATTGTAATGCGTGAACGAGGGTTCTCTTTGGCAATGAACTATAACCATCTCGTAATGGATGAATCTTCCTTCATTTCCGTGGAGCCTGGCTTTGGTGGAGCGTACCAAGCAATGAAAGACTATCTTGATGGTGAGCCATTACTCCCACAGGCATTGTTTTGCTACAACGATGTAGCTGCATTTGGCGTTATAAAAGCCTTGAAAGAAAAGAAATATAGTATTCCAAGGGATGTCTCAGTAGTCGGCTTCGATGACTTGCCGATGGCCGCGATGATGGATCCCCCCCATCTTACAACCGTGAAAATTCCAACACGACGTATTGGAGAAAAGGCAGTACACGTATTACTAGAAAAAATAACAACAAAAAGGTTGCTGGAACCATCCAGCTGGCTCGTCCAAGGAAACTTGGTGGCTAGGGATAGTGTTATGAGAAGAACATGACAAGGAGGTGCACGTCATGAGCAAGTATTCAATTATTCTAGGAAATTTGGGAAATACCTGTGACAGGTTTCTTTCTTCTGGGTACAAGGATGAGGTCCCCCCCAAAGCAGAGCTGATCAAACAGGCATCCGAAATTGAAGGTGTCGAAGGTGTTGAGCTGGTGGGAACTTGGGATGTTGCTCCAGAGAATGTCGACGAAGTTGGTGAATTACTCGATAAGTATGGATTGCAGTGCGTATCCATTATTCCCGACCATTTCAGTCAGAAACGATGGGGGGGTAAAGGCTGTCTTGCTGCGAAGGATAGCGAAATACGCAAGCAAGCATTGGACTATACGTTCGATTGTGTGGAAATGGCGAGAAAACTCAACTGCAAAACGCTGAATATCTGGCCAGGACAGGATGGGTACGACTATACGTTGCAATCTAACCTCATACAGGAACGCTCTTGGCTGAAAGACGCCATCCAGAGTGTTGCAGCATCTGCACCGGATATCAGATTCGCACTTGAATATAAGCCAAAAGAACCACGTAATTTCAGTTTCATGGCTCGTGCTTCAGATACCCTGTTGCTTGCAAAGGAGACGAAGCTGGATAACGTGGGAGTCTGTATAGATACTGGTCATGCGTTTGTTGCAGGAGAGAATGTGGCTGAATCCATTGTTATTCTCCAGGAGTACGGAAGAAAGCTTTTTCACATGCATTTCAATGACAACTATGGAACATGGATGATGATATGATTGTCGGATCGGTGCATTTTCCCAGATTCATTGAGATGCTTTTCTGGCTTAAAGAGACCAAGTATGATGGGTGGCTTTCCATGGACCAGTATCCGTATAGAGAAGATGGTCAGGGTGCATTACGCGAAAGTGTAGAGTTCCTCCAGATGATCGATGAAAAGTTGAGTGACCAAGTAATGCAAGAGATCAGGGATTTGCTAGTAAAAGGAAATGCTGTTGAGTCACAACGCTGGATTCGAAAGACATTCTTCAAATAACCACGGTTCGTTGATTTTCTTTGGGTTTGTAAGGCAGCCTCCCGATTGGGAGGTTGTCATGTATTTGTTCTTGGATGCACGCATAATCTCTCTGCCCAGTCTACAACGATGTAGAGCAGCAAACCAAGAAGACTGAGCAGCATGATCGCTGCATACATACCGGTGTACTGGGCCATGACCCCAGTAATTCATGATCGAGTATCCTAGTCCATGGGATGCAGCATAGGTCTCACTGATAAACAACACAGAGAGAGAAATACCCAGTGTGATGCGCAGGGAAGAGAAAATACGTGGCAGGATTGCGGGCCAGATGATATCTTTCAGGACCTGTTTTCTGCTTAGGTGATATGCTTCTGCCAATTGGAGAAATTCAAACGGGATTTCCTTAACCCCCCCATCCCGTATGGTTACTGAGGCAGGAAAATAGATGATGACAGAAATCAAGATGATCTTGGAGAGGTCTCCAATACCCAGCAATACCATGAACACCGGCAGAAAAGCAATCTTCGGTAGTGGATAGAGTAGATAGAGAACCGGAGAGATCAGTCGGTCCAATGCAGGGACTCTCCCTGCGATCATCCCTGTGGGAATGGCAAAGAAGAGTGCAATGAACAGACCCGAAAGAATTCTGTAGAGGGAATAGAGCAGATGCAGATGCATCTCTTGAGGGATAAATTGCCCAATGGCATACATGAGGACAGTATGGGGGGGGAATGGGATGACTGGAGATGCAACCAGAAATGCTGCTATGTACCAGAGTACAAGTACTACTAACATCCCTCTTAGGTACTTCATCGGGAAGCTCCATGTGATGGCGTAACGTCTTCTGCATAGTGAAGAATTCATCACGGGTACGTAGGTTGGCCTCTCCATGGAGCTGGTTATGCAACTCGTAAGAAACCCCCCCTTTGTTAGTCATCATAACAATCCTGCTTCCCATAAAAACTGCTTCCTGGAGGCTGTGTGTCACAAGGAGTAGTGTTATGGAATGGTTCTGTACATACTCCTTGATATCATTCTGGAGGACCTCTCTCTGCTGTTCATCGAGGCTGGCAAGCGGCTCATCAAGTAGTAGTATGTTAGGCTTCCTAATTAATGCTCTTGCCAACGCTACTCGCTGTCGCATCCCTCCGCTGAGTTCGTGGGGGGATAGTGTTGCATTACAGATGCAAGTCCCATGGACTGTAACAGTTCAGCAGCCTCCTCCGTCTTATCCCCCCCAGGAAGTCCGAGCAACACATTGCTGATGTTTCGTTTCCAGGGAAGGAGCCTATCCTGTTGGAACATGAGAGCGATCCCCCCCTCATTGCCAACGGTCCTCTGCATGGTTCCACCAGAGAGAGGTAACAGGCCGGCAATTGCATAGAGCAAGCTGGTTTTACCACACCCGCTCGGCCCGATGATGCTGACCATCTCTCCTGCCTTTACACTCAAGGAAAAGTGCTGAAAGGCAGTGGTCTTGGGATAGTCAAGCTTGGCATCGGTGAGGGAGAGTATCATAAGGCGTCTACAAACCTTGCATCATAGAGATCCTTGATTCCAACAGCATACTCGGTTCCGGTTATACCCTCAGTCCATGAGATGATCTCCTTAGTGAAAGCTTCACTTGGAAGTGATGGAGCATGGTACTCGGGGGGGAGTCCCATAGTTGTGCGTATCGCTTCCGGCAGCGCTGGAATTGCATTCATGAGAGCCGTGCGAGCAAGCTCAGGGTCATTCTGGAGATCCTTGACTGCTCTACCGTATGCCCGATGAAATCCGGCGATCTGGTTTTCTTTCTCTTGTATTGCCTTTTCGGTGAAAGCAATGATATTCAGGCTCTCTTCCGGTATACCTTCAAATGTGAGCTTCTCCAAATTCCTGAGTGCCCCCCGATGCTGGCAAATGGTTCAGGGAAGATGCCTGTATCCAATTGAGAGGAGACGACAGCTTCCAAACGGGCAGGAATTTCATTGATGAACACCTTCTCAACGTCATAGCGATCCGACAAGTATGCATCAAGGAGATAGTTGGTCACGCTGATCTCCATCGTTCCGGCTGTTATCTTGGTCCCCCCCTCTGTGAGAGGGCCGGTGGCAAGCAATGGGAAAGCTCCGTCTGTAGAAAGTGTGCCGATCAGGCGAAAATCGCTGGTGCTCTGGGTTATAAGGGCAACCAGATCACTCATTGCACCATCAACCTGCTGTGTCTGCAGTGCTGTCTGACGATGCTGGCCGTTGGTAAAGAGCACCAGTCGACATCAACCCCCCCTTCCTCTTCGTAGTAACCTGCTTCCAATGCATGGTAGAAGGGGGGGGCTGCATCAACTGCACTCATCATTCCAACTTGCAGAGGGGGGGCTTCTGGTTCCGACTTTTCTACTGTGCTTGTTTGCACAGTGTTTTGTTCATCTTTTGTGCATCCAGTGGTGATAAGCACCAAGGAAAGGATGAGCATGAACATGATTTGTTTTCTAAGTAGTTTCATAAGTGAGAAAAATGTATCACACCTGTCTAAACTCTTGCAATGATGGTGCTGTATTTAGATTGTAGTTGTTCATTATGTGAACAAAGGAAATGGTGAGAAATTATATTATGGGTCCTTATAAACATCCAAGATAGGAATAAAGAAAGGATAAATAATAAGATTTGGTGTAAAGAAAAGGCAACCTCCTTCTGGAAGTTGCCCATATACTCCTCAGACTATTCTTGGATCAATATCTGCTTTGTAGTCGATTTCAGGGAAACCGAATCCATGGATATGCTCATACTCCTCCAACACTCCGTCCAAATCCCCCCCTTGCTGGAGCGGTTGTCCTTCTTTCTGGAGAGCCCATCGGCGTTCCACCTCATTCTGGACTTCTTCAAGCATCTCCCAATCATCTACCCTGAGTCGTCCTTCCTGATCGGTAGGAATCTCTCCTTTGGTATAGAGCTGGTCATGGAACAAACGATAGATCTGCTGTGTGCAGTGCTCGTGGATGTTCTTTTCCTTCATTACTTGATAAAGCAGTGCCATGTATAGTGGTACCACAGGGATTACTGCGCTTGCACGGGTAACAAGAGCTTTGTTTACAGACACAAATGCCTTGCCTCCAATAGCTTCGAGCTTATCGGTCAGGGCACTCGCACTGTTCTCCAGGTGTTCCTTAGCCTTTCCAATGGTTCCTTCCCTGTAGACGGGGGGGTAGGTGATCCTGGGGGGGCCAATATAGGAGTATGCAACAGTCATTGCACCCTCAGCGAGCAGGTCCTGCTTAAGTAGATAGTCAATCCAAAGCGTCCAGTCCTCTCCACCCATGACCTTGATTGTTTCCCTCACTTGGTCTTCAGTGGCAGGTTCTATGGTAGCCTGTTTGACCACATCATCACCCAAGTCCACAGAGAGGGCAGTGAAAGGCTTTTCTATGGGCTTAAGCACTGAGCGGTAGGTTACACCCGTAGTTGGGTCATTCCTCAAGGGACTCGCAAGACTGTAGATAACCAGATCCACTTGTCCAAACTCTTCCTTGATTTTCCGGGCAGTCTCTTCCTTGATTGCAATACTGAATGCATCACCAAAAACAGAACTCGCTTCATCCCATCTTTTTGGGCTTGCTGCTCGAATGCAATGGTATTGTACCAGCCAGGGGGGGTTGCCGTTTTCTTCTCAGCTGGTTCACGTTCGAAGGACACATTGATAGTGTCAGCTCCTCCGGTGTAGGCAGCTACGATTCGGCTTGAGAGTCCATACCCCCCCGTGGATCCTCCAATGACGAGCACTCGCTTTGGAAGTAATTCCTCAATTGGATTGGGATAGCGAGTATCCTCCCGGTCTGTGCTTGGTTTTTCACCCATGCAATCTGTTGTTGGACATACCGCTTGCACCCAGCAGGGTGAGCGGTAAGAGAGACATTACGCATTACTTTTTTCGTGATGATCACAACTAAATCCTTTCTTGCTGGCTATTGACGATGCACATCCAGGATGCTTCAGCAGCAACATTCCCGTTGACAGTTATGGTTCCTTTCTGACGAACCATTATTTTGCTTACTCTAACATTATGTACATCAATAATAGCACAATCGCCAGGGCGTACCTGATTGCGGAATTTGGCCTTTTCAATGGATGCCAGTACAAAGAAAGCACCATGAGGGAGAATTCCTGTCTGGATAAGCCCAGCACCACCGCACTGTGCCAAGGTCTCGACAAGAATGACTCCTGGTACCACTGGGTAGCTTGGAAAGTGCCCCCCCTTGAAGAAGAAGTGATCTTCAGTGAATACACGTTTTGCTACGGTGTGGTTCTCATCAGCCTCGATCAGCTCATCGAGGAACAAAAATGGGTCTCGGTGAGGAAGTAGTTCCTCTGGCGTGTCAAATTGCTCTTGCATTATTTCTCCTCCTTAGTTTTCCTGATAGGCTTTAAAAACAAGCACACCATTATGTCCACCAAAGCCCAAAGAATTGCTGACAGCATAGCGAATTGTACCATTCATACCTTTATTCGGTACATAGTCAAGATCACACTCACTGTCTGGATTGGTCTGATTAAGCGTACAGGGGGGGAAGTACTGATCCCTGATGGCAAGCAGGCAGATGATAGCCTCAACGGCTCCTGCTGCCCCCCCAACCAGGTGACTGGTCATGGATTTGGTCGAAGAGACCTTGAGCTTATACGCACCATCTCCAAATACTCGCTTGATCGCCTTGGTCTCCATGGAGTCATTCGCTGCCGTGCTTGTGCCATGGGCATTGATATAATCCACCTCATCAAGGTTTGCTCCTGCCATCTCGATCGCCTGTTTCATGGCTCTGGCGGCTCCTTCCCCCCCGTCTGGATTGGGAGCAGTGAGGTGAAACGCATCACAGGTCATGCTGTAGCCCGCAATCTCACCAAGGATGGTTGCTCCACGCTTCTTTGCATGCGACAAGGACTCAAGCACAAGCATGCCTGCTCCCTCTCCCATGACAAATCCATCGCGGTCCTTGTCGAACGGTCGGCTGGCAATCTTGGGTGTATCGTTGTATTTGGTAGCCAATGCCTGGAGGCGACAGAATCCAGCCACGCTGAGTTCTGTAATTGCAGCCTCAGTTCCACCGGCTAAAGCCATATCCACCAGACCAAAGCGGATTGAGTTGAACGCATCCCCCCCAATCGCATCGGTACCGGATGCACAGGCAGTGACGGTGGTGCGACAGGGGGGGCCTTGTATGCCGAAGTGAATTGCAATATTACCTGCAGCCTCATTGCTGATAAGCTTGGGGGGGATGGTAAGAGGAGCTACTGCGTGGGGGGGACCCCCCCTCTCAAAAAGCTTTGCAAGGTTCTCCTCAGCAACTTCGAATCCTCCAATACCGTTTCCGACATAGACGCCGCTTCTATAGGGATTGAAGGAGCCTTTCTCCAGCTTTGCTTGATTCATTGCCTGTACGGTGCGTGGGCGGCAAACTTGGTGAAATCAGCCATGCCTCTCAGTTCCTTACGGTCAAGTAAATCTGAGGGATCAAAATCCCTGACTTCCCCCCCTGCAATCTTGGCTGGGTAGTCGGTTGTATCGAACCTGGTGATCTTATCAATGCCACAAGTGCCTGCCTGTATCTGCTTCCAGAACTCTTCTACCTCCCTGCCCAGTGGATTGACAGTTCCCATACCGGTTACTACTACACGTTCCATCCTATTCTCCTTACATCGCCATCCCGCCATCGACCGCCAGAACCTGACCGGTGATGTAGGATGCTTTATCGCTTGCGAGGAACGCCACACACTGGGCAACCTCTTCCGTGTTTCCAATTCTTGAGAGGGGGGGAATCTGATCCTTGATCTGGTCCTTCAACTTCTCAGAAAGTACCTCGGTCATGGCAGTCTCGATGAATCCAGGGGGGCTACCACATTGACCCGTACGTTTCTTCCAGCAAGTTCCTTGGCAAGGCTCTTTGAAAATCCAATAATACCGGCCTTGCTAGCCGCATAGTTGGTCTGACCCCCCCCATTGCCGACAATACCGACGACACTTGAGATATTGACAATGGCACCCTTTCTCTGGGTTGCCATCAGGCGACCGATACGCCGGCAGGTGAGAAATACTGAGGTAAGGTTGACAGCAATGACATCATCCCAAGCTTCATCCTTCATTCGCATGATCAATCCGTCACGGGTTATACCTGCATTGTTGACCAGGACATCGACGTATTTTGCCTCAGAAACCACGGCTTCCAGCGCAGTGGCAACGCTCTCGCGGTCTGCCATATCGCAACTGATGTGGTTCGCTTCCAGACCTTCTGCCTTGCTTCTGGAGAGATACCAAACTTCATATCCTTCAGTTAGCAACGACTCTATGATAGTTCTTCCAATTCCCCCCCGTGACCCTCCGGTCACCAGGGCGTGTTTCTTTTCATTCATGTTTTCATTTCCTCTCTGTATGCCCAGATTGCATCCTCAGTGCCGAGATTCCGACAAGGGATTTCCATACTACTGTTCTTCCACAGACCACTGAGTACCGTTCCAAACCCGACCTCAGAAACCTGTGCATGCTGCCTCTGTGCCAGGGAGGAGAGCTGCTTCATCGCCTCTGTCCAACGCACTGGCTTTGCCAGTTGCATTGCCAGATGCTCCTTTGCTTGTTGCGCGCTCCCCCCCACTACATTCCCATCCACACTGGAAATTACCAAGGAGTGGGGGGGCTCCTTGAAGTTGAGCGTCCCTAAGAAAGCAGAGAAAGGCTTAGTTGCTCCCTCCATGAAAGGCGTGTGGAATGGGCCCGAGACCCTCAAGGGGGGGATGACTCTCCTTGCTCCTTTAGCCTGTAGTACTTCCTTGCCCTGTGTGATACTCTCCTGCAATCCAGCGATAACCACCTGCGAGGCGCTGTTGTCATTGGAAGCGTACACCCCCCCTGGGATCTGCGCTTCTCTCAGGGCTTGTTCAACGGTTGCATAACCCAACCCAATGATCGCCGCCATGCCCAGCTTTCCCTGTGCCTCTTCAATCTTTCTTGCTTCTTCATCCATCAAGGCAGCACGTTTGGTGACCAAGGAGAAGAGGGTTTCATCATCAAGTATGCCACCTCCTGCAAAGGCGGAAAGCTCACCAAGGCTGAACCCACTGTGGGCGGCAAAGGAGAATCCAAGCTCGGTAAGCCTCAGGTATGCACTTCGACTGGCAAGGGTTACCGCAATCTGAGTGGCCACAGTCTGTTTCAATTCTTCTTCGCTGCCTTCAGCAAGCAATTGGTATAAGTCCAGACCACTTACCTCACTTGCAAGAGCAAAGAGATTTCTTACTTGCTTGCTTGCATCATAGAGATCCAAGGCCATCTTTGGTTTCTGGGACCCTGTCCGGGGGGGTAGAGAGCTATCAATACGTCCATGTCAGTAGCGTTCCTCCGTAGGTCAATCCGGCTCCGAATCCCACCATCAGAATTCTTTGGCCTTTCTTGAGCAGTCCTGCTCTGTCCATCTCCCGTAGTGCGAGTGGGATGGATGCTGCCGAGGTATTGGCAAAGCGATCGATATTCATATAGAACTTCTCTTCTGGAATCCCGTACCGTTTGGAACAGGCTTGGATGATCCTCTGATTGGCTTGGTGAGGAACAATCCAGTCTATGTCTTCCATAGCCAAATTATTTCGTTTTACCAGTGTCTCAATGGTTGATCCAATCGTTCTTACCGCAAAAGAGTAGACTGCCCGGCCATCCATCTCGATAGCATGCTTCTCAGGATGTATGGTAAGCGCCTTGGTTCCAGCCGCTTCAGCTTTGAGCAGGGTGTCGATAAAACCTGTTTCCTCTTCTTTTGAGGGTTCAAGTAGAGCACAGCCAGCCCCCCCGTCTCCGAAGAGTACGCATGTGTTTCGATCTTTCCAGTTCACTACACTTGAGAGTTTTTCTGCACCTACTACCAGTGCATTCTTCATGGAACCTGTGGCGATCATGGCACGGGCTACCTCTAGGGCATAGATAAAGCCTGTGCAACCGGCGCTTACATCCAGAGCTGGTCCGGTAATACCGAACTGCTCTGCGATCATACAGGCAACCGAAGGAAACCCAGGGTAGTCCGGGGGGGTAGCGGTTGCGCAGACGATGCCATCAATATGGGATGCTTCAAGGTTATAGCTTGTAAGTAGGTCCTCTATAGCTTTATAGGCGAGATTGCTGGTTGTTTCTTCCTCATCAGCAATATGGCGTTCTCTGATTCCTGTGTGACTTTGAATCCACGCATCACTCGTGTCGACCATGTGGCTCAGGTCGTTATTGGTTACCACCCTCAGCGGCGCGTAACTGCCGAGGGCGGTGATGTGTATCGATTGTGGAGGCTTCAATGGCTCCCTCCTTGGTTACATAACATAGGTATATCATTATTACAATTTAGAGAATAATGTCAATATTGACACTATAACTCCTTATTGTTATGATTAAATTCGTCTGGATGCACTTTTTAAAGCATCCTATCCCCCCCATCTTGTTATGAGGAACACTATGGATAGTATTGAAAACATGGACCTCCGTGAGGTCCTTACCCTATTTGATTCCAGTACCCTAAGCGAGCTTGAGCTTTCCTGCTCACGCTTCTCACTTAAACTTAAGCGACCAGTTGCAGGGGGGGAGGCGACCATCCAGCCTGCCACTTCGATAAAACAGACCGTTCAGAAAGATCAAGCGGATGCAGCACCTGCTACAACCGACAGTGCAGATGAAGTGGAAACCATCAACAGTCCGATTGTAGGAACTTTCTACTTGACTCCAGCCCCCCCTGATGCTCCTCCGTATGTACAGGTAGGCAGCAAAGTGGAAAGCGGGGGGGACGTTATCTGCACGATCGAAGCAATGAAACTTATGAATCAGCTTGAGAGTGATTACTCCTGTGAAATTGTGGAAATCCTTGCCAAGCCTGAACAGCTGGTGGAATTTGGCCAGCCCCCCCTTTTCAAGGTTAAGAAACTATGATCAAGAAACTGCTCGTAGCAAACCGTGCAGAGATCGCAGTACGTGTTATCAGGGCTTGCCGCGACCTGGGAATTAAAACCGTTGCTGTCTATTCCACTGCCGATGCCAAGAGTATGCCGGTCCTTATGGCAGACGAAGCCGTCTGTATAGGAGAGGCTCCGAGCGACAAAAGTTATCTGAATGTACGTAACATTATCACAACCGCCTGTGCGCTTCGTTGTGATGCCATCCACCCTGGGGGGGTAGGATTCCTCTCAGAAAATGCTGACTTTGCAAAGCAGGTGGAGGATGCAGGACTTGTATTCATCGGTCCTGAAAGTAAAACGATCGCACTGTTAGGCAACAAGGTTGCTGCCCGCCAGGCAGCCCTTGCTGCAGGGATTCCCATCACCCCCCCGGGCAGTAGTGAAGCGCTTGTAGATCTTGTTGATGCAAAGAAAACCGCTGAGCAGATTGGTTACCCCCCCATCATCCTCAAAGCCGCCGCAGGGGGGGGTGGGGGGGGAAGAGGTATGCGTATTGTCAGAAAAGAGGAGCAACTCGAACAGTCCTTGCAGCTTGCCCGAAAAGAGGCTCTTGCCTTTTTTTTGGGGGGGATGTCTCGGTGCATATGGAGCGGTTTCTTGAACAGCCACGGCATGTGGAAATCCAGCTCTTGGCCGATGGCCAGGGCGGGGGGGTGGTACACCTAGGTGAGCGTGATTGCTCAGTACAGAAAAACCATCAGAAGTTGCTCGAGGAGAGCCCCCCCTCCCCCCCAGTTCTTGATGAAGGCCTGAGAACGGCGATGTGCAATGATTCTGTGAGACTCTTTAAAGATTTAGGTTATCGTGGTGCAGGAACCGTGGAGTTCCTCGTTGAGGGAGATGCATACTACTTCATGGAAGTGAATGCACGCCTACAGGTCGAGCATCCGGTGAGTGAGCTGGTAAGTTCCCTTGATCTGGTCCAGGCCCAAATCAGAATAGCCCAGGGCAAGAAGTTGCCCTTCAAACAAAAAGATATTCGTCTTGACGGGTATGCCCTTGAGTGTAGGATCAATGCACTCTCTGCCGGGGGGGTTATCACTACGCTTCAACTACCTTCAGCCCCCCCTTTGTACGAGTGGACTCCCATCTTGAGGCAGGATCCATTCTCAGTCCCTACTACGACTCAATGGTGGCAAAGATCATCATCTGGGCTGTGGACAGGGACCAGGGTATAGCCGTAATGCTCAGGGCCTTGGAGGAAGTGAATATCCAAGGGGGGGTGACCACCAATCTGGAAGAGCAAAAACGCCTCATCGCCTCCAAACAGTTCAGGAGTGGTCGTTTCACAACCGACCTCTACCAGAAGGTTTGTGAACAGGAGAAATAACAGATGTCAAACGAAGTTTTGAAACGATGCCCCCCCCAGTGCCAGAAAGATGTACAGGTAGGGGGGGAGCATAAGATCTGCCCGTATTGTAACTTTCATTTCCCGCTTACCGTTGTAGAACGTCTTGCTCTTTTTGCAGACGAAGGTTCATTCAAAGAGATGAGTAGTGGGATGCAGTCAATGAATCCCATCTCCCTAGCAGGGTATGAGGAGAAGCTGAAAGAGAACCAAAAGAAATCCTCGCTGAGTGACGCTGCCACCATCGGCCGTTGTACGGTTGAGGGAAAACCTGTGGTTGTCGGAATCATGTCCTTCGCCTTCATGGGCGGCAGTATGGGTTCGGTAGTAGGTGAGAAGGTCACGCAGGCCATGATCGAGGGAGCTCTCACTGGAGACCCTGTGGTCCTGTTTACTGCCAGTGGTGGTGCCAGAATGCAGGAAGGTATCTTCAGCTTGATGCAGATGGCAAAGACTGCCAGCGCTGCCGCTCTCTTGGAAGAAACCCGTACCCCCCCGCTTTTTCTTGTCTTGACCAATCCTACCACAGGTGGGGGGGTGACAGCCTCCTTTGCAATGCTAGGGGGGGACGTCATACTCGCAGAACCTGGGGGGGCAATTATTGGATTTGCTGGACCGAGGGTTATTGAAGGAACCATCGGGGGGGAAAAGCTTCCAGAAGGGTTCCAGCGTTCAGAGTTCCAGCTTGAGAAGGGTTTCATCGATTCCATCGTCGAGCGAGATAAGCTGAGAGAGACCCTATCCTTCCTGATCGAAACCCACACAAGGAGGGCATAACCCATGGCAGACAAGAAGAAACCAGTACTGCAAGAAACGGTAGAACATATTGAATCCATTTTAAGTACCAGCCATAAGTGCGAACCAAAATCATCCTGGGATTGTGTGCTCCTCTCCCGCCAGAGCGGAAGACCCGGTGCAAAGGCCTTCATTTCCATGATCTGTGACCAGTTTATGGAGCTGCATGGGGGGGACAGAACCTATGGTGATGATCCTGCCATGATCGGTGGCATTGGGATGGTAGGTGGTAGGGCTGTCACCTTCATCGGAAACAGAAAAGGTGCCAATTTCAGGGAGAACGTCTCTTGTAATTATGGAATGAGTAATCCTGAAGGGTATCGCAAGGCATTGCGTCTGGCCAAGCAGGCAGAGAAATTCGGCCGTCCAGTGGTCTGTTTCATTGACACACCAGGAGCATATCCGGGTCTTGGCAGTGAGGAGCGGGGGGGAATTGGAGAGGCCATTGCACAGAACCTGAAGGTATTCTCAACACTAAGGACTCCTGTTCTCTGTTTTATCATCGGAGAAGGTGGTAGTGGAGGGGGGGCCTTGGGTATCGGCATTGGGGGGGATAAGCTCTACATGCTGGAGAACGCAGTATACTCAGTCATTACCCCCCCTGAAGGCTTTGCCTCCATCCTGCTTCGTGACCCATCGAAAGCCCAAGAGGCAGCTGAGGCCATGAAAATGACCAGCCGCCACCTGAAAGAGTTCGGGGGGGTCATCCATGACATCATTGAGGAGAAGAGCCCGGAGGAAACGGCTCAGTTGATCAAGGAAACCATTATTCGTGACCTTGATAACCTCTGCAGCAAGCCACCAGAACACTTGGTCCGCTACCGACTGAAAAAGATTCGTGGTATCGGGGGGGAAGTAAGCGGAGGAAAGGAGTGGTGGCAACCGCTTCTTGAGGTTTTCACCAAGACAAAGAGCTTCCGCTAAATAGAGCGTGCATTCTTCTCAAGGTCCGGATGCCCGGGATGAAGAAGATGGCGGTCAGTAGGGACGAGAGCAAGTCGGAAACCGGTGCTGAATAGAGAATTCCCTGCAATCCGAAGAAGTGTGAGAAGAGTAGGATGGAAGGAATGAGGAAGAACCCCCCCTGCCTCGAAAGGGTAAGCAGGAGTGCAATCCTACTCTTTCCGATAGCCTGGAAAAAGTTTCCTGCAATAATCTGAAACCCTACCAATGGGGGGGTAAGTAGGAACCAACGTGTAAGAGCAAACGTTCCGAGCTCAAGGAGTGCTGGGTCACGGTTGAACATCGCCACCATGGTGGTCGGGATAAAGCGTGTGGCTAGGTATCCTACCATGATTACAACGGTGGAACTGATTATGCCAAGCTTGGTAGCTTCCTTTACCCTGTCATACTTCCTTGCCCCCCCAAAATTGAAACTGATCAGAGGTTGTACACCTTGCTTGATGCCGATAACCGGCATGATAAGCAGGGTGTGCAGGCTGTTGACGATTCCCATGGCTGAGATGCCAAGGTCCCCCCCTCCATACTGCAATAGGGATTTATTGAGTATGATGTTCAGGAGACTGTTGGTTATCTGCAGTACAAAACCGGGCAACCCCCAGACTTATGATCAAGAGCGTGTTATGCCGTTTTGGGCGGATGGTACTCATTTTGAGCTTCACCCTGCTTCTCTTCCCTAGGAAGTAGGAGAGTACCCAGGTAAAGGAAACCATCTGGCTGATCACTGTGGCGATAGCAGCTCCTGCCATGCCCCCCCAATCCAAGGCATAGATGAAAATGGGATCGAGTACAATATTGGTACCGGCACCAAGGAACATTGAGAGCATGGCAATCTTCGGATTCCCATCTGCTCGAATGAAGTTGTTCATTCCCATATTGGTCACTTGAAACAATGCTCCAAAGAAGATAATGCGCATGTAGCTGGTTGCGTAAGGGAGTACCTGTTCACTGGCTCCGAAGAGGGTGAGTATATCGGTAAGAAAGATCTGGCCCAGTACAAGGAAGGTGAGCCCACTGACCACAAGCAGGAAGAAGGCGTTTCCCATCACTTCCTGTGCTTGATCCTTCTCTTTTTGTCCAAGACGAATGGAGAAGAGTGTTGCCCCCCCCTATTCCAAACAACACTCCCATCGCCATCAGGATGATCATAATGGGGGGGAATACAATGGTAATACCGGCAATACCGTTGGCTCCAAGGGATGGGCTGTTGCGATGTAGATCCTGTCAACAATATTGTAGAGTGCATTGACCATCATTCCCACAATGGCTGGGACACTGAAGCGTACCAGAAGCTTGAAAATCGGTTCGGTGCCGAGAGGATTCTCTCTTTCGAGGGTAGTGGTGCTCATTGTGCCGGCTCCTCTTTCAAGGCCGTGAAGATGGACTCCAGGTCACCACAGAGCTTGTTGTAGGTATCTTCACCTGCGAGCTTGCTGATGTGTTCGCTCCAAGAACGGACCACTGGAACCACTGAAGATTCCAGTGCTTTTCCTTTCTCGGTGAGATAGATGCGGTTGCATCTACGATCCTTTTCATCATGCTTGCGTATGATGATTTCCTTATCTTCAAGGGTATGTACCGTACGAGTGGTTGCTGCCTTGTCGATATGTAGCCACTGGGAGAGTTCTTCTTGGGTTCTTCCTTCTTCTCTGTATAGGCTCATAAGGATGCCTACCTCAGCGCTGGTGATGCCATACTTTTTCAGATGGGTGTTGAGATACATTTGGTTGTTTCTGTGGAGAATGGCGACAAGGCGCCCAAGACTGGTGTTCATAGGGAGATGTATAAAAGATAATGGTTGATTTGTCAACCATTATTTACGAGCCAATCTTTTTTGGGACGCCCAGTTGGGAGACATTCAGATTATTTTTTTTCTGGTGCATCGCTCGCTTTCGAGCTTGCCTTCAATTATGTTCCATGTTTCATCACTGTTCTCAAGCAATGCTAAGGGGGGGAGCAGGAAGGCCCTGTCTTGCGTGATAAAAAGGTAGATACTGTCCTTTTCATAATATGCATGAAAGATATCTTTCCAACGATATGCTGCTTGTTCCTGGTCATTTGAAACTTTGAGCACATCTGAATCTTCTGAAAATTGCAACGTATAGACCAGACGGGGGGGAGGATCCAGGTTCTGTTGTTTTACTTGTTTCTGGAGGGAGGAGAAGAAGTTGATGAAGTACACAACTGGCACTCCCAGCCCAACCAAGAGAAGGACGATCCCCCCCAAAAGCACTGCACCGTCTACGCTATGCATCACAAAGCTGATGATGGCTGAAAATGTGAGAATGGAAGCAAAGATGACAGGGCTCTTATAGAGTTTGAGACGTTTGAGGATATTGAAGATAAGAAAATGCCTAAAGTTGCTCTCGCTTAAGCGTACTGCTATGGTCATGGAGTTACTATAGCATAAAAGAGTGAGGTTTCATTTGCTTTTTGGGTTTTGAATGATAGTATGAACTCAAATATACATGGAAACAAATACCAAAAAAGGGTTTCATCTGAATCTCTTTCACAGAATATTTCTGTTTCTCATCGTTTTCGTCCTCTGCATCTTTCTGCAGTTGGGCATTTCTGCATATAAAGAAAATTATATAATGGACCCAATACAGAAGAGTTCAGGGAATGTGCAAACGATCAGCATCCTGCTCAACTCTGTGGGGGGGCAGACCCGGGATTTGCTTTCCTCCTACCGTTGGGATTTTGGGGGGGATGTTGCAGCTTTGGTAGCCAACTTGAGAAGGGAAAAGGATGTAGCAGAGAAGAACCTCGCTAGGATTGATACATCAATTGCGAGTATTGGGGGGGTAGAGCAGTACCTTCTCGTAAGTGCGGTGAATACCACGTACAAGAACTGCAGCCTCTATCTTTCCCAGGTGCAGGACCAGCTTATCAAGAACAATATTGACAAGGCCTCAGAGCTGTATTACTCAGATCTTGAGCCCTGTCTGAACCATCTGTATCGCTATATGCAACAACTCATAGAAAGAGCGATCATGGACAATCAATATAACTACGACCGTCTTATCCGGCTTAATGAGAAGCTCGATAACGTATACGCCTTGACGGTACTGGTGATGCTTCTCTTTGGTTTCGCTGCTTTCAGGGAAGTGATTAGGATGCTCTCTATCGTACAGGAGATGGCACGATCCTCCAAGGCAATCACCGCGGGAGATTATGACAGGCCGGAGATTCTGGAAAATCGGGGGGGGATGAGATTGGGGGGGATATGCTCGGGCTTTCAATGAGATGAAGCATGCAATGAGGAACCAAGTGCAATTGTTGACGGCAAACAATGAGATGGAGAAGGAGATCTACAGAAAGGATACAGAGGCCCTGGCAATGCAGAACCTTCTTGAGCGAGAGAAACTCCAACTGTTAAGAAGCCAGATAAACCCCCCCCATTTTCTCTTCAATACCATCAACGTAATCAAGTATACCGCGCAGGAGGAGACAGCAGATAAAACTGATGCCTTACTCTCTTCCCTGTGTCGTATTTTCCGGTATTCCCTGGACGATAATGAGGTATTGGTTCCGCTCTCCAGGGAGATCCAGATTGTGGATGAGTATTACAGCCTTTACAGAGCCCGGTTCAAGGAGAAGGTGTCGCTTGTATGGAATATCTCCCCCCCATCCTTGGTTCTAACGGACACGCTCGTACCTTCTTTCTTCTTCCAACCTCTGGTGGAGAATTCCTTCAAGCATGGTCTTGGCCCAAAGGAACTGCCAGGCAGTGTCTCTCTTTCGCTGGAGGAGAGGGATGGAATGCTATGCGTGCTCGTTGAGGATGATGGGGGGGTGGGGGATTGAGGAAGAGGAGTTGCACAAAATTCGTTCCCAGCTTCTCGACCCCCCCCGATATCTGGAGAGCATATCGGGCTGTATTCTGTAGCCGCCCGTCTGAAACTGATAGATAACCGTTGTATATTTGAGGTGATCTCTGAGAAAGGAAGAGGTACAACAATTCAAATCAAGATGCCTTTGATGCTCAACGATGAGGAGGAAGCGTATGATCAAGATCCTGATTGCCGATGATGAAAGCATCGAGAGGGAAATTCTCTGCAGGATTCTCTCCGGAAACCCTCTCCTGGAGCTCTATCAGGCGGAAAATGGGCGATTAGCCGTTACTTTTGCAGAGCTGTTTGATGTGGATATAGTGCTCATGGATATTGAGATGCCGGCCCTGGATGGGCTTGAAGCCTCCCGTCAGATATTGAAGGCAAAGCCATCTTCCCGAATTATTTTCATCACAGCCTACAGTATCTTCTCCTACGCTCGTGAAGCGGTGAAACTGGGAGCCATTGATTATATTCTCAAGCCGGTGGACAAGGAAGATGTCCTCAGGGCCATCAAGAGAGCGGTTAGTCAGATTGAGGCTGAACGTCAGCTCAAGGCTGTTGTTCCGGAGGTGAAAGACATTGAGGACGATGAAGGGACCGAAAAAGCGGCCTTGATGATGTCCAAGGTAAAGAAATATCTTGAACACAACTACATGAACTATGATCTTTCCTTGGATACAGTGAGCTCTCTCTTGAATATCAACGCTTCATATCTGAGCAGTATTTTCAAGCGCTGCACAGGTATCAATTTCATCGATTACATCACCAATCTCAGGATCAGCGCAGCTAAGGAGTATCTTGCGGATCCCTTCAAGACTGTTTCTGAGATTGTTAGCATGGTGGGCTACGATAGTTCCAGTTACTTCAGCCGTGCCTTCAAGAAAAATACTGGGTATACCCCCCCAACCGAATACCGAAAGCATATAGGAGGGGGGGGTGGAAGCAGATGAAGAAGGTGGTGTTCATCGCATTGATCCTCATTCTTGTCTTCTTCGCCTGTCGGAAGGAGGAATCGAGCTATCCAGAGCTGGTACTCCGCTATGCAGATAATCAAAGCGATGGTTACCCAACGGTAGAGGCTGCAAAGTACCTGGCAGAACTGGTGAAAGAGAGAACCGAAGGGAAGATAGAAATCAGGATATACCCGATAGTACCTTAGGCTCAGAGAATAGTGTCATGGAACAGATGTTCTATGGCGGTATCGATATGTCGCGTTTTTCCTTAGGAACCCTCTCCCAATTCTATCCCGAGCTTAGGACGCTCCACCTACCTTATCTCTACACCGATAGTGAACACATGTGGAGAGTCCTGGATGGAGAGATTGGTGATATGTATCTGCATGAAATGGTGGGTAAGGGTTTGATTGCCTTGGTTGGTATGATGCAGGGGGGGCAAGAAGCTTCTATACCAGGACTCCTGTTTCCAATATCGATGCTCTCAAAGGCATGACTATTCGTGTCATGGAGAATGATATGATGAACCGCATCATGGCGCTTCTTGGTGCTGAAGCTGTTCAGATTTCCTATGGGGGGGATGTCTACTCCGCGTTGCAGAAATTACGCATTGATGGGGGGGCTGAGAACAACCTCCCAAGCTATGTCTTTACCGGCCACAATCAAGCTGCTCCATATTTTTATCAGGATGAGCATTTCCGGTTACCAGAGGTTGTCATGATGAGCGTACATGCCCAGGAGAAAGTGAGAGAGGTGGATCCTTCCTTTATTGAGGTCATCAAAGCGTGCGCCAAGGAGAGTGGTCTGTATGAGCGAATGCTCTGGAGGGAGGAGGAGAACCGGGCCTATGAGGAGGCGGTAGAATCAGGAGTGAAATTCACTATTCCCAGTGAAGAGGATTTGCTTGCCTTAAGGAAAGCCATGGACCGTTGTATCAGGAGCTTGGCGAAAAGGAGCGGAACATTGTAGAGAGGATAGGAGATACCTAGGGTTTTCTTTTCAATTTTTTTGATAGTTTGCACTTTCTTTGACTGCATCTTGCGCCCACGGTTTTCCTCCCTTACATTTTTTTATGAACCTAGGAAAAATAGGTCGAATTACTTTTAGGAGGCGACTATGAAACGTGTATTGTTTGTTCTCTTGGCACTCTTGCTCTGTTCATCAATGGTTTTTGCAGCTGGTGGAAAAGAAACCGCGGAAGCTGGGGGGGTTGAAAAAAAACGTAAAGCTTGTATATGCAGAAGTTAACCCACTTGATTCCATCGTTGGAAAGACAGGTCTTTATTTCAAGGAACAGGTGGCAAAACTTTCCGATGGTACGGTAACCATCGATATTCAGGCTTCTGGTGTTCTTGGTTCAGAGAATGACGTACTTGACTCCATTCTTGGTGGCGGTACATCAATCGATATGTCAAGAATCTCTGCTTTTGCACTTACCAGCTATGGTGCTGAAAAGTCAAAGCTTCTGTCCATCCCATTCACATTTGAGAACAGGGAACACTTCTGGGCATTTGCCAATTCTGATCTTGCTCCTGAATTCCTGAATGAACCCCCCCAGGAAATTGGTCTACCAATCGTGGTGTCTTCTATGGTGAGGAAGGTTTCAGGCATTTCTTCGCGGCCAAACCTATTTCCAGCATTAAGGATCTTGCTGGCATGAAGCTTCGCGTGTCCAACGACCCGGTTATGACCGGCATGGTAAAAGGCCTTGGAGCTTCTCCTACGGTTGTCTCTTTTGGCGAGCTGTATTCTGCTCTCCAGACCGGTGTTGTCGACGGCGCTGAGCAGCCGATTGCCAATTACAAGGCCAATGCCTTCCAAGAAGTTGCTCCAAATCTGATTCTTGATGGCCATACCCTTGGTGCTATTCAGGTAGTAATTACCGATACCGCTTGGGCAAAGCTTTCCGAGAGACAGAGAAGTGCCATCATGGAAGCTGGTAAGCTTGCACAGGCGTACAATGCTGAGATCAGCGAGAATGCAGAGAACGAAGTGCTTGCAGGGCTCAAGGCTGAAGGTGTGAATGTGGTTGATGTTGCTGACAAGGCCCCCCCATGGGCAAATGCTACCAAGGCTGTAATCGATGAGAATACAAAGAGCCAGGCAGCACTGTATCAGAAAATCAAGGATATGAAATAAAAGTTTTTAGTCAGATATTGGTGGGATTGCAGAGTCAATCCCACCTTTTTAAGTCTCAGGAGATGAAACATGCCAAAGTTCTTTGCGAGAATGGATAAAATCAAGCTGGCGTATGACTGGACCGATAAGATTGTCATGGTAATTTGCAAAGTATTGCTTATTGTCGACATCCTCATCACCAGTTATGCAGTAGCCGGGCGTATGCTTAATGAATACATACCGTTCCTGAAGGATCCTTCTTGGACGGAAGAGGTGGTCTTGACCTGCATGGCCTATATGGCCGTTCTCTCGGCCGCCCTTGCTATCCGCAGGGGGGTACTCATATCAGATGAGGCCTTTGACAAATATCGTCCCTGAACTTACGATAAAGATCCTTGATATCCTCTCGGATGTCGTCGGTTTTAGTC